>OGDE01002130.1_pt1 | contig 10599 bp, 9 predicted proteins | sample 1570321 | NCBI WGS metagenome assembly OGDE01 (sample SAMEA2581976, study PRJEB24529) | metagenome | biome: Human gut stool | place: China | collected 2011 | reverse complement strand
GTATCAGGCATCGGCGGGAATTATTGAGAAGTATTCGCAAAATCTTCTGGAATCGTCAGTCAGTAACCAGTCATCTAAGATAGAGGCATGGCTTAATGAAAATCTTGCATCTTTCCAGATGGCTAAGACTACTATAGAGAAAATACATCCAGACGATGCACAGTTAAAGACTATTCTTGACGGATATTATGGTTATAATGACAATTATCCGGACGGTCTTTATGTAGCTGATTCTAATGGCAATATGATAACAGCTACGGGTTCATCCAAGAAGGATACTAATCCTACACAGAGCACATGGTATAAGGAAGGTCTTACAAGAGTTAATATGGCAGTAGGTTCAGCCTATAAGGATGCCACAGGAGCCAATGTCATAAGTGCTTCGGGTATTCTTGATGATGGAACTGACAATATAAGAGTTATATCAGCAGATATGACACTTGACAGAATAGCTATTATCGTTAATTCATTCATAGATATGGATGATGCAGAAGCATTTCTTGTAGATAAGAATACAGGAACTATACTTGCTAACAGAGAGTCTTCACTTATATCACAGAAGTTAGGAGCATCAGGTCAGAGCGAATATTACAGCAAGGTAGCAGAAAAGGTGACAGATAAGTCTTACGACTTTACAACGATTGATGGCAATATGACAGTGTTTAAGGAGGTAGATGGTACCGACTGGCTTCTGGTTTCATATATTCCTAAAGATGTGGTACTTGCAGACCTTATTAATCTTAGAACTATTATGATTATAGTTGGAATCATCAGTGTAATTATACTCTGCATACTTGTTGAGCGTATGACACATGTTGTTGTAAAGCCGGTTAAGCAGATGACTAATGCGATTACACAGATGGCATCCGGTGACTTTACAGTGGCTATAGCGGCTAAGGGCAGGGATGAGATAGCCCAGATGGGTTACAGTATTCAGTCGTTTTTAGAGTCAATGAAGCAGATGATAGCCCAGATAGGCAAAGTATCAGACAGACTTAATGAACAGGCAGGTTCAAGCAAGAGCGTATCGGCTGAGATGAATATGGCTGCGGATATACAGTCAAAGTCTATGATGGAGCTTAATGATACAGTAGACCAGCTTTCGGTGTCTGTTAATGAGATAGCCCAGAATGCTACACAGCTTGCAGGAGTTGCTGCTGAAACAAAGCAGGATGGTGATTCTGTTGACAGCAAGATGAGGCAGACTGTAGAGGTATCTAAGAAGGGCAGACAGGATATGGAGCAGGTAGGCAATGCGCTTACAAGTATAGAAGAGTCCATAAGAAATCTTGAGAGTGCCGTTAATAAGGTTGGAGCTGCATCTAAGGAAATTGTCAATATTATCAAGCTTATTGGCAATATAGCAGATGAAACTAACCTGTTATCACTTAATGCATCAATAGAGGCAGCAAGAGCAGGAGAAGCAGGACGAGGCTTTGCAGTTGTAGCCTCTGAGATAGGTACGCTTGCGAATAACAGTGCTGAGTCCGTAGCTCATATTACTGAGCTTATCACAGAGATTAACAGACTTGTTGAAAATGCAGTAAGCCAGGCTGGAAGCAGTGTTGACGAGATAGCTGACAGTGCAATGCTCATACATACAGCAGTAGATACATTTAATACAATATATAACAATATTAATGATACTAATTCACTTATGGCTAATGTTGTTGAGAAGATTGGTCAGGTTGATGAGGTAGCAACTAATGTTGCGGCGATATGTGAAGAGCAGGCTGCAAGTTCGGATGAGATAATGGCAACATCTGAGTCTATGCTTGGACAGGCTAAGAATATTTCAAAGAACAGTGGACAGGTTGAGGTATCAGCGGAAGAACTGGCTGCATCAGCACAGCAGCTCTACAGCGAAATACAGCAGTTTAAGATCTAAAGTCTGTAAATACATATGGAGGTCAGACATGAAGAAAAAAGTATGTTTATTAATGTGTATAATAATGATAATTGGCTGTATGACTGGCTGCGGTTCTACAAGTAACGCATCGTCATCTTCCGCAGGAAGTGGAAGTGTCAAAATGCTTCTTACACTTGGAACAGCAGATGCTTTCAGAACACAGCTTGTTGAGAAGGCGAAGGAAACAGCAAAGCAATATAATGCACAGCTTGATGTATATGATGCCAATGGTTCTATTGAGAAGCAGGTTGAGCACATAAAGCAGGCTGTATCAGGAAATTATAATGTAATACTCTGTAATATGGTTGACAGTGATACAGCGCTTGAGTTAGAGGCACTTGCAGGTGACATTCCTATAGTATTCTTTAATACATCACCAGAAGACTCAAGACTTGAAGCAGGAAAGTATATGTATGTAGGTTCGGACGAAGAAACGGCAGGACAGTATCAGGCTGAGTATGTTCTTGATAAGTTAAAGTCATCATCACAGCTTAATATAGCTATAATAAAAGGACCATCAAGCCACTCTGCAACAAAGGGCAGAACCAATGCAGTCAGGGAAACACTTGATGCATCCGGCAAGAACATTAATTATGTGTTTATTGACCATGCAGACTGGGAACAGAGCCGCGCAGAGGAGCTTTATAATATATTTTTAAAGACAGGACAGAAGTGCGATGCTGTTATATGTAATAATGATACTATGGCACTTGGAATAGCAGATGCGTGCAGCAAGGCAGGCATAAGTTATCCTCTTATACTTGGAATAGATGCCACAAGTGACGGATGTAAAGCTATAGAGGCAGGAAGCATGTCATTTACAGTATATCAGTCAGCAAGCGGACAGGGCGAAAGACTTATCGAGGTTGCACAGGCGCTTGGTTCAGGCAGGAGTACCAAAGATATTGAAGGATTATCAGAGGATGGAAAGTATGTATGGGTTCCATTTGAGAAGGTTGATTCATCTAATGTTTCAAAGTATAAGTAATATTTGTCACGTTTAGGTGTTCACTGATAAGAAAATGTGTTATTATATGATGAAGCAGTGGTTTGGTATAAATCGCTGCTTCATCGTGTATAAAGGGTTATAGACGGATTAAATACAAAAAGAATAAAACAGGAGAGTATATTATGCCAGTATTTGACTTTAAAAATGCATCTAATTCATCAACATTTGAATGTACTTATACAACATTTAATTCAGATAACAATGTTGCAACACCAGAGTATCCAATATTTGTTCTTGATAACAAGGAACATAAGTGGGAAACTACATCAGTCGGAATGTTTGCTAATCCTTATAAGAAGACAGCATTTGAATTTCAGACAGAAGAGGGGAATATTCTTAGCAATATATTAAAGGTTGATGCAAGATTTACAGCACTTATCAAGTGGCTTGGCGAGAACAGAATTAAAGTTAAGCTTACAGGTGAGAATATTGAAGATGGATATGCTGTATACAGAATACAGGAGATTGCATTTAACAACAGCCAGAAGTTATCATCTGAGGATGGTTTCTTACAGTATATGATAGAAAGACTTCTTGAGAGCAGTATTATAGCAGAAAATGTTGATGAGGACCTTGACGAGTCGGGCGACAGCATGAAGCTTACAAGCATAACAAGTATATCTGATTTTCTTAATTGTGCTGGCATGACACTTCCTGAAAATATAAGACTGTGGGCAAGACGTAATCTTGCAGTTGCACGTTCAAGTGAAGTGACACCGGAAGAAAAAAGACATGCACAGAGAGCGCTTTCTATTATGCTTAATATCAAGTGGAAGAGCAATTACTTTGAGTCGATAGACCCGGTTGAAGCAAGAAGAATACTCGATGAAGAACTGTTTGGTATGGAGTCAGTTAAGCAGCGTATTATAGAAACTGTTATTCAGATTAACCGTACACATACACTTCCTTCATATGGAATTCTGCTTATAGGACCTGCCGGAACAGGAAAGTCACAGATAGCATATCTTGTTGCCAAAATCCTTAAAATGCCTTGGACAACTCTTGATATGAGTTCTATTAACGATGCCGAGCAGCTTACCGGTTCATCAAGAATATACTCAAATGCAAAACCAGGTATTATTATGGAGTCATACAGCAACGCTGGTGAGTCTAATCTTGTATTTATTATAAATGAGCTTGATAAGGCCACATCTAGTAATGGAAATGCTAATCCTGCAGATGTGCTCCTTACATTGCTTGATAATCTTGGATTTACAGATAACTATATGGAATGTCTTATTCCTACATCCGGAGTATATCCTATAGCAACAGCAAACTATAAGGAACAGATAAGCGCACCGCTTCTTTCAAGATTTGCAATAATAGACATTCCAGATTATACAAGAGAAGAAAAGAAGACTATATTTACAAAGTTCTCACTTCCTAAGGTACTTAAGAAGATAGGGCTTCACGAAGATGAATGTACTATACTTGATGAGGGATTAGAGGTGGTTCTTGATATATTCAAGGATACTACAGGTATACGTGACCTTGAGCAGGCAGCGGAACATCTTGCAGCACATGCACTTTATCTTATCGAGGTTGAACATATGAAGAGTGTTACATATGATGCAGATATGGTAAGGGAGTTATTTGCGTAAAACAACTCGTTGTGCAAGATAAAAACAAAAAATATATATAAAGCAACAGAGAAATATATGCTAGGTTTAAGGAAAATGTGAAGCCTTGAAATGCATATAAAAAGTAACAGAGAAATATAATATATGCTGGATATTAGGCACGAAAATCGTGTGAAATTGGTATGACCGATGGAGGAACAGATAAATATATGTTAGGTTTCAGGAATATCGAAGATAATACATATAATGATATCAGGGAAAAGTCTCTTATGCAGTGGCTTGATGATATGTCAAAGCATGAGGATATTGCAGTAAGAGGCGGTGTCAAGCTTGCGAGGGAATATTATTCTTATCTTAAGGCTGAGAATGACAGACTTAAGGAGGAGAGCAGGTTAAAGAGCGAATATCTTAAGAAAGTAGCAGCAAAGAAATAAAATGTGTGAACGAAAATATATTTGTAAAATTATAAGTAATATTATTGTAATTATTCTGGTGGCTGGTATTATGACATACCTGTCAGGCTGTGGAAAAAAGCAGGTGGATACTGCTAATATGGCAGATACTAGTATTAATGACAGTCAGTTAGTAGAAGATAAAGTAAGCAGCCAGAGTATGCAGTCAGAAGATAATTCGCAGACTATGTCAGAAGAAGAAACAGAAAGTGAGCCGGAAGACCAGACAGAAGAAACAGAAAATACAGAAACTTCGCAGGATAGTGAAAGTGAAGCTTCTAGTAATCAGAAGGAAAATGTATCATCTGGAGGTACTTCTTCATCTGAAATAGAAGACAGTCAGGACAATGGTGATAATAATGCCCCAGAGGATAATAGTGACTCTGGTTCACAATCTGATGATAACAGAATAACTATATGCATAGATCCCGGTCATGGTGGAAGCAATGAGGGAACCAAGGAAACTTATGATGGTTCACTTATTAAGGAAAAGAATATAACTATGGCAATATCAAGAAAGCTGAAGTATTATCTTGAACAGAATGATAATATAAGAGTAGTTATGACAAGGAATTCCGACAGTGATGTAAGTCTTAGTGGACGTATTGATTATGCCGCGAGCAATAATGCTGATTATGTAATTTCAGTCCATATAAACAGTAAAAGTCAGGATGTTATAGATGCCAGCGGTTGTATGGTGCTTATGAGCTGTAGCAGATATCAGCCGGCTAATGCAAGATTTGGCAGTATATATGACAGGGAAAAAAGTCTTGCATATTCTATCTTGTCAAGACTTAACAGTATCGGTATACCTATAGCGAATGATACATGGAATCCAGATGAGTATCAGGATGGAATTCTGCAAAGAGTGAATACAGCAGATGAATTATATCCAGATGGTTCTATGGCTGATTATTATGGTCTTATTAATGAGGGAACAAGAGCAGGTGTTCCAACAATTATAGTTGAACATGCATTTTTAAGTAATGCAGGTGATTACAGAAACTACTTAAGTTCAGATGCACAGCTTGATGCACTTGCGAGGGCAGATGCTGCAGGAATACTGGATGTAGTGCTTAGATAATTAGGCGCCGTTATGTGAAAAGCATAGCGGCGTTTTTACGTGTAATGCGTTTTAAGCATAAAAATGTATTAACAATAGGTATTAGACATAGAGGATATAATAAGCTACATTAAATATGAGATACATGGTCAAAAATCCTTTTGACCCTAACATCAATATGTTATATTAATATATTTCATATATAAGCTATTGACTTAGAGTTAACTCAAAGCAGTATTATATGTATGAGATAAGCATTTATGATTAATCAGATTACTCCATGCTTCGCAATTCACGTAATCATTTAATATCTATATCATAATATGACATTTATTGGAACTTACATCAGGTATAATAATTAATGTTTACTACGTATAAGTAAACGGAAAATGCATAATACTTGTGTATAGTGTGCGGGATTGAAGATGATGGCAGTGGATTGTCAGTAATACTGATATACCACAGAAATGGAGGTTATTATGAGAAAGTTAAAAATATGCAAAGCTATTGCTGTTACACTTGTGGCTGGACTGATTATAACTGGTTATAAAGGAAGCATAACAAAGAGACACTATGAAATGGCATATGCTGGTAATGGAAGTTTTAACAGTGAAGTAAGCAGTGTTGTAGATATAGAAGATAATGCTGATGATAAAAATGCAAATGAAGATAAAGATTTTCTTATAATTACATTGGATGAAGAGAGTCAGGTTGTGGACAGGCTTGCAGATATTATGAATGCAGATATATATAAGCCACAGATTAGTGGAAGTTATATAAAGGTCTATGATGATATTGATATGTCAGCATATTCAACATATTTTGTTAATCTTAGCAGTGAAAGTAAGAAGAGTGTAAAGGTATTAGAGCAGCTTGCAGATGAAGGTTATCTTGATAAAAAGACAATAATACCTATATATGATTTGGATAATTCATTCTTTGGGCTTATAAGTGACCTCGAGGAAAGAACAGAGGAGTCTGTATGGCTTACAGGGGGAACGCTTGACTATGAGGCATCAGATGAAGAGATTAATAGATGGATAAAAGGACTTGGCCTTTTTTTTGTAAGTGATGCTGAATGTAGTGATGAAGCAGTAAAATGTACAGAAAATATAGCAGATACAGGATGCACCGGAAATGAAAAGAATACAGACGGTATAGAACAAAAAGGTTGCTTCAAGCAAAGCTGCACTGGCAGATAATCCAGATAAACTGGAATTTTATATTTTTTTGATAAATACGATATTGAATGATAATTACAGACTGATATAATAATGTAAGGGTTAAAGAGTTATTTGTGTCAGCGTGATAAGACATTTCTAATCCAGAATATTATTATATGATTAACACTTGAAATGGAACAGATAACGGAAAGGAATACGAAAAATAATATGACAGATAAAAATACTGAAAAGATAAGCAACAAGTATTATACTGGAGAAAGACCGCTATTTAATAAGAGTAATCTTGAAATAGATAAAACTATATTCGGAGAGGGTGAATCGCCGCTCAAGGAGTCAGATAATATCAGGCTTAAGGACGGCAGCTTCCAGTGGAAGTATCCTCTGTGGTATGCAAAGGACATAACTGCCGATAACTGTACATGGGCTAAGATGGCAAGAGCTGGAGTGTGGTATACTGATAATATACTTATAAAGGATACATTTATAGAAGCACCCAAAAACTTCAGAAGATGTAAGGAGCTTACACTTTCCAATGTAGTTATGCCGAATGCAGAGGAAACCCTGTGGAACTGTGACGGGGTTACTATGGAAAATGTGAGTGCCAATGGCGATTATTTTGCGATGAATAGTAAAAATATGAAGATAAATAACTTCCAGCTTTCTGGGAATTATCCATTTGACGGCTCAGAAAATGTTGAGATACATAATGCCAAAATGCTGTCAAAAGATGCATTCTGGAATACTAATAATGTTACAGTATATGACTCTTATATATCAGGTGAGTATCTTGGCTGGAATTCTAAGAATCTGACACTTATCAACTGTACAATCGAAAGTCTTCAGGGAATGTGTTATATTGATAATCTTGTTATGAAGAACTGTACACTTATTAATACTACACTTGCATTTGAGTATTCTGCAGTGGATGTAGAGGTCAATGGTAAGATAGACAGTGTGTTTAATCCATCTAAGGGCATAATAAAAGCCGATGAGATAGGTGAGCTTATTATGCAAAAAGATAAGATTAATCCAGAGGATACAGAAATTATATGCCAGAATATTCATAAGAAAACAGATGTAATATCGTAAGTTTGTTAATATTAACGGCAAATTCATAAGCCTGAGGTTGTCATAGTATTACGTGAACTGCAAAATAATTGATACAAATGTTACAAAAAGGAGAATGTCAGTTGAATAGACACTCTCCTTATTAGTTCTCTTGGCGTAGTCGACTATAGACTGTATCATAGCCTGATTTTGTGGCTTGTTTTTAATATCTTTTATAAAGCTCATATCAACCTTTAATTCATCGAAAGGAAGTTCAAGAGCAAGACTTAATGAACTGTTTCCTGTTCCAAAGTCATCAAGAGCTATCTTTATTCCTTGTTATATCTGTCTTAAGATTACTGATAGAGATATAAGACTTTGTGGAAAGTGATGTGACAGCTTTTATTATATCTATAAAAGAGTTATCCATATCTTTCCAGAATAAATCTTCAGTACTCATTAAATATTCTCCAATCTTTAATACCCCGCAAAAATATTGCACTAAAGTTACCACGTATAATAATATAAACTATAATCCGTAATTCAGTTTATTTGCGGCTTATATTGTAGCTGCAGCTATTTTTTCGGCTGGAAGCATGTTTTTATAATTATTCATAAATGTGTTAAAACCTGCGGCATCAGCAGGGTCAGGCTCAAGTGTACTGCTCTGTGAAGAATTGAATATATGTGAGTCAAGATAATCCGCAAGCGGTATATTGTTACATTTTTTATATTCAGCATATGCTGCAAGTACAGCTATTCCCCATGCTCCGCCTTCACCGGCATTAGACATAACGCATACCGGAGTATTAATTGCGGCGGATAACATACGCTGACCTATAACCGGAGTCTTAAAAAGTCCGCCGTGTCCTGTAATCTTGGTAAGTTCTATATTTTCTTCATTAAGAAGGATATCCATGCCGCTTTTAAGTGGCGCAAGGGCTGAATATATATTAGTCCGCATAAAGTTAGGCAGATTAAATGAGCTTCGGGCATTATGTATAAACATAGGACAGCCTTCATTAAGTCCTAAAACAGGTTCTCCTGAGTAACAGTTGTAGCTTATAAGTCCACCGCAGTCGGCATCTCCCATACCAGCCTGATTAAACATAAGTGTGTATATCTTATCGTCACTTATATCGAGTCCGGCAGCACTGGCAAATTCCCCAAACAGATGTACCCATGCATTGATATCAGAGGTGCAGTTGTTGCAGTGAACCATGGCAACAGGTGAACCGTCAGGAGTTGTAACAATGTCTATTTCTTTGTGGAGTGCTGTGAGTGGGTGTTTTAAAACGACCATAGAGAATATGGAGGTTCCGGCAGATACATTGCCAGTTCCCTGTCTTACGCTGTTTGTTGCAGTCATGCCAGTTCCGGCATCACCCTCGGGAGGGCAGAGCATACATCCGGGCTTCAGAATTCCGGAAGGGTCAAGAAGCAGGGCACCTTCTTTAGTGAGATATCCGGCATCATCACCTGCTACAAGAATATCTGGCAGAAGCTGTCTTATATTCCAGCTTATATCAGAAGTTGTGCTAGAAGCTGGATTATTCTGGCTGTCTGTATTATTGATGAGATTGTCAAATGTATCAAGCATATGTTCATCATATGAGAGTGTGTCAGAGTCAACAGGAAACATGCCGGATGCATCTCCGATGCCAAGTACTTTCCTGCCAGTAAGCTTCCAGTGTATAAACCCAGCAAGCGTAGTTATATATGCAATACGGTTTACATGTTCTTCATTGTTTAATACAGCCTGATAAAGATGAGCAATACTCCAGCGCTCAGGAATATTAAAGCCAAAAGCATTGGTTAGTACATTGGCAGCTTCGCCTGTTGTAGTGTTACGCCATGTCCTGAATGGAACAAGAAGGTTATTGTCCTTATCAAAGGCAAGATATCCGTGCATCATGGCACTTATGCCAAGTCCCTTAAGACAGGTAAGCTGTGAGTCATATTTATCAAGAATGTCTTTACACAGGCTTTGGTAGCAGTCCTGAAGTCCTGTTATTATGTCATCCATATGGTATGTCCATATATTATGTTCAAGACGGTTTTCCCATATGTGGCTGCCCTGTGCAACAGGAGTTCCATCATCAAGAATAAGAACCGCCTTTATTCTTGTAGAACCGAATTCAATTCCAAGAAATGCTTCGCCGTCATTGATATTTTTAATAATAAGTTCCCTATTATAATGCATTGATAAGCTCCTTTATTCAAATGTTTTTAATTAGGTATTTTATGATGTGAGTGTCAAAAGTAAATTTTGCCACTCACCGATGTATCAGGATTGCTATATTGCTATGCAATTCACGCAATCCTTAAACACCTCAAACTTTCATAAAATGCCGT
>OGDE01002120.1_pt1 | contig 10654 bp, 29 predicted proteins | sample 1570321 | NCBI WGS metagenome assembly OGDE01 (sample SAMEA2581976, study PRJEB24529) | metagenome | biome: Human gut stool | place: China | collected 2011 | reverse complement strand
AGCACCCAATTTCCGGGTGCTATTTTTATACCCAAAAACAATATTAAAAGAAAGGAAATACAACTATGAAAAAGAAAATAACATATGCAACTATCGCAGTCGTAGCAATCGCTACGGCTTTTTTAATAGGCAGAAATATGCCTAGCAAATACAATTATTTAAATCTCAATCAGGTAACGTCAGTAACACAAAACGGAAACAATATAACAATCTACACAGATACAGATTGCTATGATTTTACAATCTCAAAATAAAGAAGGGAGAATATTAATATGTCAGACAAACATAAAACGATTCACAATACCTATTGCAATTATCAAGTTGAAAAGGCAAGTAAGCCTTCACGGATTTACTCTGTAAAAGCAGAAACGAAAATCAATAAAGGAATTAAGACAACAGGATTGTCAAAGGCAATGCTGGCGAAGCAGTTGTCAATGTTGATTTAGAAGGGAGAATAAATTATGAGCAGAGAAATGTACAACTACAAACGAAAAGCAATAAAAGTCGCAAAAGATTTTAAATATGGAAATGATGTTGTAGAAGCAATCAATAATGCAAAAACAATATCAGAAATTTCACGGATTATAAGAGATGAAAGATTAAAGGAGGTGTAAATAAAAATGGAGCAGTTTAATTTTCGCATCATTAGAACAGCAAATGGAGCAGAGGTGATTGATGATACATTATCAACTCCATACAACTCATTAACACCCATGCAAATGTTGGACTATATAAATGTAGAAAATAGTTTGTATTTTGCAGAAAAGCGGAAACGCAGAATTAAAAAAGAAACTATATTCGATAGAATAAGAAGTTTTTTAGGAGGAAAAAGAGGTGAAATCTAATGAAATATATCACATACGAAGAACCATTTAAAGGGGAATACTTCACAGAAAAGCAGATGCGTAAAATTTATAGAAATGTGGTTGATAAAACCGAATATCCTGATTTTGAATGTTGGAAATCCGACATGCTTAGGTCAGGAGTATTTGAAAAGTTTACTAACTAAACGGCAAGCGAAAGCAAGCCGTTATTTTTATACAAAAAATTAAAACAAGAAAGGTCAAAAAAGGTAAAAATTATGTGCAAAATTAATGGAAAGAAATTAGGAGAATTACGGACAAAGGCAGGTGTGTCACAGAAAGAATTAGCACGGGAAATCGGTGTTTCTCCACAGTCTATTTCGCATTATGAAAATGGAATCACCAACCCAGAAGATATTAACGTAGAAAAAATATGCATGATTCTTAAAATTAAGAAAGAAGATATTGAAATACACGATGTTGGATATAGCTTTGTAGATCAGGAGAGTAAAACGGTACATAGAGCTAGATTACAGAAGGGATTTGTTCGTATCTCAACACCAGAACAGACAGAAATCTGGATTGTGAATAGATGTAAGAAAAATAATAATGAGGTTAAAAGCGAAATTAAAAGTGCTTTTAAGAGTGCATTTGGAATTGGACAGAAGCGTTATATCTTAATTGAACCTACATTTGTTCATGTACCTGAATGGCAGAGAGATACAGACATGGCAAAGGCAATTGAAATTGCAGAAAATTTTAATGAGGATAAATTTGATCCAATTAAGGCATATGTAACACCAAACGGAATGCTTCACATTGCAGATGGTTTACATAGAATTGTCGCTCTTATTATGTATAATGAACAGATGCGAAATCAGGGGAAGGCAGAAGAACAGATAAAGGCACTTGTAGAAATTTTAAATTGCGATGAATATAATGCAGCCTTAACTTTCTTAGGTCAGCAGTCGGGCAGAAAACCTATGACCGTAAGTGATACATATAGAGCAGGAATTAAGGCAAATGTAAAAGAATATGTTGAGTTTAAGAGTCTTTTTGAAAGTGAAAATATTCAGATTACAGCAGATAAAGAACGTTTATCTAATCCAGTTGGCAAGATTACACCATCTGCAACGGCACTTAGATGGGTTATGAGAGACAGAAAGATGTTATTAAAGGCAATAGATCTGATTAAGAAGCTTGAATGGTGCGGATCTGATAAGAATGCATTCGTACTTAGAAACTTTTCAACGATTAAGAAACTGTATGCAAATTACGGAGACGAAGTAGAATCAAAGCTTCTTACAAATTGTAAAGGAGCTACTTTCTATGAAAGTAAAGTCGTTCCGATTAAGAGTAATGCAGAATTATATGACATGCTTTCTTCAGAAATCAGTATGCAATAGAGAATAAAATATAGAAAGTGAGTGATTAGAATGAAACATCGGTAAAAGCGAAACGAAGATGTGCTACCAGACTATACGGGCAAACACATTATAATAAGGAAAGGATTGATGAATATGGCATACAAAAAGACAAAGCAGTTAAGAGAATTTGAACCCATTTTATATAGAAATGGTTATAGATTTGCACGGTGTAAGGGAAGTCATTTCACTTATATGAACAGGACTTCTCATAAAATTATCACTGTAAATAAGGATTTAAATAGAATGGTTCGTGAAAGACTTATAAAAGAGAATAACTTGATGGAGGTGTAACGAAAATGAAATGGAAAGAGATTTTACGGAAAGATGGCTATGCATTACTACAAAGCGAAAGTGATACACAATATTGCGTAGCAAATGATTATGATCCAACACAGCCTGAAGATCAACAGTGGAATTATGGAACATATTTCACTTATTGGAATGATACAAAACGAAAAGCCGATTGTTTACAGAATGCTCTGGATTGTTTTAGAAGCAAAACAGAAAGCAATTATGTTACAAAGGGACAGAAGTATCTTGAAATTTACAGAGAAGACTATAGCGAAGGCACATTCAATGAAATTTTACAGTCACTTGATTTAGATAACGACATGGTTGGAGACGCTTTTGGTTGTTATTGTATTGTGGATAAAGAGAGTTTAAGAAAGTGAGGAATAAATATGGGACAGTTCAGTTGGATATATTCAGATACAAATAAACAGCTTGTAGATAATAAGATAGCAGATACATATTTGCTTGTGCCAAAACCATTTCAAGAGAAATACGGAAAGGCAATTTATGAAGGCTGCTATGGTGGATACGGAAATTTCGGAAGATACGATGTATACGATTTGATTCCAGAATGGAACAAAGAAATGATTCCTGAAATCATTCGTAGAATTAAGAATGAAAATTGGCATTGTAGTACAAGTGAAAAAGATATTGCAAACTTGCAAGCATACTATGAAGGAAAAGAATTGGATTGTGAACTTCGTTGGCTTGGAATTGTAATGGCTTGTTACGATGAAGACAATGAAGCACTTGAATATTCAATCAAGATTACCACAAGAGAAATGGAATATGAAAAAGTTGCTCCATCATTGGGCGATCCGAATCAAGGTTGGGAAACATCTGATGATGACGAAGAAGAATGGTGGTAAAGGCAAGTAAATGGATATTTCATTAGGAAAGGTAGAGTGATATTATGCAGCATTTAAAAACGGAAAAGTGTATTATATGTGGAAGTACGGCAAAAATGTGGCATGGTTATGTGATTGCAAAAGACAAAATGGCTTTAGGTAATTATATAGATAAGAAAGTGATTGCTGGATTTTGTGATAAACATAGTGAAATATTATGCAGTGGACAAGATGGAAATTACGGTTGCTACAATTCTGAGTTGATGGGAAAATGTATTCCTTTATTCAACTCGTGAAATGCGTGTTTCATTGGAAGAAAGGAAGGCAAATATGGAAAGATATGATATAGAAGAATTGGTGTTGGGACTTGCTGATATTGTGAGGGAAAATAGATATTTAAGGCAGGAGAATACCAGATTGAGGGAAGTTGAAAAAGAGTATCATCAATCTATTATAGACAGATGTAGAGAAAGTGAACAGGCAAGTTTAAATATGTTTAAAGCTGCATGTGTCGGAATTGCACAAGGTAAAAATGATATGGAACTTGTAAGAGATTTGGTTGAACATTTATAGCTAACTAAATTCGCATTTCAAAGGCAGAATGGAGGAAATTGTATGGACTATAGAATGAAGCGAGAATATTTAAAAAATAATTTTTGGAGTGATAACGCAGAAGATGAAAAGTATCTTACAGAATATCTTACAAGAGGTATTTTTCATAAATGGAATGACAAACTGGAAATCTTGACAAGAATATGTGATTACTATTCATATATGTTTAGATTTTATCCTGATGGACGACTTGTATTGCAGATGATGAATGCAAATACAAAGGATACCGATTCTGAATGGAGAGGCAAAGATGATTGCGGTCATCTTGAATATGAAACCATTGATCATATGCTTGTCGATTGGTTAAATGAGCTAAAGAAAAACGAAGGTTCGTATAAGTTTGATGAAGAAATCACATTTATTGAGAGCATGTTTAAGCCAAATAAATGCACAGTAACAATTAAGGTTGAAATGAAATAAAACACAGTAAACTAAGATTTCTTAGGAAGGAGTGAAGGGAAATGGCAAAATATACATGTAGCAAGACAAAGGATGAAATTCTTGAAATTATTGCAGAGGAATTTAGAAAAGTAAATAAGGATTATGATGATGCAATGCAGAACGACAATGATAAACTCAAAGAACGGAATCAGGGTAGATATGTAGCAATGTTTGATTTGTTACATAAGTTAGAAATTTATGAAAAGGAGTGAAGCGAAATGACAACTATTGAAAAGTCAAAAGAGGATGCACGGAACTTAAATGAACTCACGGATCATCTGATTAAGCTGCTTGAATCGGATGACAAGCGGTTCTCATTTGAATTTTGTGCAGGTGGCACAATGGAGATTTACGACAAAGAAAAAGAAATCGGTTATGCAGTTCACATTGCACCGATTGAATATGACGAGAACGGAAATGCGACAAATTTATAGCAAATGCAAAGGCAGTTAGGAGAATAAATACCTAGCTGCCTATTTTATTAAAAGAAAGTGAGGTACGATTATGAACGAATATTTAGAACAGGCAAAGAATTTCTTAAATAAGGCAAATGCAAAGTGTGAAATTGTGTATGGTGGTATTTCACGGAATGAGAACTGGAAAGAGAAAGAAAAAAGAAATTGGTATGATGTAACAATCACAACGCCAAGAGGCAAAATGAGTTATGTATTTTGGGATAGCATAAATAATACAGAAATTTCCCAGATGACTTTAGAAGAATATGTTGAAAAGAAATTAAAATGTAGATATTCAGATTTTCCATACAATGAGCAAAAGAAAACAGAGCTAGAATTGAAGAAGTTAAAAGCCGAAGCAGTTCCAAGTGAGTATGATGTATTGGCTTGTTTAGAGAAATATGATGTAGGCACATTTGAAGATTTTTGTTCAGAGTTTGGATATGACGAGGACAGTAGAACAGCAGAGAGAATTTATATTGCAGTAATCAAAGAATATAAAGACTTGACAAGAATTTTCACAGCAGAACAGATGGAAGAATTAAGCGAAATTCAGTAGGAGGTATGATTATGAGTTATTTATTCTTATTTAGAGAAAAGGATTCGGATGATAGAGATTGTTGTGCATACATTGATTCAAAGAATCCACGATTTGAATGTAATCACTATTTTGGAAGTGTCAACTTAAACGGAGCTTGTTATAGTGGGCATGAATTTCCTGCTTATGAAGATATTGAAACGGTATTAACTAGGGCAGAATACAACGAATTGGTTCAGTTCAACAAAGCAATTAATGATTTAGGATATGGAATTACAAAGGGAGATGAACGCTATAATAAGGGAATTGCATTAGCAAAATCAGTACAACATATCTATAATAAGCTCAAATCTGAAGAAGCAAAAGAATTTCAGCAGAAAATCATTGAAAGCGAAATCGAATATATGGAGGATAAATATTCATTAAATGATGCAGATATTGAGAAGATATTTGATGAATATCATCTGGATTACAGAGACAGAGGAATTATTGGCAGTGTGTTCCAAGACAGCTCAGACTTAGGATACGAAGAAGCATGGAGTCTTGGATATATTAAGAATGGAGATTCTATTGCAGACAGATATTTCAATTATGAAAAGTTTGGAGAGGATTTAGTCAATGAGGATGAAGATTATCTCGAACTTGATGATGGACGAGTTGTAAGTCTGAATTATTAGAAGGGAGTGAAGAATATGACAATTACATATGATTTAGATTTAAACAGTTTTAACGCATGGAGTGGTGCGGTAGATACACTTGACAGAATACAGAGAGAAGGCAAATGCGAAGAGTTAGAAAATATTCTGGAAGATTTATATCCTGATGGAATGACAGAAACGCAGCTCAATGATTTGTTATGGTTCGATTCTGAACAGGTGTATGAATGGCTTGGAATTAGAAGTGAAGAACAAATTAGAAAAGAAATCAAGGAGGCAGAAGATGAACTTGCTGATATACAAAGCGATTTAGAGGATGAACTTGATGATGAAGATCTGACAACAGAAGAGAGGGCAGAAATTATTGACAGTTATCAGCCAGACATTGACGAAATCAAAGAGAAAATTGCAGACTTGAATGAAGAATTAGAGAATATTTAATCAAAGGAAATTGTAATTTACAGTGAAATTTTAGAAAAGGTAAAAGGTGATAAGTATGAAAAAAATTATAAATAGAAAAATGCATAATACAGAAACAGCAAAAGAGGTCGTAACATGGAGTAATTCATATAATTTTGGTGATTTTAATTATTGTGAAGAAACACTTTACAAAAAGAAAACAGGTGAATATTTTCTATACGGAATGGGTGGAGCGTTGAGTAAATACGCAAGATCGTGTGGAAGCAATGAAAGTAGTGGCGGTAGTGAGTTTATTCCATTAAGTGAAAATGAAGCAAAAGACTGGATGGAACGTTATGCAGATGCAGAAGATTATATTGCAGAATTTGGTGAAGTAGAAGAGTAATACAGGGAATAAATAAAGGCAGATGCAAATAATTGTGTCTGCCTTTTGTAATGGAAGGAGTGAATGAAATGGAATATAACGAGCAGAACTGGAAAGAGTTATTAGAAGCATTACATTTTACAGAATGTAGAAATGAAGCCTTTGGCGGAATGATGATCTGTGATGATAACGGGATTCCAGTATGGGATTATGATAATGATGAACGTAAAAAGAATTTGTTTATGTTTCTCAGCGGTGCTTTATATATGAAACAGCATTTAGGATTTTATTAGGAGGTAAGTAAAATGATTGAGTTAAAAGATTTATTAGAAGAAAATGAAATACTTGTGACATTTCATCTTTGTAATGAATATTGGTCACGGAATGCAATCACAGTAAAAGGAAGTGATGATATTTCTGGGGCATTAGAAATGACATTACATAGAATACTTGAAGCTGGTGGAACAGAAAATGATGTAAAGCGAATTATGGGTGCTGAGATTCCAACAGAAGATGAGTTGAAAGAACTTGAAGAGTTTGATGAATTTAGCTGGATAGACTTAGGTTATGTATTACCTGGTTTGATTGATTTATGGGAAGAAAGCGAGGTTGATTGATATGACAATGGAAATATTAAAAACCAGAATAGATGAAATATTAAAGAAAATGTGTGGTGTAAATGAAGATGGTGGCATTGAAATTTATACTGACTATAGAGAAAGAGAACTTTCTGATAGTTTTTTAAAAGAGATATTTGAGCATGATAATCCAAGGGAGGCATTTAATGATGAATTAGCTGGTTGGGCTATGGATTATGCGATGGAGTACGGAGAAGATGAACTTGAAAAGGATATTCGTAAAGAACTGACAGATGAAGAAGAAGAGTATTTTACAGATAATTTTGATGAGATATGGGAATATGTAAAAGAAAATACATATTTTTATTACAACGCAGAGGATTTTAATAATGAAGTAAAAGTAAATATTATGGTGGATTGTGGTAATTGGAATTACGATTGTGTTTGTGATAACGTGCTGAATTGGTATGGAAATTCAGGAGATGGAAGCATTGATAAAGAGTCATCTATGCTATGGTTAGCAAAAACACAAGGTAAAGCAACCGTATTAAGAAAAGCTTGTAAACAAGTACATAGGAATGACGGATATTATGTAGATAGAGATAAGAATAAAGACAAATTTATTGAAAGCTGCATACAGGAATTTGAAAATCTCCCATCACATATGGCAACTGTAACATTTCTTGTAAAAATGTCGTTATTTGATTTATTTGACTTAATCGAATTACAGAACAAAGAGTATGACGAAAAGGGAAAATATGATCCACGAAAGAATGAAAATTCAAAATCTTACATGGTTCTTGGAAAGGAAACTATGTGCGGATTATATGATCCTTGGTCTGGCGGTGGTTCTGTATTAGAAATAGAGTTGGATAAAGATGTAAAACTACCTATTAAATACGCAGTCTTTTGTGTCGAGGGATGTAAAATGCATGGATATGACATTGATGAAGTTTATGGATTGATTGGTAGCTGTTGGAAAGAAACAATAAAGGAAATAAAAGAGGTTGCTTAAACCAAAGGAAAGAACTGTTTACAAAGAAAGTGAGGAAAAATTATGAGTATTTTAGCTGATGGTATTTTTATGAATCCAAGATATGATCAATATGAAGATTATGGTGAAACACAAAGCTATTATGATTTAAGCACAGGTATTATCTATGTGGTAATGGAAGAATATGGAATGAGTGGTAACAATATTATTCAGGAAATCACACCAGATTCTGCTGAATATAAGGCAAATTATGCAAGATACAAGAAAGCGAAAGGTATTAAGGAAAAATATAGAGTAACTTATACCGCACAAGTCGATCAAACGATTGAAGCAACTTCTTTAGAAGAGGCAAAGAAAATAGCGAAGAATGGAACTGGTGAATATGAAAATCAAGCTTTTGAAAGTATTTATTTATCAGAAGTCGCTTTTATAACAGATAAAGACGGAAACGAAGTATAAAGGAGAGTGATTCATATGATGACAAGAGAAAGATTTGCAGAGACAGGTTGGAAAATGACATATGAACAGTATCAGAAATGTGATTGTACAGAATGTGATAAAGCAGATTGTATTCACAGAAACGCTTATAGAAGAGTACCAGAAATTGACGGAGGACTTGGTTTATGTCCTAATTTGAAGGGAGAGTGATTGAAATGTTCAAATATATTATCAGTTATGATGGCGGTCAGTTAAGAGACAGCTCCGATTTTGAGTGGGGATTATTTGATTCCTATGGTGAAGCTGAAGAAGAAGCCAATAACGCAAAAGAAGAATACATGAAAGATTGGGACGTTGAAGGCAGTGAATATGATCCTGATGATTTCTGTATTGAGATTGAGGAGGTATGATTTTATGGTAGATCAGTGGACAGGAGAATGGACAGAAGAAAAAGATTATAGTAAATATCCAAAAGAGAAATGGTGCGATTGTGATTACATTGCTGCATGGATCAGAGAACAGAAATACGAACCAGAAACATCAATGAAAAATTTAATAGAAATGATTTTTGGTTATTACTTTGAAAATGATGGCGTAAAAGAAAGAGGATATTTTGCAATTAAGGATGAAAGAAAATATCCTGATAATCTTATGATATTTGTTCCAGATGTAGCAGAATATGTATCTGCAAGTGGTGGATTAAGCGAATTTGATTATGAAGCATAGATTGGAGTGATGGAAATGAAAATTACGCAGACAAGAGTAAAGCAGTATAACAGTACATATAAAACAGTTATTTCAGTTGACGGAATGCCTGTTTGTATTACAAGGAGCAATAAAAGAGCAAGTGATATTATGTCTTATCTTTTAGGGTATGAAGTTGAAATCAATGACGGAAAATTAAAGAAGCAGTTGGATAAAATTAGAAATGGGAAGCGAGGTTGAGTGGAATGCAATTATTATTTAGAACATGGAATCATATTATCCCATTGGCAATAGTAACTAACAAAACATTAAAACAAGGTGATGTGGTTCAAATTAAAAACCAAAATTATTATATCAATTGTGAGCCTAATACGATATCAGCAAGTGGAAAGAAAATTAGATTTTTTTATTGTGTAAGAGCGACAAATGATTGGAAAATCACAAATACAGTTAAGAAGAAATAGCAATTTCAAACGGAAAGGAGTGCTTAATATGTTAGATATTACAAACTTATATGCTTACAGGATTGAAGAATTGGCTGTTGGAATTGTAAAGGCAGAGTCATATGAAGATGCAAGAGAAAGGGTGAAAGCAGCTTATTTGAAACACAACGATTGCTTTGATTCTGAAAGAGATTTTATTGAGTTAAAGGAAATTGCAGAGAATGATTCATGGTTTAGTGATAATCCTGATGTAGTTGAAGTCGATGAATTAATATAGAAGTGGAGTGATTTATTATGGCAAAAACATTAAGAGATTTTTGGAATAAGGCAGATGGAGTTTATGATTTTGTAGATAAGAATGGAGTTTCTATTGATGATATGAATTATCCCTTAGAAACAGAAGTGTTAAATGAACGGTTGATTGAAGGTGAACAGTATGAGATTACATTAAATGTAGAAGTAAAGGAGTGATGAAGTATGCAGATTGTAAAAGAAAGTATTATCAAGAAACATTCATATGAAAATGGAGAGCATACCTCTTATATAGAAGTGATAGAACAATACCATTATGATTCAGAAGAGGAACGTAATAAACATGCAGAACAAATGACTGAAAAAGGATTTAACGATAGTGGTCAGGT
>OGDE01002113.1_pt1 | contig 10698 bp, 10 predicted proteins | sample 1570321 | NCBI WGS metagenome assembly OGDE01 (sample SAMEA2581976, study PRJEB24529) | metagenome | biome: Human gut stool | place: China | collected 2011 | reverse complement strand
ATACCTGCAGTGGCATCAATTGCTTTCAGATATTCTCCCTCTGTTTTGACCGCACGTACCAGCATTTCATGGGAAAGTCTTCCGTTTGTGACTCTGTGCAGCATTCCTTCAAAATCTCCCTGATATGTCAGGCCATAACCGGTAAGTGATACGCCCCGGGAGTCAAACATTACTGTCAGATGTTCTCCCGGTTTGTCCATAATCGGAACATTGTTCTTTCTGGCAAAAGATTCTGCCATTTCTCTTTGCCCGCCCTTACCCAGGCAGACTGTTATCTTATCATTCATTTACACATTTCCCGCAAAATTTAATTTTCTTTTAATGCTTTTTCTATTTCAGAGATCACAATTCTGAGTGCTTTGATACGGGCATATTTCTTGTCAACAGATTCCAGTACATGCCATGGCGCAAAGGAAGTATTTGTCTTCTGAAGCATCTCATTGACAGCCACTTCATAGGCATCCCATTTCTCTCTGTTTCTCCAGTCCTCATCTGTGATCTTCCATTGTTTCTCCGGATTATTCTGTCTCTCCTGAAAACGCTCCAGCTGTGTATCCTTATCGATCTGTACCCAGAATTTAATAATGACTGCACCCCAGTCTTTAAGTTCTTTCTCAAACTCATTCATTTCGTTGTAGGCACGTTTCCAGTCATTTTCACTGCAAAATCCCTCCAGACGTTCTACCATAACTCTGCCATACCAGGTTCTGTCAAAAATAGCGATATGCCCATTTTTCGGAAGTCTTGTCCAGAAACGCCATAAATAATGTCTGGCCTTCTCATGCGGTTCCGGACTTGCGATTGGATGTACTTCATAGCCCCGGGGATCCAGGGCTTCTGTAATACGTTTGATGTTACCTCCTTTGCCTGCCGCATCCCAGCCTTCATACGTGATGATCACAGGAATACGTCTCCTGTACAGTTTATTATGGAGTTCCCCCAGTTTACTCTGGAGCTGTTTCAGTTCTCCCCTGTACTCCTCGTCATCCATTGTTTTATCTCTCAGATCAATATCCGACAGACGGGGAATCTGCTCCAGAGGGAATACATTCTGCAAAATCGGAACGGAATGTGCCTGATTCTGCATGGCAACTTCAATATTGCTTACCATAGTCTCCAGCACCTGAAGTTCCGCCCATTTTCTGTCACTGGCATCTATGATGTACCATGGTGCAGAGGAAACATTCGTGTCAGACAGATACTGAGAAAATATTTTTGCACATTTTTTGTAATGTTCATTCTGCCATTTATCAAAGTCTGACACACGCCATCTGGTGTCTTTATGATCCAGAAGTAATTTTTCACGCCGCTTCTGTTCATCCCTGTCAATCTGCATAAAGAATTTCAGCACCAGATAACCATTATCTGTAAGCTGCCGCTCAAAACGACGGATGCTGTCAATCCGCTGTGTATAACCTTCGCCTTCAATCTCGCCCGACAGACAGTCTTTACAAGTCTGCTCCATCCAGCCGGAATCCAGAAATGTAAATTTTCCGGCTTCTGGAATCTGTTTAAAATAGCGATACAGAAATGGATATCTCAGTTCTTCTGCTGTGGGAGCTGACATAGTGGCAACCTTAAAGAAACGTGGATCAATATTCTTAATGACTTTTCCGATCGTACTTCCCTTGCCGGAAGATCCCCAGCCTTCAAAGAGTACGATTACCGGGATCTTATGTTCCTTGATTTTCATCTGAAAATCATAGAGCTGACTTCTTGCTGTCTGCAGACGGGTTTTGATTTCCTCTTTTTCCGGCATATGTGCCGGAGTCCATGTTGTAAGCATAACATTGATCCTCCTTTTATTTTTCTTCGTAACTGTTCAATACTTTCACAGTCAGAAACTGTTGAATAGTTGCCCTTTTCATTAATAGAATATCTCAAATTCAACTGAAATAATCATAACATGAAATCTGTTTATCGTAAAGCAGGTGTATGATATCACTACTGAATTGTTTTAACTGCATTATTTTATGGGATTACTATGGATTTTTTCTAAAGCCACAATATTTTCAGGATATTCTTCCCAGGTGAGATTTCGTTTGATCCTGGCCGGACTGCCCATTACCAGAGAACCATCCGGTATCACAGTATTCTTGGTAACCAGGCTTCCTGCACCTATAATACAGTCCTTTGCCAGGCAGATCCGGAAAGATTTGCCCGCCCCCAACTGATGAGCATTACAAAATTCCTGTCTGGTAAAAGACAGCTTCTTCTCTTTATAATAAAAATGATCATATCGGATTTCAGAATTTCCGTAATCCTTTCTCAGGCCGTTATCAAAAGCAGCATTCAAATGATAATAAGGTAATCATCCGTATCTGTTTTCTCACAGTTTATCATCTCTTTGCGTCAATCCATATTTTTTTAAATCCACCGTTCCATTGACAACCTCAATTCCATCTGCTTCCAGTAGCTTTTTCTGTACATCTTTACCGCCGAAGGCAAAAGCCCCTGACAGTTCTCCTCTGAAATTCACTACCCGATAACAGGGAATATGCTCCGGATCCGGATTCTTATGGAGGGCATTCCCTACCGCTCTCGACATTCTCGGATTCCCTGCCATTTCGGCAACCTGACCATAAGTTGCAACGCATCCTTTCGGAATTTGCTTCACTGCCTCATAAATCTTCTTTGTCGGGCTGTATGTTACGAGATCATAGCTTTCGGATATCATTCTTTTAATATCTTTATCCGGTACCGTCCCATTTAGAATAATGGTATTCCAATGTTCCTTATTCTGATGATAACCAGCCTGTACAGATTCATAGGCACTTCGCCAAAAATCACGCCACTCCGGATCTGCTTTTACATTCAGATTAACATAACCGTTTCGTTCATAGATCCATAAAAAAATTTTTTTGTTTTCCCTCGCTCTTACCACTTGCCAGTTCTGATCACGGAAAGGTCTTTCCGTATATGTATTCTGAAATGATAAACCGAATTCCAACGCTGCTTCTCGTGTAATCATGCAATTTTGATTCATTTATTTCACCCTTATTCCCTGAAATTATTTCTGACATCTTCATAATCTCTTGGAAGTCCCTCAAACAAAATTATTGCCTTATCATACTGTTCCTCTTCCATACATGATATAGCTTTCCTATACTGTTCCTGCTTCCTGATTTCTTTTAATTCCCTGTCCCACATCTCGGCTGTTTTCTCACTCTGATCACATTCTTTTAAAAAGCTCTATCCTCACACGGAAAAAGTTAAGCTGTTTATTACATCTATTTTTCCCCTTCATTCGCTTCCTCTATTGTCACACTCTCCTGTACCTGCATATCCGTATACTGAACACGAATAACTGCCTGCGGCCAGTTTATGCTGACCATTGCTGTTTTGTCTTTCTCATCTCCTGCTTTCCGGATAAGCTCCAGCAATTCCTTCAATACTTCCTTTGTCAGATAACCGCCTCTCCAGTGAAAAATAAGTACCCTGCCTTTCTTCGCCGCCTGCAAAGAACGTTTATACACATCCTCTTTCTTAGTAAAAGAAAGCTTCTTCTCCTTATAGTAAAAGTGCTCATGATCACCGCAGTGAGGCGCCGGCGCAATAAGAGGCTCATGATCCCTGAAAATCTGTGAATCATCCAGATTGAAATAATCATAGCGGATTTCAGAAGTTTCACGATCTTTTCCCAGGGTATTATCAAAGGTCGCATCCAGATGATAATATGTACCTCCTATTTTTACGATATTCCATGTGTGGCGATACTTAATCCCCTTCTCAGGATTATTTCCACAGATTGCAATCACACACCAGACTCCCAGTGCATCTAACAAAACCTTTACTGCTTTTGCAATTCCCTCACAAACACCAACGCCTTGCCCCAACGGTCCGATAATTTCATGGGAATATGATTTTTTCAGTTTATCATAGCGGATATTTTCACAGATAAAATCATGCACATACTTCTCTTTCTCCCATTCAGACAGCTTCTGAGCCGGGCGAATCAGCTTCTCAACTCTGGCAGTCATAGCCTTTTGATGTTCGCAAATCTTCTTTTTATCAAAAAGATACTCCGGAATAAAAATCAGATTCGGAGAGTCTTTATAATACCGGTATTTATAACTGCTCACCCAAAATATCTCCGGATGATCCAGACGCATCTGAAAAAATACATTATAAAGTTCTTCTCCCTCTAATGCCGGAATCTGAAATTCATCCGCCAGGTTTTTCACACCGCTAAGAATGCTGTGATATGCAGCCTGCTGCGCCTTATTCATATGGTTGTAATAATATTGCTCCATTGTTATCTTATCTCCAAGTTCTTCGTCACTTATAATCCCTTCCGGTACATTTCACTGATCACTGCCTGCGCATGTTCAGATTCCTTTTTCTCTATTATCTGCGCCCGATCACTTAAAATCGCCAGCATCTCATCTACCAGATCTTCGATTTTAGGATTTGTATACCGATATAAATAACCCAGCATTCTGGTTGCAGTATAATCTGTATTCATATTTTTATATGCGATCTCAGCACAAAGCTCCTTCGGATAGCCCTTGCTGAGCAAAACCCTGTATAGTTCTTCTGTTCTTTCTGATGCCATGTTTTTTGCCTTTCTTATCATGTTTCTGTGTCACCAGCCATCTGATTTACCTCGTCAAAAATCATATGATATAGCTATGTTTTTTCTCATAGTAACATACTTCAACTGATATTCGCAATCAGAATATGGAGCTTATTTGATATGGAAAAAGATTGTTAGTTACTGTTCACACACCACTATCCCGAGACATACAAGCCAAAATTCCATTGCCGCAGGCAATCTGGAATGAATTTTGGCTACGTTACTGTGAACGGAGTGAACAGTAACGATTGTTACAAGGCACTGAGTAAACAGTAACACAGTAACTCCAAGACTTACAAGGTTATCAACGTGACAGTAGAATGTGCTCAATAACTATGTTATACTGATAATATCTAAATGCTTCAGATATGATATCTGCCTATCTGAATCATTCAAGCCACATTCTCAGGAGGAAAAAATGTCAAAAAAAGAAATAAGTTTTACAGAAGGACCTGTGTTCCAGTCTTTGCTTCGGTTTGCTATCCCCGTACTTGGAGCATTGATCCTGCAGGCTGCGTATGGCGCAGTTGATTTGCTGATTGTTGGAAAATTCGGAAATGCCTCGAGTATTTCCGCAGTAGGAACAGGAAGTTCCTTTATGCAGATGGCTACTTTTATTATTACAAGCCTTGCAATGGGCTCCACCGTAATAATCGGGCATCACATCGGAGAACAAAAACCAAAAGAAGCAGGAAATGCGGTCGGAACTACGATCATTCTTTTTCTGATCATTGCTGTCATCATGACATTTGTACTGGAATTTGCCGCCGGAGGAATTGCGCATCTTTTACAGGCACCGGCTGAATCCTTTGACAAAACGATTCTTTATATCAGAATCTGTTCTGCCGGTATCGTTATTATCATTGCATACAATGTAATCAGCGGTGTGCTGCGAGGTGTGGGAAATGCAAACCTTCCACTTCTATTCGTAGGAATTGCCTGCGTCATAAATATTCTGGGAGATTTGCTTCTGGTTGGAGTATTTCACATGGATGTTGCAGGTGCCGCCATTGCCACTGTATTTGCACAGTTTGTCTCTGTTGTCTGTTCTGTCGTTGTATTAAGAAAGCAGGATATGCCTATAGAATTTTCCAGAGAACAATGTCGGATTTATAAGGAAGAGTTAGGGAAAATATTGAACGTAGGTGTGCCGATTGCACTTCAGGAGACAACGGTTCAGATTTCATTTCTTGTCGTAAATTCTGTTATCAATCAGATGGGTCTGATGCCATCTGCCGGATATGGAATTGCACAGAAAATCGTTTCCTTTATTATGCTGGTTCCGTCCTCTATCATGCAGAGTGTATCAGCATTTGTTGCGCAGAATATCGGTGCCGGAAAGAAAAGCCGGGCATGGAAGGGTTTTTACACTGCAATTATTACCGGATGTTCCGTTGGAATCATCATCTTTATGGTAGGATTCTTCGGAGGCGGAGTATTATCCTCTTTCTTTACCAATGATTCCGAGGTAATCGCGCAGAGCGCCGCTTACCTGAAAGGTTTCTCTGCCGACTGTATACTGACTTGTGTACTTTTCAGCAGTATCGGATATTTTAATGGCTGTGGAAAAAGTATTCCTGTTATGATCCAGGGAATCACTTCCGCATTCTGCATCCGAATTCCGGTATCTATCATTATGTCGAGATTACCGGAAACATCTCTGACTTATGTTGGAATGGCGACACCTATCACAACTGTATATGGAATTATCTTTTTTGTAATCTGTTTCCGGCTGTTAAATAAAAACTCAGCCAAATAATAAAAATGGTTTCCTGTTATCAGTTCTCTTAGTAGAGATGCTGATAACAGAAAACCATTTCCATTATTTGATTATCCTCCGATACATGAATCGCATAGAAAATTTCATTAAGATACGAATCACGTACAACTGTCAGATACCATGCCTGAATCCATAAACTTCATAATCTTATCTAAATACATTTCCATCGTCCTGTCATCGCTGCGGTAGGTCTCATGTCTGGTTCCCGGCAGGTATACATATTCACAGGAAGTGATTCCTCTGTGATTGATTTTCTCTGCAAATTTTCTCAATGCGTTTACAGATACAAAATCATCTCTTTCTTCCATCCACAATATTTTATGTACCAACTCATTTTTACAGACGCCAGAAGCCACCCATAAGAAGCTGCACTAACCTGGAATTTTTTATTCTCTTTACGCAGCTCATTATATTTTTCAAATCTCGGTCTGGAAGTACATCCACTGGTTTCGAAAGTCTCACCACCATCATAAGGCTTCTGACCAGCCACATAGTCTTCCTCCCTTCCCAAAAGGCATTTCGTCTGTGCAATAGCAATCACCAATGGCCAGGGAACATTTCCGGTAAGCGGGCGGAGCATAGGAGAATTCAATATAATCTTCTGAAACAGTTGCGGTTCCCATGCAGCTGCAATTGTGCCAATCGCCCCACCCATAGAATGCGCAAAAAGAACTAACGGCAGTTCAGGATATGTTTTTTTAATTACATGGCATATTTTCAAAAAATCTCTCACATATCGCTTCCAGGTATCTATATGTACAAGAGATGAATCTGCTGTCAGACGATAACTTTGTCCATGTCCCATATGTTCCGGCATATACACATGATATCCAGCCTTCAGAAAATAATAAATCATCTCATCATATTTCGGCGCTGCTTCTGTAAAGCCATGACTGATTATAATAACGCCTTTCGGCTTCTCTGCCAGGTAACGCTGTACATGAATTTTCCCCACTATCCCCATATCTTTTCGGTGCAGATGATCCTCTGCACCAGGAATGTATCCCTCCTGACGGTGCGTTGCAAGATATGGCTCTATTTCATCATTCATTTTATACACATATTCATTCTCATGTATTATTTCCATTGTATATACTCCTGTTACTTTTTCATAATTCTATTGCTATCTGCTTTTCACCATTCGATACATACCTGTATTATAATCTTCACTGGTGCCTATTAATAATCCCATTAATCTTTTTCTCATTATAAAATACCAGTATAATTCCGCCTATACAACAGAATACTGCTGCCCCAAAAGCAGCAACTCTATAACCAGTTCCCTCTGCTGCCCCTATCGTCGAGACTGCTGTAAATATCAACATAGAAATACTCTGCCCAAGTTTAAACGCAAATGTTCTCGCCGCATAAAACATTCCTTCACGATTGCTTCCTGATGTAATCGAGTCGCTCTGCGAAATATCTGCCACAACAGCCTGCGGAAGAATTCCGAAAATCGCCATAGGAAGGGCCGCCACGACTGTCAGGATCAGTCCCTGCACCGATGCCGGAATAAAACTCATTTTTCCCATAAATCCGGTATAAAAATAAGCAAGGCTAAATACTGCAAATGCAAACAAGATCATCTTTTTCTTTCCAAGTTTAGGAGTAAGCTTATTTACCGGAATATAAAATACAAGAGACAACGCTGTCATTCCCACAAAATACAAAGTTGTCATTGTTTCCGGAAGTTTCAAAAGACTGGTGACAAAAAATGGAAGACCTGTCTGAAACATGGTAAGTGCAATCCAGTAGAAAATATCAGATGCCACAAACTTGCGAAATTCTCCATTCTTAAAAGTAGCTGCAAGAGATCCAAAAGCTGACTCTTTTGCAGGAACCGTATCTACATAGTCTTTTTCACGGATACAAAATACCGGCACAAGCATACAGATAAACGCTACAGCCGCCATCAAAGTAAAGGTCATACGAATAGCTCCAACTCTGCCAAATGCCGGAATGAACATCCCCCATATCGTAGGTGCCAGATACGCCACTGCAGTTCCGGCAATAAATGTAAAGGAAATGACTGTGGAAATATTAAGTCTTTCCTGCTGGGTATGTCCAAGTTCCGGAATCAGCGCATTATATGGTGTACAGTACGCAGTAATGGAAAGATAGTACGCCAGAATCATAATCAGCAAAAACACTCCATTGATCCAGCTGTTTTTATTAACCGGTGACCAGAAAACCAGTACTGTAGAAAGCGCCAGCGGTAAAGATGCCCATTTCAGGAACGGAATTCTTCGCCCATTCTTTGACGTACATCTGTCAGATAAAGAGGCGATCATTGGATCTGTAAAAGCATCAAAAATCCTTCCGAAAGCTGTAATTCCGCCAATAATAGTAAATATGCCAAAGACCACCAGCCCCTGTGGAATGAACACTGTCTGTCCCTGACTGATGGCTGTCTTATCCGGCTGATAAAAATATACAAGCCAGTTAGAAATAATCCCGGACAACATCGCCCATCCAAACTGTCCGGCTGCAAACTGCCATATTTTCCCTATTGTTAACTTTTTCATCGTGCACCTCCAGATTTCAGAACTACTACTTATTTCTTGCAAGAATCGAACTCTTTTCCAGGCATGGAAGTTCTTCTCCTTCAACAGTCGTCACAATTCCGCCTGCTTCTTCAACAATAAGTGCACCTGCCGCAAAATCCCATGGAGATAAAATAAGCTCGAAATAAATTTCCGCTCTTCCTGATGCTATGGCACATAAATCAAGTGCTGCAGATCCGCTTCGTCGGATATCAAGGCACTTTTGAAAATATTCGTAAGCTAATTCAAAGGATGCCTTCGCAAGCTCCGTATTATACGGTGATGAACCAAACAAAACAATGCTGTTTGCCAGATCATCCTTCGATACATGAATCGCATTTCCATTCATATATGCACCCTCACCGGAAATCGCATAGAAGGTTTCATTAAGATACGGATTATGCACGACTCCCATATATCTCTTTCCATTTCGAATCAATCCAATAGATACACAGCTCATATGATAATCTTTAATAAAATTGGTAGTTCCATCAATCGGATCCACCACAAAAATATATTCTGCATTTCTGTTAATCTGGCAATCCTCTTCTTCCCCCAAAAACTCCGCTTCCGGAAGAATCTCAGACAACTTTTTCTCCAGCATTTCCTGAATTTTGCAGTCATACTTCGTAACAAAATTTGCTTTTCCTGCCTTATCCTTAATGCCAAAATTTTCCCTGTCCGCCTGAAGCATAACCTGTCCGCATTCTTTTGCCGCTTCAATTATTTCATTTAATATCGTATGTGGAGTTTTCTCCTTTAGTTCCATATTATCTGTCACCTCTCAATAGAAAATGGTTTCCTTTTTATCAATACTTTTATAATTTCTCATACTTTTCAATCAGACACTGATGTTCTTTTGTCTTCTTGTCATAGTTTATCCCAACCAGCAAAATGTCTCCGGTATAATCCAGAACTGAATCCGGATATTGTTTTTCCTTAATCTGCTGTAATGCTGTCTTGACATTCTTATTCCATTTAAGTTCTACGACAAGCGCCGGATAACTGGAAACGTATTCTGGTTTTGGAATAAATACAAAGTCTGCAAACCCACGTCCTGTCGGCAGTTCACGAACTGGTTTAAAATAATATTCCATTGAACTCAGATATGCAATTGCAAGTACACTGCTCAAAGAATTCTCATTATTATACTGAATATTCGAAACATACTCTGTATGGATTTTCTCAATTCCCTCTTCAACTGCTTCTTCATCCATGTCCAGCGTAGCCTCCAGTAAATGTTCTGATTCCTGCTGAAAAGTAATCATCTCATTCCATTTTCTACTCTCAATCGCCGTAGTCAGCTCCTGCCGGATTTCTTCATTTGGAACAAATGCAGTTCTTCTGTTCTGGTTATATCCCAGATAGCCAAGATGGATCAAATACGTAAGTACATCATCTTTGCTTTGTATATTTACCGTATCATTTTTGAAAGCAGCTGTATTTACTTTAATCGAAGCACCGGAAAGTATTTCAATTATAGCGTTTTTCAAACCATCATAATTCATATTGATAAAAGGAACAATTGCTTCATAAGAAGCAGTCTCAGACCAGTAACTTCTAAACCTGCCCCGCACACAAACACTTACTACTGCTTTAGGATTATATACCTGATAGTCCTCCAGCAAATAACCATCATACCAATATTTTACTTTCTCAAAATCTCTGTGATATCTTTCGCAAAGATCCTTCACTTCAGCTTCTGTAAATCCAATATATGGCGCCATCACTCCTGCATCAAGCATTGTAAATTCATCAAAATTATTTAATGCAGACTGCGTTTTTTCTTTCTTTATCGG
>OGDE01002109.1_pt1 | contig 10724 bp, 7 predicted proteins | sample 1570321 | NCBI WGS metagenome assembly OGDE01 (sample SAMEA2581976, study PRJEB24529) | metagenome | biome: Human gut stool | place: China | collected 2011 | reverse complement strand
CTCGTACTGCAATATTCCGATATCTACAATCGAATCATGCAGACCAAATCCAAACAATAGAAGCGCCATGCAGCCTCCGATTCCAAACAATGTCATAAAGAATCTCTTCTTATAACGAACCAGATTCCGGACCGTTGATTTCCAAGTAAAACTTAAACGCTTCCATATAAATGGGATTCTTTCTAACAGAACCCTCTTTCCCTGTTTTGGAGCCGGCGGACGCATCAATTGTGCTGCCTGTTCTCGTAGCTCTTTATAACAGGATGTAACTGTTGCAAAAAGTACACAAAATACGGCTGCAGCTGATGCAACTCCTGCATAATACAAATTGTACGGAACTTCAATATTCGGAACATGCGTATATATAATTCCATACGCTTTGATAATAATATACGGAAATACTTTTTCTCCAAACAATGCCCCAAAAACACATCCAAGGATTGTTGCAAGCGATGCATATCCAATATATTTTCCCGCTATGGAAGCTTTCGAATAGCCCAGTGCTTTCATCGTTCCGATTAACGTCCGCTGTTCTTCTACCATACGTGTCATCGTCGTCAGACTGATAAGTGCTGCCATCAAAAAGAACAGTACCGGAAATACCTTTCCGATAGCCCGCATACGGTCTGCATTTTCTCCATAACCGCTGTATTCTACCAGATGCTCTCTGTCATAAATATACCATTTAGCCTTCGGAATCTGACTCATCTCATCGTCCAGACTTTTCAATCCATCCTGACCATTCATAAATACCTGATACGTCTGTGCCATCATCAGCTGCATTCTTGTTTCTGCCTCATCTAACACTTCTTCATATCTTGCATCTTCTCTTTCTGTCTTAATCTTCTCAATTCGCTTCTCAACTTCATCTACACGATTATCATATTCTTTTGTAAATGCTGTTAACTTCTTAGCTCCCTCCACAGTTGCATAAATTTCTGAATATGCATCCATATTAAAGCTCTCTTTCAATACACAGGCAAATCCATTGATTGTTCCTGTTCCAATTGTCGTATTCCCACGACCAAAAGACACATATGTCGGACTGCTTACTGTTCCAACAATTTTATATGTGTCATATTTTAATGAATCGGTAATCGCATCTTTTGTTCCTGAAGAAAATGTAATCTCATCCCCGATTTTGTATCCATTTGCTTCATAATAATCAATATCCAGAACACATTCGTTTGTATCCTTTGGCAATCTGCCTTCCTCAACAGTAACCTGATTCATTGTTGGAAGCAGTGACATGATATGCACAACCTTCTGGCTGTCTCCCGACTTGCAAAGTACGTCCGTTGAGTATCCAGTTTCTACGTCTTTTATACCCTTCACCTGGCAGATGGCATCCACATCATCCTGAGTAAGCCCCAGTGTACTGATTATTTGCAGATCCATAAGATTTTTCTCATCAAAATATGCATCCCCTGACAATCGCATATCCGGCTCCGAAGATCGGATTCCTGAGAAAAATGCAACTCCGATTGCGACGATAAAGAAAATCGACAGAAATCGTCCCATACTTTTTCGGATTTCCATATAAAAATCTTTTCTAAGTGCTTTTTTACTCATCCTTGTTCTCCATCTTTTATTGTTTTACCATTCGATCTCATCAATTGAAACTGGATTCTCATTCGTTATCATAGAAGAGACTTTTCCATTTTTAATTTTGATCAGACGATCTGCCATTGGCGCCAGTGCAGAGTTGTGTGTAATAACGATCACTGTCATTCCTTTCTCTCTGCACATATCCTGCAGTAATTTTAAAATTGCCTTACCTGTATTATAATCCAAAGCCCCCGTCGGCTCGTCGCATAATAATAATTTTGGATTTTTCGCCAGTGCTCTTGCAATTGATACCCGCTGCTGTTCTCCGCCGGAAAGCTGAGCCGGGAAGTTGTTCAGCCGCTCTCCCAGACCCACGCTGCGCAGGGTCTCTTTGGGGTCCAGCGGGTCGCGGCAGATCTCGCTGGCCAGCTCCACGTTCTCCAGTGCGGTCAGGTTCTGCACAAGGTTGTAGAACTGGAACACAAAGCCCACATCGTACCGGCGGTAGGTCGTCAGCTCTCTGGCGGTAAAGTGGCTCACATTCTGGCCGTCCAGCCAGACGTTGCCCTCGTCGCAGCTGTCCATGCCGCCGAGGATGTTCAGCAGGGTGGTCTTGCCTGCGCCGGAGGGCCCCACGATGATGCAGAACTCCCCCTTATCCACATAGAAATTCAGGTGGTCTGCGGCGGCGATCTTCACACTGCCGGTCTGATAATATTTGCAAACGTCCTCAAACTCCACAAAATGCTCCATGGCGTTTTTCCTTTCTATCGGGAATGCATACTGTTTCAATTTAACTATAACATCTCCCGGCAGACTTTGCAAAGACATCTGCGCAAATTTTCAAAAACTTAACAGAAAAGCGCAAAAAGGGCCGCTGCACATCTCTGCGTGCAGCAGCCCTTTCATCATTTGATCTCAGCGGTCAGCGCCCCACGATCAAATCGCGGCGGCAGCGCAGGCCCACGGTGAGGAAGGTGTTTTCGCCCAGTCGGCGCAGCACCACACGATCGGTGCCCTTCTGGCCCTCCACCAGCAGAGACAGGTTCAGGGTGGTGGAGCCCTTCTCAGTCTGGACCACCAGCGTGCTCACGCCCTCGTTCAGCAGGGTCTGCATGTCCTGCACGGTGGTGCGGAAAGTAGCAGAACCGGCGGGCACATCCAGCGTCAGCACACTGTCCTTCTGGCGGGCAGTGTACAGCACTTCTCTGCCGAACAGGCCTTTGACGGTGTAGCGGGCCTCGCTCTTTTTTGCCGCTGCATCTGCGGACGGGGCGGCCAGCTCATCGCCGGAGATCAGCATGATATTGCCCTGAATGGGGTTTCCCTCCGGTGCACCGTAGCCGCCGTAGGTGGGGTCCTTTTCGCCGATCGCCACATCGGCGCTGTGCAGGGCGATATCCCCCTGCACCATCTGCTCCTGCGGAGGCAGATAGCCTGCGGCAGCAGGGTCGTTGATGTCTGCCTCTGCGGCAAATGCGCCCACGCTCAGCATGGCGGCAGCACCCAGCACTGCAGCGGTGGTGGTGACAGTACGGACAAATTTATGGTTCAGTTTCATTTGGAATACCTCCGTTGACGGCGGTTTTGCACCGCACATTTTTGTTTTGTGGAAAACCATGGTCTGCCATGCGGTGTAATACAAAACCGCCGCATCTGTCTTATAAACGGATGCGGCGGCGGGATTATTGCAGCGGACTAAAAAAATTTTTTGGAAGCTCTGCCGCCGGGGTCACTGGGCCTGTGCCGGTTCCCGGTTCAGGATCTCCATGAACTCCTCGCCGGTGATGGTCTCCTTCTGGTACAGATACTGTGCCAGCTCGTCCAGCTTGGCGCGGCTGTCGGTCAGGATGCGGACAGCCTTTTCGTGCTGAGCCTTGACCAGCTCCACCACCTTCTGCTCGTTCTCGCGGTGGGTCTGGGCCGAGCAGGCCAGCGAGGTGTCGCCGCCCAGATACTGGTTGTTCACGGTCTCCAGCGCCACCATGTCAAAGTCCTTGCTCATGCCGTAACGGGTGAGCATGGCACGGGCAAGCTTGGTGGCCTGCTCAATATCGTTGGAGGCACCGGTTGTGATGGAATGGAACACCACTTCCTCGGCGGCGCGTCCGCCGGTGAGGGTGGCGATCTTGTTTTCCAGCTCTTCCCTGCTCATCAGGTAGTGGTTGCCCTCGTCCACCTGCATGGTGTAGCCCAGTGCGCCGGAAGTGCGGGGGATAATGGTGATCTTCTGCACAGGGGCAGAGTTGGATTGCTTGGCCGCCACCAGTGCATGGCCGATCTCGTGGTAGGCCACGATGCACTTTTCCTTGTCGGTGAGGATGGAGTTCTTCTTCTGGTAGCCTGCAATGACCACCTCGATGCTCTCCTCCAGATCAGCCTGGGTCACGCTCTTGCGGCCTGCACGCACGGCGCGCAGGGCTGCTTCGTTGACGATGTTGGCAAGTTCCGCACCGGATGCACCGGAAGCCATGCGAGCCACGGTGTTGAAGTCGATGCCCGGGGCCAGTGCCACCTTTTTGGCGTGCACTTTCAAAATCTCTTCGCGGCCCTTGAGGTCGGGCAGCTCCACCGGCACGCGGCGGTCAAAGCGTCCGGGACGTGTCAGGGCCGGGTCCAGCGAATCCGGGCGGTTGGTGGCCGCCAGAATGATGACGCCGGTGTTGCCCTCAAAGCCGTCCATCTCGGTGAGCAGCTGGTTCAAAGTCTGCTCACGCTCGTCGTTGCCGCCGAGATTGCCGCTGTTGCGCTTCTGACCGATGGCATCGATCTCATCGATGAACACGATGCAGGGGGCCTTTTCCTTGGCCTGCCGGAACAGGTCGCGCACCTTGGATGCGCCCATGCCCACGAACATCTCCACGAATTCAGAGCCGGAAATGGAGAAGAACGGCACGTTGGATTCGCCTGCCACGGCCTTAGCCAGCATGGTCTTGCCGGTGCCCGGAGGGCCCACCAGCAGGATGCCCTTGGGCATGGATGCGCCAATACTCTCGTACTTGCCGGGATCGTGCAGGTAATCCACGATCTCCTGCAGGTTTTCCTTTGCTTCATCCTCACCGGCCACATCCGCAAAGCGGATGCCGTGGGTGGACTGCACATAGACCTTGGCGTTGGACTTGCCCACGCCGCCGAACATCATGGACCCCGGGCCGCCGCCGGCCTTTTCCATCAGCTTTTTGTTCATCTGATTGCCGATGAAGCTGAACAACAGGATGGGCAGCAGGAACCAGATCAGGAAATTGAGCATCGGCGACCCCTGCTCCACGATCTCTCTGGAAAACTGTGCTCCGGCATCATACAGGCGCTGGGTAAGCTCCGGGTCGTTCATCAGGCCGGTCTTGTAGACCTGCTTTTCCTCTTTATCGGTAAAAATGATCTGGTTGGATTCAATATCCACACGGCCGATGTTCTTTTCCTCGGTCATGGTCATAAAGGTACCGTAGTCCACTTCCTCCACCTGACGCTCGCTCATCCACGGCAGCAGCACAAGGTTGAGCAGCAGCAGGACCGCCAGCACGATGGCGTAGTAGATCGCCAGCGGCTTTTTGGAAGGTTTGACTTCTTTCATGTGGCAATTCCTCCTTTGGTTCCTGATGCAAGTAGTATAGCACAGTAAAACCGGGCGCAACAGCAATTCGAGCAGAACTTTCCAAAAACTTAGCAAATTGTTAACATTAACGCCTCGTGCACAATTTTGGGAAATTCTGCCCCTTATTTTGTGAAATTGTTTCATTTTGAGAATGAGTCAGATTGCTTGACACTGCCCGCGAATCATGCTAAACTTAGTCCACTTTGAAAAAAGCACAAATGCGTTGACGGGGAAAAAACGATTTTCTTCTGCGTACAGAGAGCCGCCGGGTGGTGCAAGGCGGGTGCAGAGGGTTTCGGTTACTGGCCCCTGAGCGGCAGGGCTGAACACACAAGTAGGCTCTGACGGATGTCCACCGTTACAAGGACAGCGATTCGCCGCAAAAAGCCGATCGTGCAAAGCGGCTGTGCCCAAAGGCGCAGCAAAGAGAGTGGTACCACGGGTGCCCTGTAGTTTGAACTTTACAGGCTCTCGTCTCTCAAGGTTTTCGCCTTGAAAGACGAGAGCCTTTTCGTATATCTGCCTTTTGGAAGCAGGCTTGCCCTCTCCGTCACGGCTTACGCCGTGCCACCTCTCCCAAAGTGAGAGGCCTTGGCAGTACGGCAAAGTTTTCGGTTTTGCCAAGGGCTCCCCCTTTGGGAGAGCTGTCGAACGAATGTAAGACTGAGAGGGCAAGGACGCTCACAAAGAGCATGGAGCAAGAAGTGTAAATCGTTTGGGAGGACGCACATTATGATGGACGCAACCAAGTACGCTCCGGGTTACTACCCGGTACCCGCAGGCTATGACAGCTGGGTAAAGAAGGATCACATTGAAAAAGCCCCCGCATGGTGCAGTGTGGACCTGCGCGACGGCAATCAGGCCCTGATCGTACCCATGAGCCTTGAGGAAAAGCTGGAGTTCTTCCAGATGCTGGTCAAGATCGGCTTCAAGGAGATTGAGGTGGGCTTTCCTGCCGCCAGCGATACCGAGTACGAGTTCCTGCGCACCCTGATCGAGAAGAACATGATCCCCGAGGATGTCACCGTGCAGGTGCTGACCCAGTGCCGCGACCACATCATCCGCAAGACCTTCGAGGCCGTCAAGGGCGCACCCCGCGCGGTAATCCACTTCTACAATTCCACCTCTGTGGCCCAGCGCGAGCAGGTGTTCCACAAGAGCAAGGAGGAGATCAAGCAGATCGCCACCGACGGCGCAAAGCTGGTCAAGCAGCTGAGCGAGGAGTATGATGGCAACTTCCTGTTCGAGTACAGCCCTGAGAGCTTTACCGGCACCGAAGTGGACTATGCGGTGGATGTGTGCAACGCCGTGCTGGACATCATGCAGCCCACCCCGGACCGCCCCATGATTATCAACCTGCCCGTTACCGTGGAAATGAGCATGCCGCATGTCTACGCAAACCAGATCGAGTACTGCGACAAGCACCTGAAATACCGCGACAGCGTCATCATCTCCACCCATCCCCACAACGACCGCGGCACCGGCGTGGCCTGCGCAGAGCTGGCCGTGCTGGCGGGTGCACAGCGGGTGGAGTGCTGCCTGTTCGGCAACGGCGAGCGCACCGGCAACGTGGACGCGGTGACGCTGGCCATGAACATGTACAGCCACGGCGTGGACCCCAAGCTGGACTTCTCCGATATGCCGGACATCTGCGCCACCTACGAGCGTGTGACCCGGATGCACATTTACGAGCGCACCCCCTACGCCGGTCAGCTGGTGTTTGCCGCCTTCTCCGGCAGCCATCAGGACGCCATTGCAAAGGGCATGGCCTACCGCAAGGAGCATGGCGAACACCGCTGGACCTGTCCCTACATCCCCGTTGACCCCCACGACATCGGACGCACCTACGATGCCGATGTTATCCGCATCAACAGCCAGAGCGGCAAGGGCGGCATCGGCTTTGTGCTGGAACAGAACTTCGGCTACAACCTGCCGCCCAAAATGCGCGAAGCGCTGGGCTACAAGGTCAAGAGCGTTTCCGACCACAGCCACAAGGAGCTGAGCGCAAACGAGGTGCTGCACATCTTCGAGGATGCCTTCCTCAACCGCTGCAAGCCGCTCAACGTTCTGGAAGCCCACTTTGCACAGGTGGGCGGCATCACCGCCACCGTCACGCTGGAGCTGAATGGTCAGCGCAAGGTGGTCACCTCGGTGGGCAATGGCCGTCTGGACGCTGTGGCAAACGCCATCCAGAGCGCCACCGGCATGGAGTTCCACCTCGAGACCTACTCCGAGCACAGTCTGGACGAAGGCTCCACCTCCCGCGCTGCCTCCTATGTCGGCCTTGTCTGGGGCGATAACACCGTCACATGGGGTGCCGGTACCGACACCGATATTATCGTGGCTGGCATCAAGGCACTGGTGAGCGCCATCAATAATAAATAAAGAAACTCCCCCAGTCTGCTTCGCAGACAGCCCCCTCGGAGATGGGGCCCTTGGCAGTGCGGAAAAGCTTCCCGTTTCGCCAGAGGCTCCCTCCTTGAGGGAGCTGGCACGGCGCAAGCCGTGACGGAAGGAGTTCTACCAACAGATAAAAGGAGAGTACCATCATGGGAATGACCCTGACGCAGAAAATTCTTGCCGCACATGCCGGTCTTGCCGAGGTCAAGGCAGGCCAGCTCATCAATGCAAAGCTGGACATCGTGCTGGGCAACGACATCACCACCCCGGTTGCCATCAACGAGTTTGAAAAGGCCGGTTTTGACGGTGTGTTCGACAAAGAGCACATTGCCATCGTGCTGGACCACTTTGTGCCCAACAAGGACATCAAGAGCGCCACCCAGTCCAAGCAGTGCCGCGAGTTTGCCAACAAATACGATATCCTCAACTTCTACGATGTGGGCCAGATGGGCATTGAGCACGCTCTGCTGCCGGAAAAAGGCATCGTGACCGCAGGCGACTGTGTGATCGGTGCGGACAGCCACACCTGCACCTATGGTGCACTGGGTGCCTTCTCCACCGGCGTAGGCTCCACCGACATGGCCGCAGGCATGGCCACCGGCATGGCATGGTTCAAGGTACCCTCTGCCATCAAGTTCGTGCTCAAGGGCAAGTTCGGCCCCCGCGTCTCCGGCAAAGACCTGATCCTGCACATCATCGGCATGATCGGTGTGGACGGTGCGCTGTACAAATCCATGGAGTTCACCGGCCCGGGCGTTGCCAGCCTGACCATGGACGACCGCCTGTGCATCTGCAACATGGCCATCGAAGCCGGTGCCAAGAACGGCATCTTCCCTGTGGACGATGTGACCCGCAGCTACCTCAAGGGCCGCAGCCAGCGTGAGCCGGTGTTCTTTGAGGCCGACCCGGATGCCGAGTACGAAAAGACCATTGAGATCGATCTGGACAAGCTGGAACCCACCGTCAGCTACCCCCACCTGCCCGAGAACACCCACCTTGCCAGCGAGGGCAAGGACATCAAAATCGATCAGGTTGTGATCGGCAGCTGCACCAACGGCCGTCTGGAGGACATGGAAGCCGCCTACAACGTGCTCAAGGGCAAGCACATTGCCAAGGGCGTGCGCGGCATCATCATCCCCGCCACCATGGCCGTTTACAAGGAATGCATCCTGCGCGGCTGGACCACTGCCTTTATTGATGCAGGCTGCATCGTGTCCACCCCCACCTGCGGCCCCTGTCTCGGCGGCTACATGGGCATTCTGGCCGAGGGCGAGCGCTGCGTTTCCACCACAAACCGCAACTTTGTGGGCCGCATGGGCCATGTGAAGAGCGAGGTCTACCTTGCTTCTCCCGCCACCGCCGCCGCCAGCGCACTGACCGGCCACATCACTGACCCCAGGGAGGTAGAAGCATGAACGCAAAAGGACCTGTTTTTAAGTACGGTGACAACATTGACACCGATGTGATCATTCCCGCCCGTTACCTGAACACGCAAAGCCCCGCCGAGCTGGCCGCCCACTGCATGGAGGACATTGACAAGACCTTTGTGACCCGCGTAAAGGCCGGTGACATTATGGTTGGCGGCGAAAACTTCGGCTGCGGTTCTTCCCGCGAGCATGCCCCCGTTGCCATCAAGGCCGCCGGCATTGACTGCGTGATTGCCAAGAGCTTTGCCCGTATCTTCTACCGCAACGCCATCAACATCGGCCTGCCCATTCTGGAATGCCCCGCCGCCAGCGAGGCCATCAACGAGGGCGATGTGGTTGCCATCAACTTTGACACCGGCGTGATCACTGATGAAACCACCGGCCAGACCTTCCAGGCTGCGCCGTTCCCGCCGTTTATCCAGAAGATCATCAAGGCCGGCGGCCTGATGAAGAGCATCCAGGAGGGAAAGTAAGATGCAGAAAAACATTGCCCTGATTTATGGCGACTGCTCCAGCCCGGAAATCGTGACCCAGGCAGTGCGCGTGCTGGACAAAGTTGCTGAAAAGTTTGGCCACACCTTTACCTACACCCGCGCTTACATGGGCGGCGAAGCCATTGACAAGTTTGACGATCCCCTGCCCCAGAGCGAGCTGGACAAGTGCCTGGCCTCGGATTCCGTTCTGCTTGGCGCCGTCGGCGGCCCCAAGTGGGAGGGCATGGCCGGTGACAAGCGCCCGGAAAAAGGCCTGCTGCGCTTGCGCGCCGGTATGGGCCTGTACGCCAACAACCGCCCGGCCAGGATCTGGCCCCAGCTGGCGGATGCTTCCCCGCTGAAGAAAGAGATCGTGGACAAAGGCATCGACTTTATTGTGGTGCGTGAGCTGATTGGCGGCGTGTATTTTGGCGAGCACAAAACCATTGAGCAGAACGGCGAAAAAGTTGCGATTGACAGCATGCCCTACTCGGAGCACGAGATCGAGCGCATTGGCCGCATTGGCTTTGAAACTGCCATGAAGCGCCGCAAAAAGCTGACCTGTGTGGATAAAGCCAACGTGCTGGATACCAGCCGCCTGTGGCGTGCCGTGATGCATCGCCTGCAGGCCGAGTACCCCGACGTAGAGTACAGCGAGATGTTTGTGGACAACTGCGCCATGCAGATCTGCAAGAACCCCAGCCAGTTTGACGTGATTGTGACCGAGAACATGTTTGGCGATATTCTGAGCGACGAAGCCAGCGAGATCACCGGCAGCATTGGCATGGTGCCGTCCTCTTCCCTGGGTGCCACCACCTGCGGTCTGTACGAGCCCATCCATGGTTCTGCCCCGGACATTGCCGGGCAGGATGTGGTCAACCCGATTGCCTGCATCCTTTCCGCCGCCATGATGCTGCGCTACAGCTTTGGCATGGCCGCTGAGGCTGACGCCATTGAAAGCGCCGTGAACACCGTGCTGGATGCCGGCCTGCGCACCGCCGACATGATGGCCGACGGCTGCACCAAGGTTGGCTGCACCGCCATGGGTGACGCCATTTTGGAGCGCATCTGATTGGTTTTACGGGGGTTGTTTTATTCCTTCTTTGAAAAGAAGGAACCGAAGAAACTTTAATCATATAATACCAATAATATAAGATAAAAGTCCGGTACAAGTTTTTTGGCTTGTACCGGGCTTTTGGTTTTGGGGAGATATTAGTGTGAAGGCAAGCTGTAGGGCGGCCAGCCTCCTGGCCGCCGGGGGATGGGCTTGGGATTTTGGGCAAT
>OGDE01002106.1_pt1 | contig 10733 bp, 7 predicted proteins | sample 1570321 | NCBI WGS metagenome assembly OGDE01 (sample SAMEA2581976, study PRJEB24529) | metagenome | biome: Human gut stool | place: China | collected 2011 | reverse complement strand
TCGTAGTCAATATGTCCAGTCGAACCGTTGACCTGCCACGTGAGGCTGCCGAACTGGTGCAGCACGGGGTGACCGAACCGGATATCGTGATTTCCACCTACGACGCCTCGCACGCCGTGGTCTCCCTCGCCAACCGTGAGCTTGGCCCCTGGGAGGGCGCGGCCGTCCGCGTGTGAGCTAGCGTATGTTGTTCCAGACTATTTTCGTCCTTGTCTGAGGTGCCGTGCGTTTGCTTCGTCTCGGCGTACGTTGTTCCAGATGATGGGGAAATTGGTCTGGGGAAACGTATGCCAAGAGGCTGGTGCCTGCTTGGTGCCTGCCCGGTGTTTGTTGATGTCCAACGTGGAAAGCCCGCGCGGCTGGCGGGAAGCCACGCCGCAGGGCCGTCACGCCCCAAACTGGGCGGCCTTGCTGCCAAATTTGCGGCGCACAGCGTCCAGTGCGGCCTCGGCATCATGCAAACGCGCCTGTGAGGTCTGGCCGCGGGCATTGTCGGCCTCTTCGAGCATGTCATCCAGTGAAGGCTGCACGGCCGTAGCCGCCGCCTTACTGAGCGAAGACGTGCTCATACCGGCCAAGCGAATAGTTTTGGGCAGGGGAGTGGCAGACTCCGCCGAGGCCGGTAGCCCCAGCATGACTTTCAGCTGCCGCACGCATTCCGGGTACAGCACGCCGGCCGTATCGGTCGGCCGCTCCATCGTAAAAGACCGGGTCTGATAGCTCAGGTCGGCGAACCGCAACTTCACCGTCAGCGTGCGCGCCACCAGCCCCTTGCGCCGCAGCGTGCTGGTTACTTCGTCGCAGGCCGAACGCAGTAGCCCACACACCACGCGCATATCGCGTGTATCCTCGGCCAAGGTTTCCTCGGACCCAATGGATTTCTCCTCGCGTACCGTGGTAATTTCGCGGGAATCCAACCCGTGCGAGGCCGCCCATAATCCACGTGCCGCAGCCGGGGAGCCAGTGGCACGAGTCAATGCAGCCTCATCCAGCTGAGCCAATTCAGCCACCGAATGCACGCCCCAAGCATTAAGCCGCTTCTCCAAAGACGGCCCGATTCCCGGAATACCACGCAATGGCATCATCTGCACGAATTCGGCCGAGCGGGCCGCGGGAATCAGCAGCATGCCGTCCGGCTTGGCATTGGTCGAGGCCATTTTGGACACCAGTTTGTTACAGGCGATACCCACTGAACACGTCACGTGGAAGCGCTCGGCCACCTGAGCGCGAATCCACGCGCCGATCGCGCTCGGCCGCCCCCACTCCAGCAGTGCGGCGGACACATCCATATAGCCCTCGTCCACCGAAACCTGCTCGAACCGGTCGGTGACGGTCAAAAACACCTCATGCATGATTCGGTGCGACATCATGCGGTAATACGCCATATCCACTGGCAGAAAAATGCCGTTCGGGCACAACCGATGGGCGCGCGCGGCCGGCATCGCCGAATTGATGCCGTATTTCCGGGCTTCGTAGCTCGCGGCGGACACCACCGCGCGCGGCCCGGTGCCGATGATTACCGGCTTGCCTTTGAGCCCGGGGTTGCGCGCCACCTCCAATGAGGCATAGAAGGCATCCATGTCGATATGCAGCACGGTGCATCTGGTCTCGTCGTGGCCCCAATCGCGTTTGGCGGCCTCAAGTCTCGGTGCGGTGCTCATGCCACCATTGTAGGAATGCCGAACGAGGTCATGCTCACTATGTGGCGCGCATGACGCGGCGCTCATTGTCATAATGCCGAATATCGCCGGAATTCCAAGGGTTTACGCACTGTGCGGCTGTTTCGCATGGTGGGTGCGATTCCACGGAATCGTCCACATTGCGTCACTGTCCGTAACGCCTTCCAAGTCAATGCGCGCTGTCCCGGCTCTCCGAGTAGCGTAAACCTCATGAAGAAGGCAGTGTTCGGTATCCTCAACCGTGTTCCCGTGGTTCTTATCGTGATTGGTGAGGCACTGGTGATTTATTTGGCTACGGCCGTCGCCAAACTTGCGTTCACCCAGCTCGATCCGCTGTACTCGGTGTGGTATCGCGTGGGATTCATGGCGGTGCTGTTGCTGCTGTGGCGCAGGCCCTGGAACAAGGCGAAGCGAGCGCAACTGTTTCACCGCGACGCCCGCAGCTGGGGGCTGGTCGTACTGCTCGGCTGCTCGCTGGTGCTGATGAATACCCTGTTTTATGTGGCCATCAGCAATATGGATATGGGCATTGCCGTGTCTATCGAATTTTTGGGACCGCTTTCGGTGGCGGTGATTACCGGCAAAAGCTGGCGCGAGCGGGTCGGTATCGGTATCGCGGCGGTCGGTGTGGTGCTGTTAGCTGGCATATCATTGGCCAATCCGTCCGGCAATGGCACGTTTTTGTATGGTCTGATTGCGATTTTGATCGGCGGGTCGATGTGGGGCATGTATATCATCACCGGCCGGCGCGTGGCGGCTGGCGGCAATTCGCTGGATAATCTGTGCATCGCCGTGACCATCGGCTGGCTGGTCCAGTCCCTGTTCCTTGGCGTGCCGGCTGTGGCTCATGTGGTTCACCCCAAGGCCGATGCCACGTGGGCGCTTGAGCCCGGCGGCTCGCTGAAGCTGCTGGCTCTGCTGTTTGTGATTTCCCTGATGGCCTCGTTCATTCCCTATGTGGTGGAGCAGATCACGCTGCGACGCACCACATCCGGCGCATTTTCGGTAATGCAATCCATCAATCCCGCCATGGCGGTGGCCGTGGGACTGGCGTTCGGCGAGATTCCCAGCGTTGGTGAAATCGTCGGTGTGGCGTTGGTGATTTGCGCGGTTATCGTTACGTTCTCCGGCGACGCCGCACCCGCGGACGTTCAATAATGTGTCGTTCGGCACGCCGTATCCGCAGGACGTGGTACAGTAATTTGCTGTTGCGCATTATTGCGTAACGTGGAGTCATGCCTGAGTGGCCGATAGGGGCACCCTGCTAAGGTGTTAGTCGTGTAAACGGCTCGAGGGTTCGAATCCCTCTGACTCCGCCGATTAAGGTTCCGGGTGAAAGCTCGGAACTTTTTTGTTTTCCGGAAACTCCGGGTTAAGTAACTCCTGAAATAACCGAGGACGGGCGGTCTCCGCTTGTGGTAAGCGGAGTCGGAGGTACGCCATTGTCCGTCCGCCTCCAAACCGCCATTTTAGTGGGCGAACGAGTGCGGCACGTCGGGAAAAGTCCGAGCGACGAAAGAAAAATGTCCACTAAGTGAGACTTTTGCGTGGTGTTCGTGAATGGTGATTGAAGATTAACCGGTTTATATATTGCTTGTCCAATCGCTTGCTCATCGCCTCCCTCCCCGCAGTACTTGACCGAGATGGGCGGTACCCTAGAGAGAGAAGAAGAGTTCCGAAGGGCGGGCAAAGATGAGCCATATCGCTGGGCAGGGGCAACATCGCTCCAACTCGACACGAACCAACCGTGCGGCGCTGATTATCGTGTTCGTGATCGTGCTCGCCGTTGCGCTGGGCATCGGCGCATGGTTCGCAACCCATCGCACGGACGGCAATGGCCCCGCACACGCCGGAGTGTCGGACGTCGCGTTGAATAAAGCGAAGAACACGCCCAAACCGGTGACCGAACATCACGGCAATTCACCGGATTGCCCGGATACGGACTGCATCGCCATGCTGGTCAACGGCGATTTGTTGTTCCATGAGAGATTGTGGAGCCATTTCCAAGGCCCGAACCCCAACGCCACGGATGGCACCGCCTTCAACTTCGACCCGCTGTTCGCGCCGATGAAGCAGTACATTCAGGCTTCGGACATCGCCGTGTGCGAATTCGAAACCCCGATCGCCCAGCGCGGCGGCCCATATGCCGCGTACCCGATCTTCAACATTCCGCCGGAAGTGGCGGATGCCGCCCGCAACGTGGGATACAACGCCTGCACACACGCCACCAACCATTCCTGGGATCAGGGGGCGGATGGCATCGCCCGTCTGTGGGACACGCTTGAGGCCAATGGCATCGCCCAGACCGGCTCGTACAAAACCGAAGCCGACTCCACCAAACCGTTGGTCATCGATTCCCCGACCGGCGGCGGCAAGCTGGGTCTGGTCACCGGCACGGTCTCCCTCAACGGCATGACCGCCGACGAGGACTGGCAGGTGGATCGTCTGCGCGAAGACGGCGACCCGAATCACGACAGCGACATCCAGCGCGCGGTAGACAAGGCCAACAAGGCCCGCGAGCAAGGTGCCGATGTGGTGGCCATCGCCATGCACTCGGTGCAGGAATACCTTGATTACGTCGATTCCTGGCAGATTTCGGAAGCCCATGAGCTTGCCGACACTGGTGCCTTCGACGTTATTTACGGTGCCGGTTGCCATTGTGCGCAGCCCATCGAGAACTATAACGGCACGTGGATTATCTACGGTCTGGGCAACGCCGTCACCGAGTCGGCGAACACGCCGGAAACCTTGGTCAACAATCAGGGTGTGACCGCACGCATCCAGTTCGCCGGCAAGAAGGGCGTCAAGGGGTCGTGGCGCGTCAACCGCATCGATTGGGTGCCCACCGCCAACGTGCATCAAGGCAACTACCAATGGTGCCCGATATCCAGCGACCATCCCATAGGCACATGTTGGGACGAAGCCTACGACGCTCAGATACGCCAACGCATCTGGGATGTCATCTATTCGATGGGCGCGGACCAGAACGTCGTCAAGGAATGGAACATCACGCAGGAGCAGGCGGCAAAGCAATAGTTGCTCGGCTTGGTCTCAAGGAGGGGAAGCCGCAAGGTGACGCTTTTCCCGCCGGCCTCCTAATGTGGAGCCCATGACCGAGATTTACGAAACCCAAAGCGAACGCACCGATCTGCCCCTCGTCGTGATGCCGTCCGTGCTTGACTCGATGATCGAGCCCATCAAGGCCCAGTTCCCCGCGCTCCACGACGTTGCCCGCGTGCGTATGTTCGAGGAATTCACGTCCGACGAGGCGACCATAGCCGAGCGTCTGAAGGATGCCGACGCCCTGCTGGTGGGCGGCTACCACATTTCGGACGATCTGCTGCGCACCATCAGCGGGCAGGGGCACGTCAAGTGCATCGTGTTCTGCGGTACCGGCGTCGCCAGCTACCTCAATCTCGATAAGGCGCGCGAGCTGAAGATCCGCGTCTGCAACGCCGAACATTATGGCGATCACGCCGTGGCCGAGCACACCTTCGCCCTTCTGTTCGAGCTCATCCGCCGCGTTGGCCAACTCGATAAGGACGTCAAGGCCGGCAACTGGGCGTGGGCCAGCGGCGATGGACTGCAACTCGCCGGCCGTCGCATGGGCATCATCGGACTGGGCGGCATCGGCTCCACCGTGGCCGGCATCGCCCGCGCCCTCGGCATGGAGGTCGCCGCATGGAATTCGCATGTGCCGCCCGAGCATTTCGAACGCTCCGGTGCCACTCCGGTCGACGATCTCAACAAGCTCATCGAAACCAGCGACGTCATCTCCGTCCATCTGCCGCTGAACAACGCCACGCGCGGCATCGTCACCGCCGAGAACCTTGCGCATGTGAAGCCCGGCACCCTGTTCATCAACACCGCCCGCTCCGAAGTCATCGAATCCGGTGCGCTGCTTGCCCGACTGCAAAAGGGCGATGTTCCCGCCGCACTCGACGTGTTCGACCATGAGCCGCTGACCGCCGACGACGCCATCTGCCATGTGCCCGGCATCGTCCTGACCCCGCACGTCGGCTGGCGTGCCGACGGCGCGTTCAAGGAGCTCACCCGCCAGATGATCGCCTGCCTGACCGCCTACTTCGCCGGCGAAGACTATAACGTCGTCGTCTCCGAACGCTGATAGCCCTGCCTAGCCTCGCGCTCAATCGAACACCCAGCCAGTCGACCACCGGAACACGCTCATGCAGACGATTCTCAACACGCCCGACGATCCTGCCCACGATTCGCTCGTCGAAAAAAAGTCCGAATTTATCGGCGACGCCGCCCATGTCGATACGCTCGACGAGGCGCTCGCGTTCGTGGCTGCGATCCGTGAGCAGCATCCGAAAGCCCGACACGTGGCGTATGCCGCCGTGTGCGGAGGCGCGGATGGGCGACTGTCCGAACGCATGAGCGATGACGGCGAGCCGTCCGGTACCGCCGGCAAGCCGATTCTCGACGTACTCAAGCAGTCGGGCACCACCGATTGCGTGGTTGCCGTCACCAGATATTTCGGTGGTATTCTGCTGGGCTCCGGTGGGCTGGTCCGCGCGTACTCATCCGCCGCATCATTGGCGATGAAAGCCGCCCGCGCCGCCCGCATCATGACCGCCAAGCGATACCGGGTTCGCCTCGAATACCCGCAGTTGGCCCGATTCCAGCAGATCCTGGCGCAGCTTGGTGGCAGTCAGGAGGATGAATCGTATGCGGTGAACGTCGAGTTGACCGCGGTGGTGCCGCAGGATGATTGCGCGCGATTCGAGGAGCGTGTGCGGGAAGCGTTCAATGCCGCTGTGGTGCCGGCTCCGATTGACATGGTCAACATTCCGGTTCCGCTCGCGTGACGCCTGTATGACTAAGCTGGGCATCATGACCGACGAGAACACCACCAGCCAGCAGACCCAGCCCACCGAGGCCGCAACCGAGGCCGCGGCCGAGACTGCAACCGACACGGACGCCCAGCAGCAGGACCAAGGCGCGCAGTCCGCAGCCGAGTCCGCCGCTCCGGTGGATTTCGAACCGCTGACCGCTACATACGAGCGTCTGCGCCATTCCACCGACCCGGCCGAACTGTCCGAATTCGCCCGTCGGCCGTTGCCTGACCGTGCCGATCAGGCGGCGTTCTCCCGCGCCACCGCACTTTTGGAGGCTGTGGCCGGCAACCCGCACACCCCGGTGGCCGATCGTGTGTTCCTCGCCGACACCATGCCGTTCCCGAACGTATTGGTCAAACTCTCCGAAGACCCCGAACCGTCCGTGCGTCAAGCCGTGGCCGCCAACGGGGACGACAAGAATTGGCTGGTCGGCCGTCTGACCAAGGACCCGGTGCCTGCGGTCCGGGATACGGCGTTGAAAAACAAGCGCACCAGCTGGAAGATGCGGCTTGAGGGTGCGCAGGACCCCACTGCGGATGCGGAGACATTGGATTTCTTGGGCGTACTTGGCACCGAATCCGAAGAGGGAGCACCGGCGGTGCTTTCTTCGATGGTCCGCCGTGCCGTGGCACTGAACCCCAATACGTCCGAAGCGATGCTTGCCAAATTGGCCAACGACCCCTCGGCCGAGGTGCGGCACGCCGTGGAAAGCCGCCGCTAAGCACACTATTGCTGTGTTTTGCCGCGCAAATTTGGCCGGCAATCACCCCCTGTCCACCATTGTGAGCGCTCACATCTCACTATGTGAGGGTAAAAAGTACATAATTTGGCGGAATCATGGCATTTTTCTTACGGTGTGGCGCAATCAAACGGCGTTAGACTGGGGCTATGAGTGAGATTACCGAGAGTGAAGAGCGTCTGGCCCGTCCGTTGATTCGACTGGCCAAGTTGGTCGGTGTCGGCACGAGTTATTTGGGCATGAGCCATGACTACCACGAGATAGACGATGACGTCCTGATCGAGGTGCTGGCAGCGCTGGGCATCGACGCCTCCAGCGAGAGCGCCCAACTCATCGCCATCCGACGCATTCTGAACGAGCGTTACGCCCGATTGGTGGCACCCACCGTGCTGCATATCGCCGGTAGCGAGGACCGGGTGCTGGTGAACACCGGTATTCTGGACGTGCCTTCGGCGAGCATCACGCTGGAGAATGGCGAGCCATATCAAGGCGCCATTGAAGTTGGTCCTGGAGATGGATCCCAGGCCTACGACTTGGATGGTACGTTCATTTCGAATGCGGCTGTGGTCATTCCCGCCGATCTGCCGATTGGTTACCATACGCTGCACGTCAAGGTCGCCGACCGTGTGCAAGACGCCACTTTGATCAGTGCACCTGATCGCGTCGATCTGCTTGACCCGATGAAGGGCGGCAGTCTGTGGGGCTGGATGGCCCAGCTGTACTCGATTCGCTCCTCCAACTCCTGGGGCGTGGGCGATTACGAGGATCTGAAGACCATGCTGGTGGACGCCAAGCAGAAGACCGGTGCCGACTTCGTGCTCATTAATCCGGTGCATGCCGCCGAGCCGGTGTCCCCGCTCACCCCGTCGCCGTATCTGCCGGTAAGCCGTCGCCTGATCAACTTCACGTACATCCGTCCTGAGGCGATCGCCGAATATGCCACGCTCAGCGAGGGCGACAAGAATGCCGTCGACGGACTGCATGCCGACACCGAACCGCTGAACGGTGATTCCCAGCTCATCGACCGTGACGCCATGTGGCGCAGCAAGATGCACGCCCTGTGGATTATCTTTAAGGCCGGCCGTACCGCCGAACGCCAAAGCGTATTCGACCAATTCAAGGCGGACTGTGGTTCCGACTTGGAGGCGTATGCCACGTGGTGCCTGTGCTACGACAAGTGGGGAGCACCCAACGGCGAGGAGAGCAACTGGGAGCGCAAGTTCAATCGCAACTCCCCGGAAATCGCCAATCTGCGCAAGCAGTACCCGGACACTTTGGACTTCTACCGCTGGCTGGAATGGATTGCCGCCGAGCAGCTGTCCTCCGCCCAACAGGCAGCCAAGGACGCCGGCATGCATATCGGCATCATGTCCGATATGGCCGTCGGCGTGCACCCCTCCGGCGCTGACGTGTGGTGGAATCCCGAGCGCTTCGCCAAGGGAGCCACGGTCGGCGCACCGCCGGACATGTTCAACCAGCAAGGCCAGAACTGGAGCCAGCCGCCGCTGAGCCCGATCAATCTGGAGACCACCGGCTACGAGGCCTACCGCAATATGGTGCATGGCATGTTCGCCCGTGCCGGTGCGGTGCGCATCGATCACATCCTTGGTCTGTTCCGCCTGTGGTGGATTCCCGAGAACCGTTCGGCTATGGATGGCGCTTACGTGTACTACGACTCAGACATCATGCTGGGCGTTCTGGCCATCGAGGCCTCTCGCGCCGGCGGCGTGGTCGTAGGTGAGGACCTCGGCGTGGTGCCGGACCATGTGGCCGATTCCCTGTCGAGCCACGGTATTCTCGGTTGCGCCGTTGAATGGTTCGAGCAGTGCGACGGCGTGTTCCGCACCCCCTCCCAGTGGCGTCCGTATGCATTGGCCTCCGTGAATACGCATGATTTGCCGCCGGCCGCCGGTTACCTGGAATACGAGCACGTCAAGATTCGTGAGCGTCTGGGCTTGCTGACCGGCCCGGCCGAGGAATTCGAAGCCTCCGCCAAGGCCGAGCAGGATGCGATGCTGGCCATGCTGGTCGAGCAGGGTTATCTTGATGCCGACTTTGCCGAACATCGTGAGGATCACGAGGCGGATATCGTCGACGCGCTGTACCACGCACTGAAGGGTTCGCCGTGCAAGCTGCTCGCCGCCTCGATCACCGACGCGGTGGGGGAGAAGCGTGCGCAGAACCAGCCGGGCACCAACAACGAATACCCGAACTGGCGCATCCCACTGGCCGACGCCAAGGGCAACGTGGTACCGCTCGAAACCCTCTTTGACACCCCCGGTGCCCAACGCTTCGCCCAAATCTTCAATTCCTGACCCGCTTTACCTCCCTCTGACGAGCCGAGTCGTTAAGCGGACAGTCCAGTGGACTGTCCGTAGACGAGGCCTGAAAGAAGCGATAGCTGAGAGAAGGCAGGGAATTGCCTCACCGTAGGTGAGTCGGTTAGCCGAAGTGGGTGGGAGAGAAACCATAAATAGGGGAAGAGAAGCCATAAACCCAATGGAGTGTCCCCAGTTGCCCTATGTCAAGCCCGGCGATATACTAGTGGATTGTTGTGTTTCCCTAAGGGGTCCTTCAAAGCGCTATCCCACTCGCCATCGAGGACTTTCAGGGAGCCCACGGATAATGAGGTTCGACGCCTCTTGGATGCGGCCCTGACCAAGCCACACCAAGCAGCTGAGACCCGGAACACAATATAGAAAAGGTAATCCAGTGAAAACTTTCACTCCGAAGCCAGCTGATCTGACTCATGACTGGTACGTCATCGACGCCACCGACGTGGTGCTCGGTCGTCTCGCCACTCAGGCGGCAACCCTGCTGCGTGGCAAGAACAAGCCGACCTACGCTCCGCACGCCGATTCCGGCAACCACGTGATCATCATCAATGCCGACAAGATTGCTCTGACTGGCAACAAGATGGGCAAGGAACTCTACTCGCACTCCGGCCGTCCTGGTGGTCTGCGTCGTGACTCCTACGCCGAGCTGCTCGAGAAGAACCCCGAGCGCATCATCAAGAACGCTGTCAAGGGCATGCTGCCGAAGAATCGTCTGGCCAAGGTGCAGCTCGACCGCCTGCGTATCTTCCGTGGCGCCGAGCACCCGCACACCCCGCAGAAGCCCCAGGTCTTCGAGATCGCCCAGGTCTCGCAGCAGGCCAAGTGAAACCTGAGAGGAGATAAGAATCATGGCTGAAAACACCAACGACTCCCAGGTTGTCGAGACCGAAGAGGAGCTCACCAACTACACCACCGAGACCAACGCTGGCGCTGGCACCGGCACCTCCGCGATTGAGCCGGGCTACGGCACCGGTCGCCGCAAGGAGGCTGTCGCCCGTGTCCGTCTGGTTCCGGGTGACGGCAAGTGGACCATCAACGGCCGCACTCTGGAGGAGTACTTCCCCTCCAAGCTGCTGCAGCGTGAGGTCAACTCCCCGATCGTTCTGCTCAAGCTCGAAGG
>OGDE01002103.1_pt1 | contig 10746 bp, 12 predicted proteins | sample 1570321 | NCBI WGS metagenome assembly OGDE01 (sample SAMEA2581976, study PRJEB24529) | metagenome | biome: Human gut stool | place: China | collected 2011 | reverse complement strand
TTCAAGAAGCGCATGGAGTGCGCCATCATGATCAAGGTGGCGGAGAACCAGGAGCTGGCTGCCCAGGGCATCGAGGTGCCCATTGAGCTGGGTTCCACCTGCAACGCCTGCGCAGACGGCGAAGCCTGCGAATAAGCATGGACACACCCATCGTGGATTTTGTGCGCGGCTATGCACAGTCCGGCACCTCCCGCCTGCACATGCCCGGCCACAAGGGCCAGAGCCTGTTAGGTTTTGAGCCGCTGGACCTGACCGAGATCCGGGGCGCCGATGAGCTGTACGAGCCGGAGGGCATCATTGCCCAAAGCGAAGCAAACGCTACCCGGCTGTTCGGCACACAGCACACCTATTACAGCACCGAGGGCTCGTCCCAGTGCATCCGGGCCATGCTGTGTCTGGCACTGCAGGCCGCACCCCGGACCGGAAAACGTCCGGTACTGCTGGCGGCCCGCAACGCGCACAAAGCCCTGCTGTACGCTGCCGCGCTGCTGGACTTCGACATCCGATGGCTCTGGCCTGCGGCAGAGAACGCCGGGGCGCTGTGCAGCTGCCCCATCTCCGCACAGATGCTGACAACAGCGCTGCAGGAGCTGACCGGGCAGGGGAGTACCCCCTTTGGGGTCTACGTCACCAGTCCGGATTATCTGGGCGGCATGCAGGACATCCGGGTCTTGTCGGCTGTGTGCGATACCTTTGGGGTGCCGCTGCTGGTGGACAACGCCCACGGGGCCTACCTGCGCTTTCTGCCCGGCGGGAGCCGCCACCCCATCGACCTGGGCGCGGCGGCCTGCTGTGACTCCGGCCACAAGACCCTGCCAGTGCTCACCGGGGGGGCCTACCTGCATCTGGGCCCCAAGGCCCCCGTGCAGGAGGAAAGCACTGTGCGCAGCGCACTGGCGCTGTTCGGCTCCACCAGCCCGTCTTATCTGATCCTGCAGTCTCTCGATGCCTGCAACCGGCTGCTTTCCACCGATTACCCGGCACGCCTGCAGGAATGTTGTGACCGGCTGGCCGCTCTGCGTGCCCGCCTGAACACGCTGGCTGCCGGGCAGGGCGCGGCCCTGCCGCTGGCACTGGACGGACCCGCCCGGGAACCCATGAAGCTGACGCTGGACGCGGCGGCGCTGGGCCTGACTGGGCAGGCACTGGCCGACCATCTGCGGCAAAACGGAATGGAGTGCGAATATGCCGACCCCCGCTACCTTGTGCTGATGTTCACCCCGGAAAACCCGGTGGAGGACATGGCCCGGCTGGAGGCGGCTCTGGCAGAACTCTGTGCACGGGGCATCCCCCCGGCAGAACCTCCTGCCGAGCACCGGGAGGCGTTTTGTGCGCTGGCCCGGCAGGCGGAGCCCCGCCTGACCGTGCGGCAGGCTGTGTTTGCCCCGCAGGAGACCATCCCGGCAGGGTCTGCGCTGGGCAGGGTCTGCGCTCTGCCCACTGTGTCCTGCCCGCCCGCCATCCCCATCGTGGTCAGCGGCGAGGTGATCGGCCCGGCGGCGCTGGAGCTTTTCGCAGCCTACGGCGTGGAGACGGTCTCGGTGGTGAAACCGGAAAAAATTTAAAAAAAATCAGGGCGGATCTGCAAGATTCTGCGGCTCTGAAACGTATTAAAGATAGAACAGAGAACATAACCCCTATTCTATGCGGTAATCTGAGGTGTTCCAATGAAAATTCTTCTTGCATCAGATACATGGTCCCCAATGGTCAACGGTGTGGTGCGCTCGGTGGAGCTGCTGTACCACCAGCTGCTGGCACTGGGCCATGACGTGCGGGTGGTGACCCTTGCCCAGAATGGCCATTCCCATGAGGAAAACGGCATCCTGTATGTGGGCAGCATCAGCGCGGAGCGGGTCTACCCGGGCGTGCGGATCAGTGCGGCGGGCGCTCTGCCCATCTCCCACTGGCTGGACGAGCTGGAAGCCTGGGGCCCGGAGGTCATCCATACGCAAAGCGAGTTTTCTACCTTTATGCTGGCACAGCGGGTGGCCCGCCGGTGCCACTGCCCGGTGGTACATACCTACCATACTGTCTACGAGGATTATACCCAGTACCTTTTCTTCAGTGAGCGTCTGGGCCGGATGACCGCCGAAAAGGCCACCCGCATCCTCTCGGGCTATTGCTCCCTCATGCTGGCCCCCACCGAAAAGGTGCGCGCCATGCTCAACCGCTACGGAGTCAGCTGCCCGGTGGTCACAGTGCCCACCGGCATTGACCTGACCGCCTTTGGCCCGGCGAAGGACAACGGCGAGGAAAAGGCCCGGATGCGGGCAGAGCTGGGCATCCCGGAAGGGGATACCGTCCTGCTCTCGCTGGGCCGTCTGGCTGCCGAGAAGAACCACGCCCAGCTGGTGCGTCTGCTGGCCGCACAGCCGGAGCAGAGCCGCCCGTGGCTGGTGTTCGTGGGCGACGGCCCCGCCCGGCCTGACCTGGAAGCACTGACAAGGGAGCTGAAGCTGACCGACCGTGTCCGCTTTGCGGGCATGGTCAAGCCCGATGAGGTGCCCCGGTGGTACCGCGTGGGCGATATCTTCGTCAGCGCCTCTCAAAGCGAGACCCAGGGCCTGACCTACTTCGAGGGCATGGCCTGTGGTCTGCCGGTGCTCTGCCGTGCGGACCCCTGCCTGGATGGCGTGGTGGAAAACGGCTTCAACGGCTGGCAGTGGAAGGACGAAGCCGAGTTTGCATCGGCACTGAACACCATCATCTCGGACCCCGCCCTGCGCGGGCAGCTGCACCAGAACGCTCTGGCCACCGCCGCCCGCTACTCGGCAGAGCATTTCGCCCAGCAGGTGCTGGATGCTTACCAGCAGGCCATTGCGCTGAAGCAATACGAGCCGGAGCACAGAAGCATCCTCAGCTGGGTGTGATCCCAATCCAAAAAGAATCCAGAAAAAGCAGCAGCGCCCTGTCTCCCGCAATGGGAAACAGGGCGCTGCTTTTTGCGCATCGGTTATTCGATGCCGGTCACCTTGTAATCCTGATCCTCAACAGCCTTCTTCAGGTCTGCGTCGGAAACTTCGGCGTTCAGGGTGACGATGGCGGTACCGGCCTCATGGCTGACCACGGCCTCGTCCACGGCAGGCAGGGCTTCCAGCGCCTTTTTCACGCGGGCTTCGCAGTGGCAGCACATCATACCTTCAATATGCAGGGTCTTTTTCATGGCATTGTCCTCCTTGACAACGGGAGCCGAAACGGGTTCGGCAGTATTTTCAGCCGCTGCAGGCTGCACGGGGGCAGCGGGCAGGGCGGCAGACTTGGGTTTGCGGTCGTGTTTGGTGCTGTGCAGGTCGAACAGGTTCAGCCGCAGGGCATTGCTCACGACACAGAAGCTGGAAAGGCTCATGGCCGCAGCCCCGAACATGGGGTTCAGGGTCAGGCCGAAGGGGATGAACACACCGGCGGCCAGCGGGATGCCGATGATGTTGTAGATGAATGCCCAGAACAGGTTTTCGTGGATGTTGCGCAGGGTGGCGCGGCTCAGCCGGATGGCGGCGGGCACATCGGAGAGCCGGGAGTTCATCAGGACCACATCGGCCGCGTCAATGGCAACATCAGTGCCGGCACCGATGGCGATGCCGGTGTCTGCGCGGGTCAGGGCGGGGGCATCGTTGATGCCGTCGCCCACCATGGCCACCTTGCCGCTCTCCTGCAGCCTGCGGATCACGGCCTCCTTGCCGTCGGGCAGAACGCCTGCAATGACCTCGTCCACGCCCGCCTGTCGGCCAATGGCATCGGCGGTGCGCTGGTTGTCGCCGGTCAGCATGACCACCCGGATGCCCATGTTCTGCAGCTCCCGGATGGCACGGGGGCTGTCCTCCTTGAGGGTGTCCGCCACAGCGATCACGCCCATCAGGCGGCCTGCACCGCCAAAGAAGAGGGGCGTTTTGCCCTCAGCGGCCAGCCGGGCGGCTTCGGCCTGGAGTTCGGCGGGTACGGATGCCTTGGCGGCGATGAACTCCGCATTGCCGCCGTAGATCTCCATGCCGTCCAGCCGGGCGGCAAGGCCGTTGCCGGGCAGGGCGGCAAAATCTGTCACATCGGGGCAGGCGATGGTCTCTGTCTCGGCATAGGCCAGCACCGCCTTGGCCAGCGGGTGCTCGCTCTTCTGCTCCAGCGAGGCCGCCAGCGTCAGCAGCTCGCTCTCGGAAACGCCCTCCGCAGGCAGGATGTCAGTGACCCGGGGCTCGCCGCTGGTGATGGTGCCGGTCTTGTCCAGCGCCACGATCTGGGTGCGGCCTGCGGCTTCCAGCGAGGCGGCAGTCTTGAACAGGATGCCGTTTCTGGCCCCCAGACCGTTGCCCACCATGATGGCCACAGGCGTTGCCAGACCCAGCGCACAGGGGCAGCTGATGACCAGCACCGAGATGCCCCGCGCCAGCGCGTAGCCTACATCCCGCCCCAGCAGCAGCCAGACAAGGGTGGTGACCACTGCAATGCTGATGACCGCAGGCACAAAAAAGCCGGATACGGTATCTGCAATCTTTGCAATGGGTGCCTTGGTAGCAGCGGCATCGCTGACCATGCGGATGATCTGCGCCAGCGTGGTGTCCTCGCCCACGCGGGTGGCGCGGCACTGCAGATAGCCGGACTGATTAGTGGTGGCAGCGCTTACCTTATCGCCCACGGCCTTGTCTACCGGGATGCTCTCGCCGGTCAGCGCGCTCTCGTTCACGGCACTGCTGCCCTCCAGCACAATGCCGTCCACCGGGATGTTCTCGCCCGGGCGCACCACAAAGATGTCCTCCTTCTGTACCTGCTCAATGGGTACGGTCACCTCGGTGCCGTCCCGCAGCAGGGTAGCGGTCTTGGGGGCAAGCTTCATCAGGCTCTTGAGTGCATCGGTGGTCTTGCCCTTGGAGCGTGCCTCCAGCATTTTGCCCACGGTGATAAGGGTCAAAATCATGGCGGCAGACTCAAAATAGAACTCCATCATATAGTGCATGACAAGTTCTTCGTTGCCGTGCAGCTGCGCATCGGTCATGGCAAACAGGGCGTAGGTGCTCCACACAAAGCTTGCCATCGAGCCCATAGCCACCAGCGTATCCATGTTGGGGGAGCGGTGCACCAGCCCCTTGAAGCCGTTGATGAAAAACTTCTGGTTGATCACCATCACGATGCCTGCCAGCAACAGCTGTACCAGTCCCATGGCAATGTGGTTGCCGTCAAACCAGCGGGGTAGCGGCCAGCCCCACATCATGTGCCCCATGGAAAAGTACATCAGTACCAGCAAAAAGCCCAGCGAGGCGATAAGCCGCCGCTTTAGCTTGGGTGTTTCGTGGTCGGCAAGCGCATCCAGCTCTGCGCTGGTGCTGGCCGCTGCGGCGGCTTTTTTGGGGCTTGCGCCGTAACCGGCCTGCTCTACGGCACGGATAATGGCAGCATCCTCAGCGGTGCCTTCTACGCCCATGGAGTTGGTCAGCAGGCTTACCGAACAGCCGGTAACGCCCGGCACGCTCTTTACGGCCTTTTCTACCCGGGCAGAGCAGGCCGCGCAGCTCATGCCGGTAACGTTGAATTGTTCCATTGTTGTTTCTCCTTGTGGTCAGTCTGCCCGGCGGGCGGTCATTTCATCAGTTTGGGCAGCAGCCGGAGCAGCTCCTCCAGCTTTTCGTCACTGCCGGCACGCAGGTCATCCGCCACGCAGCTGCCGATGTGCTGTGCCAGCAATTCCCGGGAAAAGCTGTTCAGCGCCGCATTGGCTGCGGCTACCTGTACCAGAATGTCCACACAGTAGGCGTCCTTTTCCAGCATCCCGCGGATGCCGCGCACCTGTCCTTCAATACGGTTCAGCCGGTTGAGCAGAGCTTTGTGTTCCTCCGGGCTGCGCACTTTGTGGCGGCAGCAGCAGGGGACAGCAGTGTCTGCCGCAGCGTCCGCTTCCGGCGTATCAACGCAGCAGCAACAGTGCTTTTTGGTCTCTTCCATATCGGAATCGCTCCTTTCATAAACCCCCATGGGGTATATTTTCTTGCAACAGCAGTATAGCACATAATATCCGACAATTCAAGTAGGAAATGAAATATAAATAGTACAGCTGACAAAAAATGGTTCGGAAACGCCGCAGGCGTTTCTGGACCATAAATTAAAAGATGAAATTCCGCTGAACATGGCCAGAGCGCACGCGGAGGCCATTCAAAACCGCTGTATATAAAAAACGAGGGAAGCCCCGCAGGCTTTCCCTCGTTGTAAGCTCTTACTTTACTTCCAGAATGCGCGGTGCAAACAGGCTCCACATCTTGCCCCACCAGTACCAGTCGTGGGAAACGTCACCGCCCCAGACCTCCAGATGTGCGGGCATTCCCTGATCCTTCAGCAGATCGGCCAGTGCCTGCGTATCGTCCAGTGCGTCGCCCTCGTAGGCGCCCTGACCGGCACAGAGGATCAGGCAGTTCTCTTCTGCCTTGGTCAATGCCAGCTTGTTGGCAATGCCGCTTTCCTGCAGATAGGCAAGGGGAGAGCAGCGCAGCACCATGTCGTCGCTGTCGGTGCCCCAGAAGCGGGTCAGGTCGTAGATGCCGCCCATGCCCACAGCACCTGCAAACAGGGTGGGACGGCGCAGGCGGCAGTGGACGGCGTGGTAAGCGCCCAAGTCCACACCGGCAGTCCAGATCCGGGTGCCCTTTTTGGCGTTGTTCAGGGTCAGAATGCGGGGAGCCAGCTCAGCGGTCAGGTAGACGAAATACTTTTCCTGCAGCTCGGCGCGGCGGCGCTGGGGCAGATCACCATTCAAAAGACCCTCGCCGTCCACGGCATCCGCGCAGAACAGCTGCACCTTGCCCTCGTTCAGCAGCTGGGCAATGGCATCGGGCATTCCGTTGTTCTCCCAGTCGTAAAAACGGCCGCCGCGGGCGGGCAGTGCCAGCACCGGCACACCGGCATGGCCGTACACCTTAAACTCCATCTCACGGCCAAGAACCGTGCTCCACTCTTTGTAATAGGTACCCTGGATCATAAATCAAGCACTCCTTATTTTATCATTCACCGGCCCGGGCACAGTCGTTGCGCACCGGTGCCGGATTTGGAAGCTATAATCAGATAAACTGGTTGCGCTGCGGGTCGTAATCGTAGCCCACAGCGTGCAGCTTTGCGCACAGACCGGCCTTGTCGGCCTCCAGATCCTCGCACAGCGCATCGAGATCTTTATACTGATCCCGCAGTTTCAGGTTCACCACGCTCAGCAGCATGATGGGATCAACAGGCAAAGACATTTTATTCCACTCCTTGCGGCAAATAAAAAAGCCGGCCACTCGACAAAGTGACCGGCCACATACACCAAATTAGACAGCGCGGGTAACTTTGCCAGCGCGCAGGCAACGGGAGCATGCGTAGACGTACTTGGGAGAACCCTCAACGACCGCCTTGACACGACGGACATTCGGCTTCCAGGTACGGTTGGAACGACGATGAGAGTGAGAAACCTTGATACCAAAGGCAACACCCTTGCCGCAGCATTCACATTTAGCCATGGTACTTGCACCTCCTGCAGTGAAGTAAGGAATCAAAATAATCAGCTTGACTATTGTAGCAGATTGCCGGGCAAAATGCAAGCCTTTTTTCAAAAAATATTGCGTTTTTTTGGAAAACTGCCCCGATGCACTCAGATGCTGTTTTTTGTTACGATCCCTTGTGTGAAAATGTGATTTGGAGCAGCCCGCAGGCTGCAACGGCGACGACCGCCGCCAGTGGCGGAAACAGGGAGAAGCTGTTGGGGCAGCGGCCAGCAAGACGTGAGTGCCGTTCAAGGCACGAAACGAATGCTGGGTGCCGCAACTCGTAGACAAATCACGAATTAAAAATAAAATTCCGCTGAAATGATCAGAGCGAAGCGGAGATCATTTTAAATCGTCTGGACACCCCTTGTCTAAAACCTCAAAAAATAGTATTATATATGGTATACTGAAAAAAGGCAGGAATATCGAATGACCTCTCAGGGCATCTATTATCTCATCCGCGCGCTGGTGGCGCTGGTGGCCATCCCCTTCCACGAGTGCGGCCACGCGCTGGCAGCATGGCTGCTGGGCGACGACACCGCAAAGCGGCAGGGGCGGCTCTCCATGAATCCCTTTGCCCACTTTGACCTGCTGGGCACGCTGTGCATGGTGTTTGCCGGAGTGGGCTGGGCAAAGCCCGTTTCTACCGACCCGCGCAATTTTAAAAATCCGAAGTGGGGCATGGCTCTTACCGCGCTGGCCGGCCCGGTGGCAAATCTGCTGCTGGCGTATCTGGCCATGGTGGCCTGGAAGCTTCTGTATTATTGGGCCCCGATCACGGAAGGAACGGTTCTCGTGGCACGCTTCCTCCAATCCTTGGTGTATATGGATGTAGGCCTGGCCGTGTTCAACCTCATTCCGGTGCCCCCGCTGGATGGCAGCCGCATCCTGCTGGCAGTACTGCCTCAGCGCGTTTATTTTGGGGTGATGAAGTATGAGCGGGTCATCCTTATCATTGTACTGGCCGCCGTGTGGGGCGGTTTTCTGGACGGCCCTCTCAGTGTGCTGAACGATCTGGTCTGGAACCTGCTGGACCTGGGCACATTCTACATTGACCGCATCGCATACGCCGCTTATTATGCCAGCCTTGGGGCGGTGATCTGATGGCCGACGAACTGACGTTCCACCTCGAAGATTTCGATGGCCCGCTGGAACTGCTGCTGGCACTGGTGGCCAAGCACAAGATGGACCTGCACAATATTCCGATCCTGACCCTCATTGACCAGTACACCCGCACGGTAGAAGCAGCACAGGCGGCTGACCCGGAGATCGCCAGCGCGTTCATTGAGATGGCGGCCCATCTGGTGGAGATGAAAAGCTATCTGCTCCTGCCCCGCAGCGAAGAGGGTGAGCGGATGAAGCAGGAGCTTACCGGGCAGCTCATTGAGTACGAGCAGTGCCGTCGGCTGGCAGCACAGCTGCGGGAAAAGGCGGAGGCAGCTCCGGTCTTTGTGCGCAGCCCGGCCCAGCTGGAATGGGACCAGACCTATACGCTTCACCATGCCCCGCAGGTGCTGGCGGATTGCTGGCAGGCCCTGATGGGGCGTACCGCTCTGCGCCGGATGCCCACGCGGGAGCAGTTTGAACCGCTGGTGTCCGCGCCGCAGGTGTCGGTCAGCAGCCGGGTGGTGTATATCCTGCGCCAGCTCATTGCGGGCGGCGCGGCAAGGATGAACCAGCTGTTCTCCCGCCGCCAGACCCGCGGCACCAACGTGGCAACCTTTCTGGCCCTGCTGGAACTGGTGCGCGGCGGGCGGGTACAGCTGGGCCCGACGGGCGAAATGACCATGCACCGCGGCCATCTGAGCCGCAAAAAGGAGATCAAATGAACCAGAAACAGATCCGGGCGGCAGTAGAGGCCATGCTGTTTGCAGCAGCTGATCCCATCAGCGCGGACAAACTGGCACAGGCAGTGCAGCTGCCTCAGGCCAGTGTGGAAGCGGCACTGGAAGACCTGCGTACCCGTTACCAGCGGGAGGACAGCGGCTTGTGCCTGCTCCATCTGGATACCCGCTGGCAGCTCTCGACCAAAGCGGAATGGGCCGATTGCATCCGCCGCCTGCTGGATGCCCGCCGCGCGGTACCGCTGGGGCCCGCCGCAATGGAGACCCTGACCGTCATTGCCTATAACCAGCCTGTCTCTCGTGCATTCATCGAGCAGGTGCGCGGCGTGGATTCATCGTCCAGCGTGACCAGCCTGCTGGAAAAGGGCCTGATCGAAGAGGCGGGCCGTCGGGACCTGCCGGGCCGCCCGATCAGCTTCCGTACGACCGATGTTTTCCTACGGTGCTTTGGCCTGTCCAGCTTGGCGGACCTGCCTCCGGTGCACAGCGCGGAGGATGAAACAACAAAAACAGAGGAGGCAAACGAATGAGTGTGCTGCTGGCGCTCTTTTCCGCACTGGGGGCGGTGCTGCTTTTTCTATTAAAGTTGGTTGGCATCCTGCTGCTGATCGGGATGGTTTTATTGGCGCTGGTACTGTTCTGCCCGTTCTGTGCCGATGTGCAGTGGGAGCAGGGCGTCTTCACCGTAAAGGCGGGGGCACTGGGCCTTGCATTTCCGGTGTTCCAGTATCCGAAGCCCGAGCCTGCCAGAAGAACCCAAGGGCCCGCTTGGTAAACTGAAAGCAAAATTCCGCGCCTGGCGTGCGGAACGCAAAGCGAAAAAGGCGGCGGCAAAAGCAGCAAAACCCGCAAAGCCGAAAAAAGAAACGCCTCCCCGCAAAAAGGCAAAACTCACCCTCAACATCATCTGTACGATGCTGCGGGGAGCCGGGCGGCTGACCCGGGCAATCTTCGGGGCGCTGCGGTTTACCAAAATCCGCATCTGCCTTGGTGTCCGGGGAGAAGACCCCGCGCAGGCGGCCCGCACCTACGGCAAGCTGAACGCCTGGCTCTACACCTCACTGGGTGTTCTGGATCACTTTATCTTCCTGGATTTTGAGGAGCTGCGCCTCCTGCCGGATTTCGGCAGTGCGGAGCCCACCGTGGAAGACCGGGTCTCGTTCCGGGTATCGGCGCGGCTGTTTTTCATCGTTTGTGCCGCTGTGCGCGTTCTTTACGAGTTCTGGCGCGAAAAAGTGCTGGACGTATTCATCTGATTTATGTTACAATAGCACTGTATGGTGAATACTGTAGGGTGCATTTGTTCCCGTGCACTGCCGCAGGCGGGGCAGGGGAGAGATCCCACAAAAATAAGAGGAGGCCGATTTTATGGCTGAGCATCCGATTCAAGGTTTAATGAACGTGACGAT
>OGDE01002099.1_pt1 | contig 10761 bp, 7 predicted proteins | sample 1570321 | NCBI WGS metagenome assembly OGDE01 (sample SAMEA2581976, study PRJEB24529) | metagenome | biome: Human gut stool | place: China | collected 2011 | reverse complement strand
CGGTGGTGTGGTGGTAGTCCACCTGCACATCGCCGTGGCAGGTGAGCACCAGATCGAACCGGCCATGGCGGGCGAACAGCTCCAGCATGTGGTTCAGAAAGCCGCACCCGGTGTCCACCTCGTAGCGGCCGGTGCCGTCCAGATCAAGGGTAAGGTCGATCTGGGTCTCATTGGTGTTGCGTTCCAGCGAGATCATTCGGTTCGGCATGGTTCATTCCTCCATGATCTTATCCAGTGTGTTCACGAATATCTTCATCTGTTCCGGCGTGCCAATGGTGATGCGCAGCCAGTTCTGGATGCGGGGCGCGTCAAAATGGCGCACCAGAATGCCGTTTTTCTTCAACTCTTTGTAGAGTGTTCCGCCGTCTTTCCTGTCGGTACTTGCAAACAGGAAGTTGGAGCGGCTGTCCAGCACGGCAAATCCGCGCTGTTCCAGCTGTTGTTTTGTCCATGCGCGGGTGTCCACGATGGCGGCGCGGGTCCTGTCAAAATAAGCGGTATCTTCCAGCGCGGCCTGCCCGGCCTTCAGGGTCAGGCGGTTGATGTTGTAGGGGTTCAGGCTGAACTTGACCCGGTTCAGGTCGGCAATGAGCTTTGCATTGCCCATGGCAAGACCCAGACGCGCACCGGCCAGCTGCCGGGACTTGGAAAAGGTCTGCACCACCAGCAGGTTCTCGTACTGGTCGATGAGGGGCACGCAGCTCTCGCCGCCAAAGTCCACATAGGCCTCGTCCACGATGACCACATTGTTCGGGTTTGCCTTTAAGATGCCCTCAATTTCCGCCCGGGGCAGTGCAATGCCGGTGGGGGCGTTGGGGTTTGCAAGGACGATGGTCTGGTTCAGGCCGTAGTAATCCTTCGGGTCAAGGGTGAAATCCTCTTTCAGCGGGATGATGTGGCTGGGAATGTGCATCAGTCCGCACCACACGCCGTAGCAGCCGTAGGTGATGTCGGCATAGGCCAGCGGGTGGTCTGCGTCGCAGAAGGCACGCAGCGCAAAGAAGAGGTTCTCGTCGCTGCCATTGCCGGGCATGATCTGCTCCGGCTGCAAACCGAAGTGGGCTGCGGCCGCCTTGAGCAGGTCGGCACAGGCGGGGTCGGAGTAAAGGCGCAGCTTTTCCACCTCGTGCTCGCTCACGGCAGCGATCACCGCCGGGGAGGGCAGATAGGGGCTTTCGTTGGTGTTCAGTTTGATGTACTGCTGATCCTGCGGCTGCTCACCCGGGGTGTAGGGGGTGACAGCGGCCAGAGTGGGAGAAAGGAAACGACTCATATAAAAACCCTCTCAGTCAAAGCCTTACGGCTTTGCCAGCTCCCCCGAAGGGGGAGCTTTTTTGCATCTTACGGTTTCCACTCTCAAAGCTCCCCTTCGAGGAAAGACTTCCCCCGGCCGGGGGAAGATGTCACCGCGGGTGACAAAAAGGGGAATCTGGCGCGCAAGCGCCTGAGAGGGTCACTTCTCATACCGGATGGTCACGCTGCGGGCGTGGGCGTGCAGGCCCTCGCGCTCGGCAAAATCGGCGATGCGGGGGGCTACTTCGCCCAGCGCTTCCCGGGTGTAGTAGAGGAAGCTGGACTTCTTTACAAAGTCGTCTACGCCCAAGGGGCTTGAGAAGCGGGCGGTTCCGCTGGTGGGCAGGGTGTGGTTGGGGCCTGCAAAGTAATCGCCCAGCGCTTCCGGCACGTTGCGGCCAAGGAAGATGCTGCCTGCGTTTTTGATCTCGTTCAGCACGCCGAAGGGGTCCTCCACGCACACTTCCAGATGTTCCGGTGCAATGATGTTGCAGGCTTCAATGGCCTTGTGCAGGTCGGTGCAGAGGATGATCTTGCCGTTGTCGTCCACGCTGGCGCGGGCGATGGCGGCACGGGGCAGCTGAGGGATCTGCACCTCCAGCTCCGCCTGCACGGCCTTGGCCAGCTCCGGGCTGTCGGTGACGAGGACTGGGCTTGCCAGTTTGTCGTGCTCGGCCTGACTCAGCAGGTCCGCCGCCACCCATGCAGGGTTGCAGCCGCCGTCGGCCAGCACCAGAATTTCGCTGGGGCCTGCGATCATATCGATGCCCACCTTGCCGAATACCTTGCGCTTGGCGGTGGCAACGTAGATGTTGCCGGGGCCAACGATCTTATCCACCGCAGGGATGCTCTGGGTGCCGTAGGCGAGAGCCGCCACAGCCTGTGCGCCGCCGGTCTTGAAGATCTTGGTCACGCCTGCGGTGGCAGCGGCGGCAAGGATGACCGGGTTCACCCTGCCGTCCTTTCCGGCGGGGGTGGTCATGACGATCTCGGACACGCCTGCCACCTTTGCCGGGATCACGTCCATGAGCACGGTGGAGGGATAGGCCGCCGTGCCGCCGGGCACATAGACACCGGCCTTTTCAATGGGGGTATATTTCTGGCCCAGCACGATGCCGGGCTTGTCGTTCACCACAAAATTCTTGTGCACCTGCTGGCGGTGGAAGCTCTCGATGTTGGCGGCGGCTTCGCGCAGCGTTTCGAGGAAGTAGGGGTCCATGCCCGCAAAGGCTTCGTCGATCTCCTCCTGCGTCACCTGCAGGGCATCGATCTTCGCGCCGTCAAATTTCAGCGCATAATCCTTCAGGGCATCGTCGCCCCGGGCGCGCACATCGGCAATGATGCCGTCCACCACATCCTCCACATTCTTTTCCGCGCGGATATCGCGGTTCAGGATCTCTTCGGGCTTCAGCTCGTCAAAGTTATACAGCTTGATCATTTTGCTTCCTCCTTGTTCTGCAGTTCCGCCCGCAGCTTTTCCAGCATGGTGTCCATTTCGGCGTGCTTGAACTGGTAGCTGGCCTTGTTGGCAATGAACCGGGCCGAGATGGGCATGAACTCGGTGACCACCTTCAGGCCGTTCTCCCGCAGGGTGGTGCCGGTCTCCACGATATCCACAATGACATCCGACAGGCCCAGGATCGGGGCCAGCTCGATGGAGCCGTTCAGCTTGATGATGTCGATGTCCCGCCCCTGCGAGGCGTAGTAGGCTTTTGCAATGTTGACGAATTTGGTGGCTACCCGCACCGGTCGGCCGGGGTCGTCCTGATAATCGGCCGGGGCCGCCACGCACATGCGGCATTTGCCAAGGCCGGTGTCCAGCAGCTCGTACACGTCGGCTTCCGCCTCGGTGAGGATGTCCTTGCCCACGATGCCCACATCCGCCGCACCGTGTTCGACGTAGATGGCCACATCGCTGGGCTTGACGAGGAAGTAGCGGATGCCGGCCGCCGGGTTCTCCACCACCAGCTTGCGGGTGGCGTTGTAGTCCTCCGGGCAGCTGTAGCCGATGCCGGCCAGCAGATTGTAGACCTTGTCGCCCAGACGGCCCTTGGGCAGGGCCACGTTCAGCATCACCTTGTCGGTGCTGTTCTTCTGCACCGGCGGCAGGGGTGCGCTCAGCCGGTCCAGCTCGTCCAGATAGACCGCAAAGCCAATGGCACCGGCCCCGGGGGTGAACTGCTGCATCAGCAGGTCGTACCGGCCACCCTTGAGCAGGGGGCGGGGCAGGGCTTTGAGGTAGCCTTGAAAAACAAGGCCGTTGTAGTATTCCATCTCACCGGCCAGGGTCAGGTCCAGCCGGATGGCACCGCCCGCCTGTTCCAGCGGCCCGGCCAGCCCCTGCAGCTCTGCCACCGCGGCCCGCATGGCGTCGTTGCGGCACAGGGCTTCGGCACGGGGCAGGGTGTCGGCGTAGCCGCCGCAGAGGGTCAGCACCCGGCACAGGGTGTCGGCGGCGTCCTCGTCCAGCCCGGCGGCGAGGGCAGCGGCCCGCAGCTCGTGGGCGTTTTTCTGGCCCAGCTTGCGCAGCAGGCCCGCGCGGGCGTCCTCCGGCACCTGCAAAGCATCAAGCAGGCCGAACAGATAGCCCATGTGGCTCACTTCCAGCACCCAGTCGGTGCCCAGCTGTCCCAGCGACTGCGCCGCAAGACACACGGCCTGCTGCACTTCCGCTTCGCCCACACCGCCCAGAAATTCCAGACCCATCTGGCCGATCTCCTTGAAGGTGTGACTCTCTGCCGAGGGGCGGTAGACGTTTTCGTGGTAGTAGTAGCGCAGCGTCTCGCCGGGGGCGGGCTGCGCCGTTTTGGCAATGGAGAGGGTCACGTCCGGCTTGAGAGCCAGCAGACGGCCGTCCAGGTCGGTGAAGGTGATGACCTGCTCCGACGAAAGAAAGCTGCGGTTGGCCTGATACAGGCTGTACTCCTCAAACCGGCCCATGTGGTACTTGCGGCACCCTGCGGCCTCGTACAGCGCCCGCAGTGCAAAGGAGGCACGCTCCTTGGGCTGCAGCGTCGAAAGATCAAATTCCATGTCGGTTCCCCCCTGTTCTTCTTACACCATCCTGCACCGGTCCTCCCGGCCGGTGGGTGCGGCACCTTCCGCACACAATGGGCACACCCGGGTGTGTTCTGTCTTTATTTTACTTTATCTTGGTAAAGTTGTAAAGCAGGAAAGTGACAGTGTTTGCAGCTCCATCTTACATTTTTTCGGTGCGTTTGTACAGAAAGGCGAAAATGTTTCACCGCCGGGCCGCAAGAGTTGACGGCGGGCGAACACAAAAAAGCCACCCGCAGTCTCCTGCGGATGGCTCAGTCAGCACATCTTAACCCAACAGCTCCAGCACACCGGCCTTGGGGCGGGCACCCACGGCCTGACGCACCAGCTTGCCCTGCTCGAACACCAGCAGGGTGGGGATGCTCATCACCCCGAACTGTGCCGCCAGATCCGGCTGCTCGTCCACATTCACCTTGCCCACCTTGACGTCGGTGCGCTCTTCGGCCACCTCATCCACGATGGGGCTGAGCATGCGGCAGGGGCCGCACCAGCTGGCCCAGAAGTCCAGCAGCACCGGCTTGTCGCTGTGCAGCACTTCCTGCGCAAAGTTTTCGGTCGTAATGGTCACAACTGCCATATTTTATCCCTCCGTAAAAGGTGTTTGTTTTTTCTGACAGCATCAGTATACCCCGGATGCCGCATGTTTTTCCGTGACCGGGTCACACAACACACAAAAATGCCGCCGCATCCATAGATGACGCGGCGGCAATGATTCAGATGAACTCAATCTTCTTCCGGGACATCATCAAACCCGATGAACCACAGGATTGCAAAGGTGGCAATAAAGGCGATTGCAGCGGAGATCAGCGCATTGATCACGTTCATGGGATTCTCACCGACATACAGGCCGATGGCCGCCAGACCGGCACCGCCACCGCCAAAACGGCGCACACCGGTCAGGCCCGCATACAGACCGCCCAAACCGCCGCCAATGGTCGTGGCGACCAAAGGCTTACGCAGACGAACATTGACACCAAACAGAGCAGGCTCGGTTACGCCCAGCAGCGCGGTCACGCCGCCGGAAACAGCCAGCTGACGGAAGTTCTTGTTCTTGGTCTTGATGGCAACGCAGAGTGCGGCAGCGCCCTGTGCAATGTTGGAAGGCAGGTTGCCCGGGCCGATGACAGTCTCATAACCCAGCATGGACAGGGAATTGACATAGGCGGGCAGCAAACTGTAATGCATACCGGTCATGACCAGGAACGGCATAAAGGCACCGATGACGGTGGGCAGTGCCCAGGGGCAGACCTTTTCGATGGCCAGCAGGATGCTGACCAGACCGTCACCGATGATGCTGCCCAGAGGTCCCAGCACACACAGGGAAATGGGAGCCATGATGAGGATAGTCAGCACCGGCCGCAGGATGAATTTGACCACAGAGGGCACGACTTTATTGACAAAGCGCTCCACATAGGGCAGCACCAGTGTGATGAGGAAAATGGGGATGACCGAGGAAGAGTAGGTGACCATCCTGACCGGCAGACCCAGCACATGGACAACGTCGGCATCGGCTTTCAGTGCAATGTAATTGGGGTGTAGCAGGATGGCACCCAGCAGCATAGCCATCTGCGGGTTGCAGCCAAACTTTTTGGCGGCAGAATTGGCCAGGAAGATCGGCAGGAAATAGTAGGAAGAGTCTGCGATGAAGTTCAGGAAATAGTACAGGTTTCCGCTCTTATCGATCCAGCCGACGAGGGTCAGCACAGACAGCAGAGCCTTGATCATACCGGCACCGGCAATCAGCGGCATCAGCGGGGTGAACACACCGGCCAGCGTGTCCAGAACAACGCTGACCTTACTTTTCTTTTCGCCAGACGTGGCAGCAGACTGTTTAACTTCCTTGCCGCCGAAGTCGCCAAGCTTCATCAGCTCATCGTACACAGAAACCACTTCGTTGCCGATGATGACCTGATACTGGCCACCTTTGTTCACAACGCCCACCACGCCGGGCACGGCTTTGACTTTCGCGTCGTCCACGCCGTCCATTGATCTGAGATTGAATCGCAGGCGAGTAACACAGTGGGTCAGAAATGCAACGTTTTCTGCGCCGCCGACCTGTTCCAGCACCTGCTGAGCAGTTTTCTTTGCATCCATTTTTTTTGCCTCCTTCAATATCCTATTCTAAAAGATTTATCGCTTACAAGGCTGTGTCTGCGCCGTTGCTTGCAATCACCTTTTTATACCATTCAAACGACTTTTTCTTTTTACGGGCCAGCGTGCCGCTGCCGTCATCCTTCTTGTCCACATAGATGAATCCATATCGCTTGCGCATCTCGCCGGTCCCCACCGAGACGATATCGATCGGCCCCCAGCAAGTGTACCCGATCACCGGAATGTCGTCCAGCTCGATAGCCTGACGCAGCGCATTGATGTGGCTGCCCAGAAAACGGATTCGGTAATCGTCCTGAATACTGCCGTCCGGCTCCACGGTATCGATGGCACCCAAACCATTTTCCACAACGAACAGCGGCAGCTCATACCGGTCATGCAGCTCGTTCAGTGCAATGCGCAGGCCATCCGGGTCAATGGGCCAGTCCCACGCGGTGCGTTCCAGATACGGATTGCTGCGCTCCACACAACAGTCGGTTTCTTCCGTTGCACGGGCCACAGAAGAAAAATAATAGCTGAACGCAATGTAGTCTACTGTTCCGGCAGCCAGCAGTTCGGCATCGCCCGGCTGCATCTCCACGGAAGTACCCATGCGCCGCAGCTGTGCCGTGCACAGGCTGGTGTAGTGGCCGCGGCACATTACATCGGTATAATAGTAGTTCGGCATCATCTGGAACCGCTGCGCCAGCACATCTTTGGGGGCGCAGGTGCGCGGGTAAGTGGTCGGATACTGAATCATGCAGCCTATCTTGTTTTCCGGGTCGATCGCATGACCGATCTGCACGGCCTTTGCGCTGGCAAGAAACATATTGTGACTGACCAGCGCCTTGACAGCATTATGGTCCTCACCTTCCGTAAAGAGCACGCCCGCCTGATGATACGGTTCGGCCTGGTTCATAGTCTCGTTGATCTCGTTGAAAGTCATCCAGTACCGCACCTTGCCTTTGTACCGGCGGAACACCGTTTCGCAGTACCGGGCAAAGAAATCGATCAGCGCACGATTGCGCCAGGAACCGTAGTGTTGCACCAGATACAGCGGGGTCTCGTAATGTGAAAGTGTGACCACTGGTTCGATTCCATAGCGGTGCAGCTCGTCAAATACCCGGTCATAAAAGGCAAGCCCGGCCTCGTTCGGCTGTAATTCATCCCCCTGCGGAAAGATGCGCGGCCAGTTGATGGACATCCGGAAGCACTTGAAACCCATCTCAGCGAACATCGCAATGTCTTCTTTATAATGGTGGTAAAAATCCACAGCTTCATGGCTGGGATAGTAGTTTCCCTCCATGACATGTGTGTGGATCTCTCGGGGGATCCCATGGCGTGCACCCTTTTCCACATCGGCAATGCTCAGCCCCTTGCCATCGGTCTGGTAGGCTCCTTCGTACTGGTTGGCAGCGGTCGCACCACCCCACAGAAACTCTTTTGGCATCTCCATAAACTTGAAAACCTCCTTGCAGGTATAGAATACTTGCAAAGAGGTCTTTGTTCAATATCTTTCAAACTTATTGGTACAGTGTTAATTTTTCCGTTTCTATTCGCTCGGCAAAAAACGGAACAGTGTTTCATTCCGCATTTTCTTTGTGCAAATTCAACAAAATCGGGTTGGTAGAGGTGCGGTGCTGCTCCAGCTCCCGGGCGCGTTCCAGCTTGTGCGTATAGTTCTTCTGGTAGTTCTGCCGGAAGTATTCGGAATACAGGATATCCAGCAAAAGAGTCATGGACAGGTGGGAGGCGTAGTCCCCAAGATTCTGATAGATGCTTTCTTTTGTGGACAGGGTCAGCTTGCAATCCGCGTAAGCAGTCAGGCTGTTTTCGCCAAAACTGGTCAACGCAAGAATAGGCGTTCCGGAGCGTTTGCACTGCCGGGCAATCTCCAGCATCTGCGCTGTTTCGCCGGAATAGGAAATGATCATGGCAAGATCTCGCTCGGTCAGACAACAAGCCTGATATCGCTGGTAGTTCAGATTGTTGGAGATGACCACCCGTTTTCCGATCTTCAGCATCTTTTCCCGGAAGGACTCGGCCTGATTGATAGCAGTTCCGGCGGAAAAAACGTGGATTTCTTCGTGGTATTTAAGAAGCAACACGGCTTTGTGCAGATCCTCATACCGGAGAAGCTGCATGGTGTCCCTGATGGCTTCCCCGTACAGCTCCCCGATGTTCTGCGCTACCCGCATGGGACTGTCGGTTTCCGCAAAGGGAAAATTGAAGTCCACCTTGCCCTGCCGCTGGTCAAGATATTCCAGCTCGCGCATAAAGTTCTGCTTGAAGTCGTCAAAGCCGGAAAAGCCCAGTTTTTTGCAAAGGCGCAGCACGGTCGGCGGAGAGGTATAAGTCACTTCCGCCAGACTGCGGGTGGAATATTTGGCAATTTCCATGCCATGTGCCAGAATATAAGCAGCCAGTGTCTTTTCGCCTTCCGAAAGTTTTTCCTGAAGTGCAAGTTTGTCCACGATCAGCATTGAGATTCTCCCTTCCGGTTTTACTGCTTTTTCTGTAAGCATACCATATCCTGCGGTGTTTGGCAAAAATTTTTGTGGCATGCAAAAACGCCGCCGCATCAACGAATGATGCGGCGGCGCAGATACAGAGAAAAGGAGTGCTTATTTATTCAGCATCTCATGTGCGGTCTTGCAGATGGTGGCAGCATCCAGGCCGTACTTTGCCAGCAGGTCCCATGCGGGGCCGGAGCAGCCGAACACATCCTGCACGCCCACGCGGCGCACGGGGGTGGGCAGCTTCTCGGACAGGACGGCGCACACGGCTTCGCCCAGACCGCCGATGACGTTGTGCTCCTCGGCGGTGATCACCTTGCCGCACTCTTTGGCCGCCTTCAGGACGATCTCCTCGTCCAGCGGCTTGATGGTGTGGATGTTGATGACGCGGGCATGGATGCCCTCAGCGGCCAGCTGCTCGGCAGCGATGCGGGCCTCGTTGACCATCAGGCCGGTGGCGATGATGGCAATGTCATTGCCCTCGGTGATCTGCTCGCCCTTGCCGATCTCAAAGTGGTAGTTGTCGGCATCGTGGAACACAGGCACCGCCAGACGGCCGAAGCGCAGGTAGACCGGGCCTTCCATGGCGTAGGCGGCACGCACAGCGGCGCGGGCCTCCACGTCATCGGCGGGGCAGATGACGGTCATGCCGGGGATGCTGCGCATGAGGGCAAAGTCCTCGCAGCACTGATGGGAAGCGCCGTCCTCGCCCACCGAGATGCCGCCGTGGGTGGCACCGATCTTCACGTTCAGGTGGGGATAGCCAATGGAGTTGCGCACCTGCTCAAAGGCACGGCCGGCGGCGAACATGGCAAAGCTGGAAACAAAGGGCACGTAGCCCATGGTGGACAGGCCCGCAGCCACGCCCATCATGTTGCCCTCGGCAATGCCGCAGTCAAAATGACGATCCGGGTAAGCCTTGCGGAACATACCGGTCTTGGTGGCAGCAGCAAGGTCTGCGTCCAGCACCACCAGATCCTCGTGGCCTTCGGCGGCCAGCTCCTTCAGGGTGTTGCCGTAGCTTTCACGGGTAGCGATCTTCTTCACATCTGCCATCTTAGTTTTCCTCCTGCTCCAGCGCGGCGTATGCGGCGTTCAGTTCCTCAATTCTTCTGTCACGGGCACGATTTCCGGCGGCACGTTTGTCTTCGCGTGGTTTTACACCACCAAAGTCAAGCTCTCCGGCGGCACATTTACGACAATCAAAACCAACGGTGACCGCAACCTCGCCGACCTGCTGGCGGAGGGCGCGGCGTATTACAGAACAGTCGATGATCAGGCTGTGACCGAAGATAGAGTGGGATCGCTGGAAAATGTCAAGGTCGTGTCGCATACGCACGACGGCGGCACGGACGGCAAGGGCATTTGCAGCATCTGCGGCAAGCAGATGGCGGCGTCGCTGACCGTCGGCGGCAAGACGAGCTGGTACGCGGCCTTTGCCACTGCCATCGAGGCGGCGAACGCGGCGGACGGCGAAAAGACCATCACGCTGTATCAGGATGTGGATGGCTATGTCAACGGGCATTCGACCACCTATGAGCTGACCAACGGGCCGGTGACGCTGGCGACCGGCGGGAAAACGGTCACAAGAGCAAACCTCACCGCCAAGGACATTTCTCTGACGGTCACGGGCAGCAACGGAGACTTCAATGTGACGGTGGACGGCAAAGGCGCGGAATTGACCGTCAACGACAAGGATACGAAGCTCGCCATTGTCACGGCGCAGAACGGCGGAAAGCTTTTGCTGAGCAACGGCACCTTCAGCGGTGTGACTGTAAAGGACGACGGCAGCAGCGCCAGCCTCAGC
>OGDE01002093.1_pt1 | contig 10791 bp, 9 predicted proteins | sample 1570321 | NCBI WGS metagenome assembly OGDE01 (sample SAMEA2581976, study PRJEB24529) | metagenome | biome: Human gut stool | place: China | collected 2011 | reverse complement strand
TTTAACCATTTCTCCCATTTTTGAGACCTCACATTCTGTTGAATTTTACTTCATTTCTTAGAATACCACGGAGATGTTAAAAAATCAACAAAAAGGACTATATGTTATATCCAACGGGCGTATTTTATGCTATACTGTATAGACTTAAAGGAATTTCAGCAATACCACAAGCAATATGATTATCAGAAATATGACCAGGAGATTTTATGAGTAATTTAAATTTTAGAAAGAGACGGAACCGCCGGGGATTTTTCTTCCATTTGTCCCGCCACCTTCCTACTTTTATAGTTCTTTTTGTGATCGCCCTTGTTCTCGGGGGCGGTATTTTTGCCTTTTCACGCTTTGTTTTAAAAAAGCAGCCTGGAGACCGTCCGGTTTTTGCCACTGCTTCTGAAGCTACGAAAAGCAACGGACGATCCCATTGGGCAATTGATCGATCAGGCAGACCGTCTGGCAAAAGGTTATGACTACGACAAAGCAATGGAACTTCTGTCCCAGGATCCTTCCATTCAGTCCGATCCACGGATCAGCGAAGCCCTTGCTTCCTTCCAGTCCCAAAAGGACTCTCTGGTAGCTGCAGATGTAAAAAATGTGACCCATGTATTTTTCCACTCTCTGATCATGGACACTTCCAAAGCATTTGACGGTGACTCCCGTATGGAAGGATATAATTCCGTTATGACTACCAAGGATGAGTTCTTAAAAATATTAGATGCCCTTTACAATGACGGCTACGTTTTAGTGCGCATCCACGATATTGCCTACGAAACAACAGATGAAAACGGAAATCCTGCTTTCACCTGGGGAACGATCATGCTGCCGGAAGGCAAAAAGCCCATTGTTATGTCCCAGGATGACGTATGCTACTATCCATATATGGATGGAGACGGATTTGCAAGCAAGATCGTAGTCGGCGAGGACGGACGGCCTACCTGCGAAATGAAAATGGATGACGGCAGCATTTCCACAGGTTCTTATGACCTGATCCCTCTTTTAAACGACTTTATTGATGAGCACCCGGATTTCTCCTACAAAGGAGCCAAGGCTATTATCGCACTTACCGGTTATGAAGGGATCTTAGGATACCGCACTGCTTCTTCCTACAGCGAAACCCCGGATTATGAAAGCGAGAAAGAGCAGGCTGCCAGGGTAGCACAGTGCTTACGGGATGACGGCTGGGAACTGGCAAGTCACAGCTGGGGACACCTGTGGATGGGCGTTTCTGACGATCCGGAAAATCCATACAAGATCAGTGATGAACGTTTCTACACAGATACGGATAAATGGGAAAATGAGGTGGAGTCCCTGATCGGACCGACCGATATTTACATTTATCCTAATGGAAACGATGTTGCTGACTGGCACCCGTATACAGAGGAAAACTATCGTTACCAGTACCTTGCTTCCAAAGGTTTCCGCTACTTCTGTAATGTAGATGCCAGCAAGCCTGCATGGATCCAGAAGGGACCTGATTATCTGCGAATGGCCAGAAGAAACCTGGATGGTTACCGCCTGTACGAAGATATGATCCAGGAAGATCCTGCTAAAAAGCGTTTAAGCGATCTGTTTGACGCTTCCCAGATCTTTGATCCTTCCCGTCCTACTCCTGTTACATGGAATTACGGACATACACAAAATGAAACACCTGCACCAGAACCAGAACAGTAACGTATATTAAAGCAAGAACGTTTCTTTTCGGAGCCTTTCTATGAAACCCAAATTGCAGGTTTCCAGGGTCAGCTTTTCCTACCATAGTAAAAACAGGGAAACGCTGGCCCTTTCTGATATTTCTTTTAACGTAGATACCGGAGAATTTATAGCCATTGTAGGTCCTTCCGGCTGCGGAAAATCCACTCTTTTATCTCTCTTATGCGGACTGAACATGCCGGAAGCAGGCGCCATTTTTCTGGATGGGGAACTTTTGGAAAAAAATCCCAAAAATGCCACCGGGATCGGCTATATGTTCCAGAAGGACCACCTTTTTGAATGGCGGGATATTTTTTCCAATGTTTCCCTTGGACTTGAGATCCAGAAAAAATTGAATACTGAAACAAAACAGGAACTTTCTGACCTGCTCTCTGACTATGGACTTGCCGGTTTTGAACACGCAAAGCCCTCTGCCCTTTCCGGAGGTATGCGTCAGAGAGCCGCTCTCATACGTACCCTGGCACTGAAACCGGATCTGCTTTTATTAGATGAGCCATTTTCTGCCCTTGATCATCAGACAAGGCTTATGGTATGTGATGATATCAGCTCTATTTTAAGGAAAAATGGAAAGACTGCTATTTTAGTGACCCACGACCTGTCAGAAGCTATCAGTTTTGCTTACCGTATTATCGTCCTCACTCCCAGACCCGGCCGTATCCGCACAGTCCTTTACCTTTCTTTTCCTGATGACTGTAACAGCCCCCTAAAAAGGCGCAACTGTCCGGAATTTTCCCATTACTTTAATACTTTATGGAAGGAGCTGATAAAAGATGACCAGACAGCAGGAATATGAAGCCCGCCTCCTTTTGCAGACCCGCCAGATCCGGATCTGCCGTATAATGATTCTGATCCTGTTTTTATCCCTCTGGGAGCTGACTGCCTCTCTTGGCCTGATCAACCTCTTTATCTTCAGTTCCCCTTCCCAGATCCTTTTCTGTCTGTGGAACATGCTTCTTGATAAGAGCCTTTTTCTCCATACAGGGGTAACCTTAACAGAAACCCTTTTAAGCTTTCTTTTATGTACCCTTATCAGCCTTTTAACTGCCCTTTTTCTCTGGTCCAGTCCTTTTGCAGCCCAGATTTTTGAACCGTTTCTGGTACTTTTAAACAGTCTTCCAAAATCGGCTCTCGCCCCTCTTCTTTTAGTATGGCTTGGAAACCGTATGCGCACAGTTATCGTAGCCGCTGTGTCCATTGCTGTTTTTGGCTCTGTTATGACTCTGTATACAGGCTTTAACCAGATGGATCCAGACAAAATACGTTTGATCTATGCCTTAGGCGGCGCAAAAAAAGAGGTACTTACCAAGGTTCTTCTTCCTGGAAGCCTTCCTCTGTTAATGAGCACTATGAAAGTAAATATCGGTCTCTGTCTGGTCGGTGTGATCATCGGGGAATTTTTAAGCGCCAAAGCAGGACTTGGCTACCTCATCACCTATGCTTCCCAGACCTTTGAGATGACAAAACTGATGAGCGCCCTGATCATGCTCTGCCTGTTGTCCTGTGTGTTGTATCAGGCAGTAGGGATGCTTGAGAAACAATTTTTAAAACAATGACCTGAAAATAAAACAAGATCGCAGCAAAATGACGTTTTAAATGCCGCTTTACTGCGATCTTTTCCATATGATCTAACTTAATTTTCCAGATAAATTTTTCAGATACTCTTTATTTGCACAGCTTCTTAAATTCATCTGCTACGAACTGTACCTGGGTTCCGATGATGACCTGAACGGAGGTCTTGCTTGGACGCATCACTCCTGCAACACCGGCAGATTTGATCACTTTTTCGTTGACCTTTGTATAGTCTTTTACTTCCAGACGAAGTCTTGTAATACAGTTGTCAATGGAAGCCACATTTTCAGGACCGCCAACGCCTTCCAGGACTGTCTTTGCAACAGAAGTATAATCATTGTTTGCTAAAGTTGCCTTTAACTCTTCTGCATCATCATCTTCACGTCCCGGAGTCTTTAAGTTAAACTTGGCAATTGCGAAACGGAATACAACATAGTAAAGAACGCCAACTGCCAGACCTACCGGGATCAGCAGCCATGGATTTTCTGCAAGTGGTGTAAAGGAACTGAGTACCATATCAACAGCACCGCCGGAGAAGGAGAAGCCTGCACGGATCGGCAGGGCAACGGTGATACCTGCTGTAATACCTGCTAACAGAGCATGTACTACATACAGTCCCGGAGCAAGGAACATAAAGGAAAACTCGATTGGTTCTGTAACACCTGTAAAGAAAGAACAGAACGCTGCGGAAGCTAAAAGTCCGTAAACAATTTTCTTCTTACCAGGTTTTGCAGTCTGATACATAGCAATGCAGGCTGCCGGAAGACCGAACATCATAAATGGGAAGAATCCGGTCATGTACATACCAGTCTGTCCGTAAACACCGGTATTGCCCCAGAAATTGCTCAGGTCACTGATACCTGCTACGTCAAACCAGAATACAGAGTTCAGTGCGTGATGCAGACCGAACGGGATCAGCAGACGGTTGAAGAATGCGTAGATACCAGCACCTACAGCTCCCATCTTTGCGATACCTTCGCCCAGTGCAACCAGAACGCCAAACAGTACCGGCCATACGAACAGCAGAACTACGGATACAATGATAGAAACAACACCTGCTACGATAGCTACGCAACGTTTGCCGCTGAAGAATGACAGCCAATCCGGCAGCTTTGTTCCTTTGAATTTATTGTAGCAGGAAGAACCGATCACACCGGCGATGATACCGATGAACGGGTTCGCAATTTTGCTGAATGCAATGTAAGCAGTTGTACCTTCTTCAAGAGTTTTGATAACAGATACAGCACCTACAGACAGCAGAGTTGTCAGCATCAGCCAAGAAGCCAGAGCTGCAAGTCCACCTGTACCGTCGTTGTCTTCGGACATACCAACACCGATACCGATTGCAAACAGGATAGCCATGTTATCGATCAGAGCTCCACCTGCTTTCACTAAATAGAAACCAATCTGCTGTACAATACCTACTACGTCACCACCCTGCATGGTAGATGGGCAAAGAGCATATCCAAGACCCATCAGGATACCACAGATAGGAAGGCAAGCAACAGGTAACATCAAAGCTTTACCTAATTTCTGTAAGAATTTCATCATAATTACTTTTTTCCTCCTTCTCTTACTTAATGAGAATCCTCCTCCAGCTCTTTTTCCGGCTGGATTCTGCGGATATGTACGGCCAGATAAGCCGTCTCCTCATCTGTAATTTCGTGATCATAGCGCATTTTTATATAATGCGCAATCTTCTCGCTGCACGCATATTCAACCGGGTACATTCCGGCGATCACTTTTCCGAAACCGTTATCATCATCCCCGAGCATCTGCCCCGTAAAAATGCGCTGTCCAAGAAATTTCAGATGAGTGATGAATCTGGCGTAATGAAGGCTTTCTTCCTGCAGTTCAATATTCAGATATTCACTGACGATATTGACCACGTCGCGAATGAGACAGGTGATGTTCATCGTATTGCGTACACCGGTGTCATATTCCGCATTTACGATATGAAGTGCGACGGATGCGGCCTCATCCTCATTCAACTCCACATCAAGCTTCTCCCTGACCTTGCGGATTGCATACTTTCCAACGCCAAACTCGATCGGATAAAAGGTCTTCACCTCAACCTTGAGCGGGTTGTCAAACTGCATTCCTTTCTTATACCGTTCAATTGCGAAACTGATATGATCTGTCAGAGTCAGATAAATACTCTGGTGTAACTTCAGCCCGATATTGTTCTTGGCATAAGTGATAATCTGGTCGGATAACTTGAGATATTCCACCGGAAGCCTCTCCACCAGCCTGGCGAACTGCCCGGCTGACTTCTTATCCTCCAGTCGGAACGTCTTCTCAATCTGCTCCTCATTCACAATCTGTCCCGGCTTTGCATGGAAACCGATACCTTTTCCCATGATGACGACTTCCTCGGCGTCTTTGTCCAAAGCACTTACTACATTGTTATTAATAACTTTGATGATTTTCATAGTAATAACGTGTCTCCCAAACAAAAAGACCCAAAGAATCCAGAATCCTTCTCCTCTGAAACTTTGGGTCTTGCCTGCATCACCAGTAACAATCCTGTCATAACTACCAAATTCTTTAATTGCATCTCTACTATAGCAGTAAATTTGAACAATGTCAATGCTTTTTTAATCTTTTGTTTATGGATTGTTTATAATTTTTATTTTTCTAAAAATGTTTTCTGTAATGCAGTGATTCCTCTAGTTTCCAATACATTTCCTGACTGCTTTTCCTTTTCCCGTTCCTATGATCACATGATGCCTGCGAATTGCTCCGTTGCAAAGTAACTCCCGCAATCTATGCTCCGCTTCGTTCTGCACGAAACGAGTGCCTGTAAACATTCGGAATCCGTATATTTACTGCAAAAACAGCTACTTCCTCATGGATTCAAGAATCTCTCTTGCCACGTAAACTCCGCTTGCGGATGCATGGGAAAGGGAATGTGTCACCCCACTGCCGTCTCCGATGATATAGAGACCTTTGTGGATACTTTCAAGATGCTCATCAAGCTGTACTTCCATATTATAAAATTTCACTTCCACACCATAGAGCAGTGTGTCATCGTTTGCCGTTCCCGGTGCGATCTTGTCCAGTGCATAGATCATCTCGATGATGCCATCCAGGATACGCTTCGGCAGCACCAGACTTAAATCTCCCGGTGTTGCAGAAAGTGTCGGTCTTACAATGCCCTCTTCCACTCTCTTGACGGTACTTCTTCTTCCGCGTACCAGATCACCGAACCGCTGGACCATAACACCGCCGCCGAGCATATTGGAAAGTCTGGCAATGCTCTCGCCGTATCCGTTGCTGTCCTTGAACGGCTCGGAAAAATGCTTGGATACAAGCAGTGCGAAGTTGGTATTTTCGGTCTGTTTGGTCGGATCTTCGTAGCTGTGTCCGTTTACGGTCACGATGCCGTTTGTATTTTCACTTACCACGATGCCATATGGATTCATGCAGAACGTACGCACATTGTCCTCGAACTGTTTTGTACGGTAAACAATCTTGCTCTCGTAAAGCTCATCGGTCAGATGGGAAAAGATCACAGCCGGAAGCTCCACACGGACACCTAAGTCCACACGGTTGGAACTGGTCGGGATGCCCATCTCTTCACAGACCTTTTCCATCCATTTGCTTCCGCTTCGTCCGACAGAAACCACACATTTTCCGCATGCATAATTTTCCTCTTCACAGATGACCTGATAGCCATCTTCCCTCTTTTCGATATGCTGCACCGGCGTGTCAAAATAAAAATCTGCCCGGTCTTTGAGCCATGCATACATATTCTGCAGCACAATGTAATTGACATCGGTTCCCAGATGTCTTACGGATGCATTCAAAAGCTGCAGACGGTTCTGCAGACAAAGTTTTTTGAATTTCGTTCCGGCTGTTGAATACAGTCTGGTGCCTTCACCGCCGTACTCCATGTTAATCTCATCGACATACTGCATCAGCTCCAGAGCTTTCTCTTTGCCGATGTATTCATAAAGTGTGCCGCCAAAATCATTGGTAATATTATATTTACCATCGGAAAATGCTCCCGCACCGCCGAATCCGCTCATGATCGAACAGCTCTTGCAGTGAATGCAGCTTTTGATCTTCTTGCCATCAATCGGACATTTTCTTTTTTCCAGTGCATGTCCTTCCTCAAAAATGGCGATCTTCAAATTTTCGTTATTTTTCAGAAGCTCGTACGCGGAAAAAATGCCTCCCGGACCTGCTCCGATAATGATTACGTCATATTTTTTCATACTGTTTCCTCCAGATTGTACTTTTAAAATATGGTGTTGAGGTCAAAACCTATCAACTTATGAGCAAGCTCATGTGGATTTTGACCTTTTGCCCCTGGTATCATACATAATTCTCTACGATCTTCATGATCTTCTTCATGGTTTTCAGGGTATCTTTTATTTTTTCATGTTCCATACTGTGTCCGACATCCGGAAAACAATACCATAAAACCTCATGTTTTTTACAGAATTTTTTTAATTTTTTCCGTTCCAGATAACGATCCAGCTCCCCGCTTATCACAATACAGTTTTCCTTTCGCATGTACGGAAAGGTCTGCTCAAGCGGTGTCATAAAGATATGACGGATCGTTCCCGGTTTTACACGTTTTTCCTTTTCCAGTGCATCCGCAAGCCATCCTGCAGATACCGTTCCCAGACTTTTTGACACAAAAAGAATCTCATCGTACGAAGCAAGATCTTTTTCTTTGATCCGCCCACGCACATAAGAAAGCGTCTGTCTGATATTCTCTTCGATGGTGATCATGTCTTTTTTGTCCCGGTATTCCGAATAGTGCATCAGCAGTGTATCGTATCCCTTTTCCCGGCAGATCGACTCTGCATAATAAAGCAGCGGGCAGTCTACGCCATAGCGTCTCCCCGGAAAAAATACGGCCAGTTTCTTTTTCATTTTGCAATGCTCCCTGTCACGTTCTCAAATTATGCATTTTATTCTATCATAGAATCTGCTGTTTTTCAAACCAGATTCGTGTAGAAAGAAGAAAAAATCCACGGCAGTTGTTTTCTGCCACAGATCTTCTGTTCTTTCAAAGGCTTCTGAGATATTGATTTCTTTATGCCTGTACCTCTTTTATCACATTCATAAATGCCTGCATCTGCGGCGAAATCCATTTATCTCTGTGATATAAGAGCTGTTTCCATATATCAAGCTGAAAATCTTTCACATCCAGCCGCACCAGTCTTTTTTCCTGTACGGCCTTTTCTGTCACATAATCCGGCAGAAGCGAGATTGCGGAAGCGTTCTTTTCCAACATCCGGCAGATCAGTTCTGTATTTCCCACCTCAAAAACCGGCTGGATCTCCAGGGAACGGCTCGCCAGATATTCACTTAACATCCTGCGGTAGCTCATTTCTTTTTCCGTGAGGATAAACGGCTGGCAGATCAGTTCCTGCAACAGAACCTGCTTCTTTCCGTTCAAGCTATTCTGATATCCTGTCACAAAATGCACTGCTTCCTGGCTCTCTGTGACGATCACATAATCACTGTGGTAAATGTGACGGTCCAGCGTGTATACAAAATCCACCTGATTCTGATTCAAAAGTCGGAACATCTCATCCGTGCCGGCGATCACGATCTTCATCGTAACCTCCGGGTACTTCCGCTGCAAAAGAACAAACAGTTTTTCTGCAATTTCCTCGCACAGCGAATCCGACATGGCGATCCGCAGATGTCCACGCACTTCCTGCTTTGGCTGCACCATCTCCTGCATCTCACCGGCAAGCTGCTTCATGCGATGGGCGTAACGCAGGATTTCCTTGCCCCGGTCTGTCAGTGTCACTGTGCGGTTGATCCGCTCAAAAAGAACGGTGCCAAGCTCCTCCTCCAACTGCCGGATCTGAAATGAGACCGTAGACTGTGAGTAGCCCAAAAGCTCGGCGGCTTTTGTGAAACTGCCAAGTTCGGCAGTGTAAATAAAGGTGTTGATGTTTTTCATATCCATGATCGGCTCTCCTTGTATCAAAAGGCGGAACAATATTTTTTTCCACTGTCACTGATTAATCGGTTTTTTCGATGGTTTAAATCATTATCATTCATTTTACAAATCTATATAAGTGAAGTATACTATATTTCACCACAAGATGCTACCATTATTAGTCATTTTGACAACAGTTTAAGAATATCAGAGGAGCAATGGAATTCCGCTGCTGATACTAATTTGTTGCTCGCCGCCTGCAGAGGCGACATCATTTCATATCTGATTCAGGCATCTAAGATTTTACAGGGGGATTTTTATTATGAATATCATTACCGCAGTCTACAATTTTTTATGGGGTGATCTGATCACGCTGCCGCTTCCGGGCGGCAGTTCGATCGGCATCTCACTTCTGGTGCTTCTTCTGGTTCCGGCAGGGATCTATTTTACAATCCGCACCAGGTTTGTCCTGATCCGCAGGTTTCCGCATATGATCCAGATCGCCATGGAGAAAAACGAACATTCCCAGGCGGGCAGTATTTCCGGATTTCAGGCTCTCATTGTTGCCACTGCCACCCGTGTCGGCATGGGCAATCTGGTCGGCGTTGTCGCTGCTATTTCTGCCGGCGGTGCCGGTGCGGTATTCTGGATGTGGCTTCTTGCTCTGCTTGGCTCCTCCACTGCTTTTGCAGAGGGCACACTGGCTCAGATCTACCGCCAGAAGGATCCGCTCTACGGCGGCTACCGCGGCGGTCCGGCCTACTACATCCACGATTTTATGACAAAGAAAAAAACGAAAAAGCAGAACAGACCGGCAAAAGAGAAACGTTACAGCCTGATTGCGGTTCTGTTTGCGATCTCCGGCCTGATCTGCTGGTGCGGCATCAGTCAGGTTATCAGCAACTCCGTAAGTTCCGCCATGAAGAATGCATTTCACATTCCGCCGCTGTACACCACGATCTTCCTCGTCGTTGTGGCTGCGATCGTTGTTCTTCGCAAAAATGCCACCGTTCACGTCCTGGATGTCGTTGTTCCAATCATGGCCGGCTGTTATCTCCTGATCACACTGTTTGTCATCATCAAAAATATCGGTGCACTCCCTTCTGTGTTCCAGCGGATTTTTGAAGAAGCTTTTGGTCTTCGTCAGGTGGCTGCCGGTGGATTCGGTGCCGTGCTGATGAACGGGATCAAACGCGGTCTGTTTTCGAATGAGGCCGGAAGCGGATCTGCTCCATGTGCTGCCGCTGCCGCTGATGTCAGCCATCCGGCAAAGGCAGGTCTGATGCAGGCATTCGGTGTCTTTATCGATACCATCCTGATCTGTACCTGTTCTGCACTGCTGATGCTGCTGGCTCCGGCCGATAAAATTGCCGGACTTCAGGGTATGGATCTGCTTCAGAGTGCCATGCAGTATCACCTGGGAGAATTCGGTGTCATCTTTATCGCCGTGATCCTGTTTCTGTTCAGCTTTTCAACGTTTATCGGCATTCTGTTCTATGCACGTTCCAACGTTGCCTACCTGTTCGGGGACAACTGGCTGTCACAGACCGCCTTCAAAATCCTGGCACTTGTCATGCTGTTTATCGGCGGACTTGCCGCCTATA
>OGDE01002092.1_pt1 | contig 10794 bp, 9 predicted proteins | sample 1570321 | NCBI WGS metagenome assembly OGDE01 (sample SAMEA2581976, study PRJEB24529) | metagenome | biome: Human gut stool | place: China | collected 2011 | reverse complement strand
TTCAGTGCGTCCATTTTTGAATCCTCCATTTGTTTTTAGACGTTCATGCACGGCACCTTGCCGTCAGAGGACCGCCCGTTTAATGATATTGTCACTAACCCCGCTGTGGTATCAGCGGACACTAACGCCTTAATAGGATAGCACAAAACGCCCGTAAAATCAAGCGATTTGCCCAAAATAATCCCAAAAATTTTCCGTTCTGCCCAAAAGGCATTCTTTGCCCGGGAAATCAGGCAAAGAGCTGCCGATCCGCCGTCAGGAACCGCTTGCGCAGGATGCCTGCGCTGGCGGCAGGCAGACCGAACTTTTCTTCCAGAAAGCCGGTGAGCAGCGAGGGATTCAGGTTCAGCTCCTGTGCGGCAGGCAGGCAGAGCTCCATGCAGACACGATCCCCTGCGGTGGTATATTCCACCTGCGGGATGTGATCCTTGAGCTCCACGATCTTTTTGCCCTTTTTGCTGTGCTTTTCCACCGGGGCGCTTTCCAGCGCGTTATACTGTTCCAGCACAGCCGCTGCCGCTGCCGGGTAGGTGATCTGGTAACAGGCAAAGGCGATGAGGTCAGCCTTCATCTGCACCGGGCCCACATGGGTGATGCGGATGCCGGTGGGCATGATGGCGTTCAGTTCGGTCTGCCACTGGGCAAAGTCCGGGTTCTCAGCCTCGGTCTTGACATCCACGCATTCGCACTCGCTCTCCTGCCCCAGCGAAAGCGGGCAGGCAAAGGTCATGTAGATGTGGGGGTTGAAGCCCAGCGTGTGCCACACAGGCAGGCCGCTGCGCTTGAGCACCCGCTGCATCACCCGCTGCAGATCCAGCAGGGAGATGTAGGAGGCCTCATTCTTTTTCTCAAACGAGATTCTGACTGTAATCAAAGCAGGGACCTCCTAACAGATGATTGGCACCGCAGCCGCTGCAGGCACGGTTGCAGGGTTTGGTGGTCTGGGCAGCAAGAGCCTTATTGTACTCCCGCACCAGAAACTCGTGGGTGATGCCGTAGTCCATGTGGGACCAGGGAGTGATCTCGTCCAGCCCGATAGGGCGCTGGCAGTAGAAGCGCGGATCGATGCCCAGATCCTCAAAGGTCTTCATCCAGGTATCGTACTGGAAGCACTCCTCCCAGCCGTCGAAGTAGCAGCCCCGCTTGTAAGCTTCCAGAATGACCGGAGCCAGACGGCGGTCACCCTTGGCAAACACGCCCTCGAGGAAGCTGGTGGTGCTGTCGTGGTAGTTGACCTTGATCTTCCGGCTGTGCACGCTCTCCAGCAGATGCTTCTGCTTGGCCTGCAGGGTCTCAGCCGTGTCCATGGGCACAAACTGGAACGGCGTGTGGGGCTTGGGCACAAAACAGGCGCAGCTGATGGTCACCTGAACGCCGCGGCCCTTGGCATGGTCCATACTATAATAAAGGTCTACGACTTTCTGGGCCGTCTCGGCAATGCCCTCGATATCCTCCAGCGTCTCGGTAGGCAGGCCCATCATGAAGTAGAGTTTGACCGAAGAATAGCCGCCCTTGAATGCAATGCGGCAGGTCTTCTCGATCTCGTCCCAGGTAACATTTTTGTTGATGACATTGCGCAGGCGCTGGGTACCGGCCTCCGCCGCAAACGTCAGGCCGCTCTTGCGTACCTTGGTGGTCTTTTCAATGAGGCTCTCGGAGAAGTTGTCCACACGCAGAGACGGCAGCGAAAGACTGACATGCTCTTTGGGTGCCCACTCGTTCAAATCATCCAACAGCTCTTCCAGCTGGCCATGGTCGGAAGTAGACAAGCTGGACAGACTGAGCTCCTCGTAGCCCGTGTTGGAGCAGAGCTCCTGGGCGGCCTTGTTCAGCAAATTGGCATCCCGCTGGCGCATGGGGCGGTACAAAAAGCCCGCCTGGCAGAAACGGCAGCCACGGACACAGCCGCGCAGCACCTCAATGCTGGCGCGGTCCTGGATGGCACCCACCATTGGGACGACGAAATTTGTCGGCGGCGTAAACTCGTTCAGATCCTTGATAATGGCCTTGGTGATTTTGGCCGAAATGCCCGGCTCATTGGGCGTGATGGCTTCGATCCGACCGTCTTCCTGATAGGTAACATCGTAGAACGCCGGGATATACACGCCCGGAATTTTAGCAATTCGGAGCAGCAGCTCTTTCTTGGAGATGCCGCCCTCCTTTTTGGCTTTCTCAATTTCGGCGCAGATGCCGGGCAGCTGATTCTCACCCTCGCCCAGCTGAATAACGTCAAAGAAATCCGCAATTGGCTCCGCATTGCAGGCACAGGGGCCGCCCGCCACGATCAGCGGCCAGGATCCATCACGGTCTTTGGAATAAAATGGGATACCTGCCAGGTCCAGCATGGCCAGGATGTTGGTATAGGAAAGCTCGTATTGGAGGGTAAAGCCCACCGCGTCAAAATCCGTGAGCGGATCCTTGCTCTCCATGGTATACAGGGGCAGCTGCAGACGCTCCATCTCCGCTTTCATGTCCAGCCAGGGCATAAAAGCACGCTCGCACCACCAGTTTTCGTGGGAGTTGAGCAGCTCATACAGGATTTTCTCCCCCAGGAATGACATGCCCACTTCATAGGTATCCGGGAAGCAGAACGCAAACCGCACATCCACGTTGTTTTTATCTTTATATACGCTGCCCGGCTCGCCACCGGTGTAACGGCCCGGCTTCTGCACCCGGCCCAGCGCTTCTTTCAGTTTTGGGTCAAACATCCATTTCCTCCATGACAGAATGATTTTCTATTGTTGTATTGTACCTTATTTGACCAAGGATTGCAAGAAAAGAAAGACACACAAACAAAAATCCCCGAAAACTGGCTTCACAAACCAACTTTCAGGGATTTCTTTTTGGAGCTACTGATCCGATTCGAACGGACGACCTGCTCATTACGAGTGAGCTGCTCTACCGGCTGAGCCACAGTAGCATCTTGAAGTGCTGCAACATGTGGTATTCTATCATAAAAGCCGGGAGCTGTCAAGATTTCCGGGGGAAGTTTCTTGAAAATCCCGCTGCAGAAGCAGATTGGTCAGCTGGCAGACTGCAAAGCTGCAACCCACAAGAAGCAGCACAGCGCAATCCGGCGGAAGCTGCCGCATCAGGATGACCCGGGCAGGCAGCGTGCTGAACACTTCTGCCTCCTGTTCCGGCAAAAGCAGGTAGAAAATGGCCAGCGACAGCGGCAGATGCAGCGCCCGGGCGGTATACAGCGGCCGGAGGGTCATTTCGGGCGGGCAGATCGTCCGCACCTGCATCAGGACAGAAAGCCCCTGTACACTCAATGCCGCACAGCAGAGGGTGCTGGCCCAATAGCCCGTGCGGGAAGCAAGATCGCACCCGGAACAGACTTCCAGAAGCATCGCGCAGGCCGTGCTCACGGCAGGCGGAAGCAGCGCTCCCGCTCCGGCAGCCAGCATCCGGAAGAAGAGCACAAAGCCGCAGAGTTTCAGGTAGGTCAGCGTGGACTGCGCCAGAATGCCATCCAGGCGCAGCTGCGGCATTTCCTGCTGTTTCGGGCGCGGCGATCGCCTTTTTTCGTTTCGGTTTGCCCTGCTCAGTCGGGAAAGCAGAGCCGCACAGAGGTAATTGGCCATGATCTGTGCCAGAAACAGCAAAACGCCCACCTCTGTACTGCCCAGCAGGGTCTGTCCCACCGTCAGGATGACAAAGGACGGTCCGGAACAGACGCAGGCCGGGAGAAGCCGGTCCGCTTCTTCCGGTGTCATCTGACCGGAGCGCACCGCCTCGGCAGAAGCGTTGGCGGCAGGGGCAAAGCCGCCCAGGAATCCCACCAGCAGCACCCGGGCCGCGCAGGGAGCATACACTCCCACCAGCCATGCCACAGACCGAAATGGCAGGGCCAGCACATCCCCCAGAGGGCACTGGATGAGCAGTGCCGACACCACAAGAAACGGATACAGCGAGAGCAGCAGCGGACCGCTGCAGAGGGTCAATCCCTCCCGCAATGCCTGCGCGCAGGCTTCTGGTGCCGCAAACGGGAGTGCCCCGATCAGAACAGCCAGCATCAGGGATACCAGCCCGGAAAAGTTCTTGGTTTGATTCATACGCACACCCTCCGCTTCCATATATATGTAGCACCGGGTGCAGCTTTGCACAGCGGCAGGGAGGGAGCGGATGTGGCCAGGAAGCGCAGACAGCACATCTCCCCTGCCGGATGGTTCCAGCGGCTGTTCCGCCAGCCACCGGCCAATTTTTATGGCCGCACCTCCGTTTACCTCAGCGGAAGCATCTTAGAAATTGAGCATTTCCGGCGCATCCGTTCTTACGACGATGGAGAGCTCTGCCTGGAACTTGGCAAAGGGCTGCTGACCATTTACGGCAGTCAGCTCAAAATTACAGCCCTTTCCACCCAGCGCATCACTCTGCGGGGTGAAATTCTCCGCACGGAATTTTCCCGGGATGCCACTTCCCGATAACACCCACTGATAGGAGGCCGGGCCATGGACCCTTTGCAGCTCTGGGCCGGTGTTCGCTTCGCGGCCCAAAACGGTAACACCGGTGGTTTGCTGACCGCCGCGGCACAGAATGGGCTCCATCTCTCTGCAATTACTGCCCAGCCCGGCGGGTTTTGTGCCCGGTGCGCCGCATGGCGTTACCCAGAGCTTTCCCGGCTGGCCCGCAGGTACCGGGTCCGGCTCCGCGTTCAGAAAAGGGACGGGCTGTTTTTCCGGCTGCGGCCTCTGCTGCGCCGCCGGGGGCTCTGGGCCGGGCTGTTTTTGTTTCTCCCTCTGTTGCTCTGGCTGCAAGGTGCGGTCTGGGCCACGGACTTCACCACCCTGACCCCCGGCCAGCGAGCCCGGACAGAAGTCATCCTGCGCCAACAGGCTCTTTCCGCCGGGGAGTTCGTCTCGGAGGAAAAACTGACTGCCGGTGAATATGCCCTGCTGCAGAGCGGCGAGTTTTCGTGGGCAAGCCTGAATTTTTCCAAAGGGCGGCTGATCGTGGAGGCCGCTGCCGCTAAGCCCGTGCCAGATATCGCATCCGGGACGCTCCATGGCATTACCGCCCGGGTGGCGGGTACTGTGCTGGAAACCAACCTCACCAGCGGCACCATGCTGGTGACTCCCGGGCAGGCCGTGGAAGCCGGACAGGGACTTATTGGAACGGCCCGCATGGAGCGGGATGGGACTTTGATCTTTCAGCCTGCGGCCGGTCGGGTGCTGGCCCAGTTTGAGTGGGAATTTTCCGAGACACTCCCCGCTACCGTGGCCGCAGACCAGCTCACCGGGAGCAAATCGCACCAGTACCAGCTCCACTTTGCCGGGAAGTCCCTTGCTCTTCCCCCATGGAGCTCCCACCAGGAAAACGCCCGCGCCATCACCCGGCATCTCCATCCGGCATTTTGGGGACTGGCACTCCCTTGCTCCGTGGAGGAAACGGTATTCTACCATACCCAAAACGAAACACTTTCCTACACGGGAGACCAGCTGCTCACCTTAGCCCGGCTGCACAGCCGTCAGGCGCTATACGCTGCCTACCCGGACGCGGTTCTCCTCACCCGGAAAGAAGATTTTTCCGCAGAGGGCAACCAGTTCCACTACCGGGTCTGCTACACCATAGCGGCCGACATTTGCCAGGAAAACGCGAAAACGGCAGAGGATTGAAACTTCCTCTGCCGTTTTCATCGATATCATTGTCGTTTTAATTCTCTGCGTTCTCAGATGCAGGCGCTGCTTTCTCCACCGCCTTTTTGACCAGCTTGTTCAGGTCAAACTCATACTTGGTGTGGCAGAAGTGGCAGACTACCTCGCAGTGGGGATCCTCATCCCGGAGTTTTTCCAGTTCCTTGCGGCCCAGGCTGAGCAGCATCTGCTCGGTGCGCTCCCGGCTGCAATCGCACTGGTACCGCACTTCCCGCTCATCCAGCACGCTGGGGTTGAAACCCGCCATGGCGAGGTTCATCATGTCCTCCGGGGTCTTGCCCGCGTGGAGCATCTCGGTCACGGAGGGCATGGCAGCAATGTTCTGCTCCAGCTGGGTGATCTCGGCATCGGTGGCGCCCGGCAGCAGCTGCAGCAGATAGCCGCCCGCGCAGGAGATGGACAGATCCTTATCTACCAGCACGCCCAGTGCACAGACGGTGGGCACCTGCTCACTGTAGGCGTAGTAGCTGGTGATATCCTCCGCGATCTCGCCCGAGACCAGCGGCACCTGGCCGACGGTGGGCTCTTTCTGCAGGCGGTTGTCCCGGATGACGGTGAGCACACCGTCCTTGCCGACAGCCCCGCCCACATCCAGATGGCCATTGGCCTTGGCAGGCAGCTCCACCAGCGGGTGGTCGATGCAGCCCTTGACATTGCCGGTGCCATCCGTACAAGCAATGACGACGCCTGCCGGGCCGTTGCCAGAAGCGCGCAGGGTGATGGTGTCCCGGTCATCCTTGAGCATGGAGCCCATCAGGCTGGCACCCGTCAGCAGGCGGCCCAGGGCAGCACTGCAGGTGGCGCTCGTGGTGTGAAGTTGTTCTGCTTTACAGACAATATCCGTCGAATCTACGCCGCAAAAAACGATTCCACCGTTTTCCGACAGGCCTCGGATCAGTTTTCCCATTTTTTAGTCTTCCTCCAATTGCGTATGCTGTTTGACCGCGCAGAAGAAATAGCGCTCGCTCTTCTCGGTCAGCGGGCCGAACGTTTCACCGTCGCAGACGCTCTCCAGCACAAAACCGTGCTTCTCCAGTGCCGTGCGGATGGTGTCCAGATCGTAGGTGTACTCACTGAACGCCTCATGGAAATGTTCTCCCGTCTCCCGGTAGTCGATCTCCACGCTGATCTCCACCCGGCGGTCGGCCGCGTTGTAGTGGTTTTTCCAGACACAGCAGGCGTCCTCCTCCTCAAAGGTGAACGTGTTCTCCCCCAGCACGTTTTTGTGCTTGTAGGGGGTGTTCATATCAAAGAGGAAGACGCCGCCTTTCTCCATAAAGAAGCCCGCGTTGGCAATGGCCGTGTCGAGGTCCGGGATGTGATTGAATGTATCAAAGGTGGAGACCGCACCCCGGATGGTGCCGTACAGGTCCAGCTTGAGCAGGTCCTGCCGCAGGAGCAGCAGCTTGCCGGACAGACCCAGCTGTTCCGCCTTATCCCGGACAACGCAGAGCATCTCCTCGGACTGGTCAATGCCGATCATATCATACCCGGCCTGGGTCAGCATCAGGGTCAACTCCCCCGTGCCGCAGCCAAGGTCAGCCAGAATGCCGTCCCGGATGCCATGGGCGTTCAGCTCGTTCTGGATGTGCTCATACAGGGCGTCGTAGTCCGCCGCCCCGTTGAATTCATCGTAAAAGTATGCAAATTCGTTGTATGCCATCTTATTCGGCGTCCTCGTCCGCAAACTCTGCCTCTATGGCTTTGTTGAGAATGGCCTGCAGCTCCGGGATCCCGTAGCCGTTTTCGCCGCTGGTCAGTACCACTTTCTGGCAGCCATAGGGGCGGCAGGTGTTTTCAAACTCCTCCAGCGTCTTGGTCAGCTGGCTCTTTTTGAGTTTATCCGCCTTGGTCAGCGCCACCACATAGGGGATCTGATGGTAGTGCAGGTACTTGAGCATCTGGAAATCATCGGCGCTGGGGGCATGGCGGCAATCCAGCAGCTGTACCAGCAGGGTGTGGTGGCGCTGGGCCTCAAAGTAGCTGTTGATGAGGTCATCCCAGCGCTCACGGTCCGCATTGCTTACTTTGGCGTAGCCGTAACCGGGCAAGTCCACAAAATAGCAGCTGTCCACCTCATAAAAGTTGATGGTAGCCGTTTTGCCCGGCGTCGCCGAAACGCGGGCCAGGTTTTTGCGGCTGCACAGCTTGTTGATGAGGCTGGATTTGCCCACGTTGGAGCGGCCGGAGAAACTGATCTCCGGGCGGTCACTGTCGGGCAGCTGGCTGGAAATACCATAGCTGGCCATAAAATCCGCTTTGTTGTAATTCATAAAAGCTTCCCTTTCCTCTCAGCAGACGGCACCGGTCTTGGGCTTTTCTGCAGTCTGGGACATGGCGGTGGCATCGGCAGCTTTCGTGCTCTTCTTGGTACGGGGGTGGGTGGCCGCCGCTTTCGGCTTGAGCAGCGCCGCGTTCAGCACCTGAGAAAGATTGGACATGGGCAGGAACTCGAGGTTCTTCTTGACCTCATCGTCCACCTCATACAGGTCGGAGACGTTGTCCTTGGGGATGAGGACCGTCTTCATCCCCTCGCGGTAAGCGGCCATGCTCTTTTCCCGCAGGCCACCGATGGGCAGCACATTGCCGTGGAGGGTGATTTCGCCCGTCATGGCCACATCGCCCCGCACCGGGATGCCAGACAGGCAGGAGATGAGGGCCGTGGTCAGGGTGACACCCGCCGAGGGGCCGTCCTTGGGCACAGCACCCTCCGGGGCGTGGATGTGCAGGTCGCACTTCTTGAGCCGTTCCGGGTCAATACCATACTCTGCCGCATGGACACGGGCATAGGTAATGGCCAGCTGGGCACTCTCTTTCATCACGTCGCCCAGAGAACCCGTCACGGTGATCTTGCCGGAACCATTGTCGATGACCTGCACCTCAATGGGCAGGGTCTCGCCGCCGATGCTGGTCCAGGCCAGGCCGTTGGCAATGCCGATGGCATTGGTGCGGTTGAGGAAGTCCGGCTTGACGATGCGGGGCCCCAGCAGTTTTTCCAGCGTGGTACCGGTCACAGAGACCGTCTCCGCCTCGCCGGAAGCGATCTGGCGGGCACACTTGCGCAGGACACTGGTGATGGTGCGCTCCAGGTTGCGGACACCCGCTTCCCGGGTATAGCCATCGATGATGCCGTACAGGGCGCTCTGGGAGAACGTGACTTTGCCGCTCAGGCCACAGGCCTCCAGCTGCTTGGGCACCAGATGTTTTTTCGCAATGTTGTATTTTTCCACCCGGGTATAGCTGGGCAGCTCGATAACGTCCATACGGTCGCGCAGCGGGCCGGGGATGGCGCTCAGGTCGTTGGCCGTGGTGATGAAGAGCACATGGCTCAGGTCAAACGGCATATCAATGAAATGATCGTTGAACGTGCTGTTCTGCTCCGGGTCCAGTGCCTCCAGCAGCGCGGCGGCCGGGTCACCCCGGAAATCGCCCGCCAGCTTGTCGATCTCATCCAGCAGCATCAGCGGGTTGGAGCTCTTGGCCGTGATCATAGCCGTGATGATCTTGCCCGGCATCGCGCCGATGTAGGTGCGCCGATGGCCGCGGATCTCCGCCTCATCCCGCACACCGCCCAGGCTCAGGCGGACATATTTGCGGTTCAGGCTCTCGGCAATGGAGCGGGCAATGCTGGTCTTGCCAACACCCGGAGGGCCAACGAGGCAGATGATCTGGCCCTTGACATCCGGGGCCAGCTTGCGGACAGCCAGCACTTCCAGAATGCGGTCCTTGACCTTTTTCAGGCCATAGTGGTCGCGGTCTAGGATGCGCTGTGCCTTGGCAATGTCGAGGTCATCCTCTGTGAACGTATTCCAGGGCAGGTCCAGGCAGGTATCCAGATAGGTGCGGATGACCGTGCCCTCCTGGTTGCTGCTCTGCATCTTGGCCAGGCGGTCCACTTCTTTGAGGAGCTTCTTCTCCCGCTCCTCGTCCAGGTGCAGGGCCGTGATCTTGCGGCGGTACTCCTCCGCCTCGGCGGTGGTGTCGTCGTCCTCGCCCAGCTCCTCGCTGATCATGTGCAGCTGCTCGTGCAGGTAGTAGTCGCGCTGGTTTTTGTCCATCGCTTCGTCCACTTTCTGGGCGATCTCTTTGTCGATCTCCAGCATCCGGCGCTCCCGGTGCATCTTTTCAATCAGCAGTTTCAGGCGGCCCAGCAGCGTGCCCTCGTCCAGAATGGCCTGTTTGTCCTCAAAACGGAACAACAGGTTGGCCGGGATGTACTCGGACAGGAAGACAGGGTCCGTGCTGGTGGTGATGGTAAACACCACGTCCTTGCCGATGTGCGGGTTGAGGGCCAGCAGCTCGTCAAAACTCTTTTTGACGTTACGGACCAGCACATCCACTTCGGGCTGCTCCTCCGGCTTTGCCTGCTTGACCGGGGCGGAACGGACCGTGGACAGCAGGAAACTGCCGTCCGTATCCAGCTGGGTCAGCTTTGCGCGGTATTTGCCCTCCACCAGGATGCGGACAAGGTCGTCCGACACCCGCATCACCTGCTTGATCTCGGCTACAACGCCGTAAGTGCACAGGTCGGCGGCATTGGGGTCTTCCACTTTCATCTCTTTCTGCGCGATGAGGAAGACATCGGAGTTATTGCTCACGGCCCATTCCACAGCCGCAATGCTCTTGTCGCGGCCCACCTCAAAGTGAAGCAGGTTGTTGGGGAAGACCACAAGCCCCCGCAGGGCAATGGCCGGAAGATGGAGGACATTGCGCTCCACCTTGACAGTTACTTTTTCAGACATATTGCAAAACCTCCCAACTGCCCGGGCAGATGCGCGTCATCGTGAGGGCAGTTTTCTTGTTGGGTAACACTTGTAGATCGTATTATAGCGGAAAGCGGCTCCGCTTGCAACCGGGGCGCGCTCAACCGCGCTTTTCGCGGGTGTTGTAGCCCAGGCGGCCCAGGGCGGGCAGCAGGGCCCGCAGGGTGATGGATGTGAGCGAGCCCATGATGAGGCCAAATACCAGCATGACGGGTGCGTAATAGAGCGACATGGCCGAGGAGAGGATGACACTGGCCCCCAGCAGCTGGCCGACATTATGGGCCAGCGCGCCGCAGACCGAGAGGATGAACCAGGTGGGCTGCACCGGGAAATGATAGTACAGCACCCACATCACCAGCAGCGAGAATAACCCG
>OGDE01002091.1_pt1 | contig 10806 bp, 6 predicted proteins | sample 1570321 | NCBI WGS metagenome assembly OGDE01 (sample SAMEA2581976, study PRJEB24529) | metagenome | biome: Human gut stool | place: China | collected 2011 | reverse complement strand
ATAAAATCTGTCTGATCTTAATGATCGTGGGCGGCATCAACTGGGGCCTTGTGGGCCTGTTCCAATTCGACTTTGTGGGTTGGCTGCTGGGCGGCAGCGCCTCCATCTGGTCCCGTATCGTGTTCACGCTGGTAGGTCTGGCGGCCCTGTGCGGCATCCCGGGGCTGTTCTCGGACGAAGATTCCCCAGAAGGCTGAAAAAATGCTCAAGGTCAGCTGGCTCGCCCTCTCCGCCTCACTCCGTTCGGCACCTCTCCCAAAGGGAGAGGCAAGAACCTGACCGTTACGCCCTTAGCTCTCCCTTTGGGAGAGCTGGCGAGAAACGAAGTGACGAGACTGAGAGGGCGAGGATGCTGAAAACAAAGGCATCCGCAGCGAATACTGTGGATGCCTTTGTTGCTGTAGTCCTTATTGGTCGTTGTCTTCCCACCCCACTAGGTCCGGCAGGGTGAGGGTCTCGTCCGAGCAGCGGGTCCGGGGACCTTCCGGCCCGGCGGCCAGGGTGGAGGTGACTTCCCGGGCAATCTCCCGGATGGCGGTGCAGTCCTCCGGCAGGTCGGTCTGGCTGCGGCCGGAGTGGGTGAATAAGATCTTGCCCAGGTGCCCCACCACCAGCGTCAGCGGTAAAATCTGCGGGGCAGAGCTGTCATAGCGGTAGCCCTGCTCCTTTGCAATCTTGTAGATGCGCTGGGCGGCAAAACTCCAGCTCCGCAGGCCCCGGGCCTGCTCCACGCCCAGATAGCTGTACAGCACCCCCGGTGCGTCGCAGATGATGGGAAACGGAAATTCAGCCCCCTGGGTGGCCTGCGCCACCGTCCGGGCCGAGGAACGCACCACGCAGGCCAGCCGGACGCCCCGCAGGCGGGCGCAGGTCTTGAGGTAATGGGTCAGATATTCCCGCGTGACCGGGTGGTCAAAAGCGGGCAGAAAGATCATGACCAGAGGCTGTTCCCCCTCACACAGGGCGTAGAAATCGTTGCCGGGCTTTGTAGGGGTGTCGAAAGTAAAACGGGGGATCGAAGTGCCCACCAAGTGCTCAGAACTCATACCGCAATTGCACATCCTTTCCGGCTTGCCGCGCACCGGAGCGCACAGTGCCCGGTGCAAATGTTCCGATATAAAAAAATCCACACACTGTCCCGGCAGGGGGCAGCGGTGGATCAAAACCTATAAAAGATCCCGCCCGGTCGTCTGCGGCCAATCAAACCTACCCTTGCGGACAGGTGGGTGCCCTGTCGCCGGTTTCACGCTTCCTCATCGAGCCTCCATGGTCGACCCATGGCGGGGAGGTCTGCATTCCACCGGAGAACTCCGGGCTCCCGTTGAATGATTAGTAGGATCATATAAACCGCAACAAATCGCGCCGGGCAGGAAGTCTTGCCTGGGAATCTGTCTGTGCAGGGGAATTACTCGATCTCGAACTGGTCGCTCAGGCGCTGCTCAAACAGCTTGCTGACTTCCATCAGAGTCTCGTCATCCTCCACAACGTCCAGATATTCGCCCTCGCTGTCCTCGCCCACGCTCAGGATGACCAGCTGTGCGTCCTCGTTGACATCCTCTTCATCCTCTGCGTATTCGACAACTGCAAGGTAATGCACGCCCTTATGGTCCAGTGCATCGATCACTTCAAATGTGACCTCATTGCCGTCCTCATCCTCAAGAGTCATCAGATCGGGCTGATATTCCTCTTCGGTGTTCGGGTTCTTGATCTCTTCTGCCATAAGATACGTTCTCCTGTCTATCCAAACCCAATCAAAGGGATGGTACTCAAATAAAATTACGCACACAACCCGGGATCTGCTGCGTTCCCGCCGTCCCTTGCTGTGCTTATAGTGTAGCGTTTTTTTGCCTGCTCGTCAAGATGTTTTTCGCACAGAAAATGCACGACAAATTTTCACGCATTTCCCTCTCGCTTCCCGGGCAGAAATATGCTATACTGAACTCTGTGCATCTCCCGCGTGCGGGGGAACTGCTATCAGAATATGAACGGAGGGATCTGTTTATGAATAAGACCCGTGTCCGGCTGGCGGCGCTGCTGCTGGCCGTGAGTTTTGCACTGTCCGGCTGCAGCCTTGTGAAAAACATCGGCGGCAGCAGCGGAGCCGGAACAAAGACCATCACCCGCCCGGCGGTGGAATCGGCCGAGCTGCAGTTCACCCACCCGGCAGCGGGGGAACCCGTGGCGGTGTTCGATACCACGGCAGGTGTGTTCAAGGCCGTGCTCTTCCCGGAGCAGGCCCCGCAGGCCTACGATAATTTTGTGGGTCTGGTGCAGGCGGGCTACTACAACGGCCTGACCGTGACCCGTGTGGAGCAGGATTTTGTGGTGGAGGCCGGGCAGGGAACTGACGGCAAGGGCACCACCATCTGGAACGGCAGCCGCTACCCGGCTGAGGCCACCGACAAGCTCCACCATTATTCCGGTGCCCTGTGCATGGCGGCGGACTCCTCCGGCCAGTGCGCCAGCGTCTTTTATATCATGTCCACTCTGCCCGGCGGGGATTCCGTCACCCAGGAACTCACTGACCAGATGAACAGTGCAGGCTACCGCGCTGAGGTCGTTTCGGCCTACCAGACCGTTGGCGGCGCACCCTACCTCGACTACACCGATACCGTGCTGGGCCAGGTGTACGAGGGGATGGACGTGGTGGACACCATCGCTCAGGCCGCCGTGGATGAGAACCAGAAGCCCACGGAAACGATCACCATCAACAGCGTCAGCATTGAGACATATCAGGCGCAGTAACAACTGAAAATGACAAAACCGGCTTTCCTGTGGCAGCAGGAAAGCCGGTTTTGTGCTGTTCCGGCTCACATTTCGCCGGGGTGCTCCTTGCGCCAGGCGAGGTAATCCTCCAGGATGACCGTGGCGCTGACGGAATCCAGAATGGCCTTGCGGTGGGCACCAAAAGTCCCCACCTCGTCCAGGATGTCGGCGGCTTCACAGGTGGACTGCCGCTCGTCCCACATCCGCACGGGCAGGCCGCTCCAGATCTGCAAGGTCTTGCCCAGCTTGCGGCTCTTCTCGGCGCGCTCGCCCTCGGTGCCGTCCATGTTGAGCGGCAGGCCCACCACAATGAGCTCTGCCTTCTGCTCCTGGGCAATGCGGCAGACCTCGGCAGCCACCTTGGGCCGGGCCTTCAGGGTGATCTGGGGGGTGATGGGCGTGGTCAGGAACTCGGTGGGGTCGCAGACCGCAAGCCCCGTGCGGCTGGCACCGTAATCAACTGCTAGAATCTTCATGGGGAGAGCCCCTCCTGTTTTGCTGTTTTTCCTCAGTTTACCACAGAATAGATTTTTCTTCAATTTTGCGGTACAATAAACTCAATTATTATCCATTGCGCAGGGCTGACCCGATATGCCAAAGGCTCTCCCTTCGGGAGAGCTGGCAAAGCCGCAGGCTTTGACTGAGAGGGTGAGCTCGTTATAGAAAGTGAGAAAAACAATGTTACAGCTACTTCTGGGCGGTTCCGGCAGCGGAAAAACAACACTGCTGTACCAGCGCATCCGCGCCCGGGCCGAAAAAGGGGAAAAAAGCATCCTGCTGGTGCCGGAACAATTCACTTCCAGCACTGAGGGCCGCATCTACCGTGAGCTGGGGGATGCCCTGTCCGGCATGGTGGAGAGTTTTTCTTTTACCAGCCTGGCAGAAAAGATCCTTTCCACCGAGGGCGGCGCGGCGGTGCAGACCCTCTCTGACGCAGGCCGTGCCGTGCTGGTGCGCCGGGCGCTGGAGGAGCTGCAGGACAATGTCCACTATTATCACCGCCACCGGCGCAGTGCGGCCTTTTGCCAGATGGCGGCTCAGACCATCGACGAGCTGAAGAGCGCGGGCCTTTCCGGCCGGCAGCTGGCACAGCTGGCCGGTGCCTGCGGGGCCGAGAGCGGTAAGCTCAGTGAGTTGGCCCTCATCTTTCAGGGCTACGAGACCCTGCTGGCCCGCAGCGGCATGGACCCCTCTGACCGGCTGGAGCTGGCCGGAGCCCGGCTGGAGGAAGCGCTGGCCCGGCACAGCCTGCCGGAGTTTCTGCGGGACCGGGCGGTGTTCATTGATGAGTTCGACACCTTCAACGCGCCCAAAAAGCGGCTGCTGGGGGTCATGCTGGCGGCGCTGCCCAGCGTGACGGTGGCCCTCTGCGATGATGGTGCCCCCCTGCTGCCCGGTGACCTGAGCCTGTTCTCCGGGGCCAAGCAGGTGGCGGCGCAGCTGCGCCAGCTGGCCCGGAAAAATGGGGCGGAGGTGGCCGTTCCGCAGCTGTTGCGCAAGGATCTGCGCCACCGGAACGCCCCGGGCCTTGCCGCAGTGGCAGAGCTGCTGGAAACCGGCAGCTGCACCGCGGATGCCCCGGCGGGCGAGGTGCGGCTCTTTGCCGCGCCCAGCCGGGAGGAGGAGGCCCGTGCCGCTGCCGGTGCCATCCGGCGGCTGATGCGGCAGGGCGTGCGGTGCGGAAAGATCGCTGTGGTCTGCCGCGATATCGCCAGGTATCGTGCCGCAGTCCGGTATGAGTTCCGGATGGCGGAGATCCCCCTGTACTGCGATGAACCCACCACCCCGGAATTCAGCGCCCCGGCCACGGCGGTGCGGGCCCTGCTGGAGATCGCCCGGGGAGCCGACCTGACCGAGAACCTGACCACCCTTGCCAAGACCGGCCTGTGTGCTCTGAGCGAGGAGCAGGTCTGCGCGCTGGAAAACTATGCCTACACCTGGGCCCCCACGGCGGCGGCCTGGCGGGAGAAGTTCGAGCGCAGCCCCAAGGGCTTTGGGGAGCTGGAGCTGACCGAAGAGAATCTCCGCAACCGGGAGCAGGCAGAATATGCCCGTGCCCTGCTCGTGGGGGCTGTGGATGCATTCCGGGCCAAGGTGCGCGGGGTCAATGCCGAGGCCATCAGCCGGGCGGTGTATTTCTGCCTGAAAACGCTGGGGGCTGAGGAACAGCAGGCTGCTCAGGTAAAGGCCATCCGCGCGGGCCGGGGCATCCCGGCGGCGGAGGAAGCCGCCCGGGAGTGGAACGTGGTCATGGGGCTGCTGAACGAGATGGCTCATCTGCTGGGGGAGCAGACCGTGACTGTGGCCGAATACGAGGACCTGTTCGGGCTGCTGCTCCGCTCGTCCGACCTGGGGCACATCCCCCAGACCCTGGACGCGGTGGTGCTGGCCAGCGCAGGCAAGATGCGTCTGGACGCGCCGGACTATGTGTTTGTGCTGGGGCTGGCCGAGGGGGAATTCCCGGCCGCGCCCGGCGAGGTGGGTCTGCTGACCCACGCCGACCGCGATGCCCTGATGGCGCAGGAGATCGACCTGCCCGACTGCTTTGAGAACCGTGTGGTGCGTGAGCAGGTCTGCTTCTACAAGGCCCTGACCGCCCCCGCAAAGGGGCTGTGGCTCAGCTGGCCCAAGGGGCAGGGGCAGACCCTCTGCGCTGCGCTGGACCCCCTCGTGGAAGCGCTGGCCCCTGCTGCCCCGGAGCTGGAACTGACGGACCTTGCGGCCACTCCCGCAGATGGGCTGGACTGTCTGGGCGGCGGCTGGCCCCTGACGGAGACCGAGCGCGCCAGCCTGACAGAGGCTCTGCACACCCCCGGCGAGACCGAGCCGCAGGGCCTTGCCCTGCTGCGCCGGATGGCCGACACTGCCCCCCGGCAGGTGCATGACCTGCCTGCGCTGGAAGCGCTGCTGGGGCGGAAGCTGCGCATTTCGCCCAGTCAGCTGGAAAAATATTATACCTGCCGCTACGGCTACTTTTTGCAGTATGTGCTGGGGCTCAGGCCCCGCCGCCGGGCCGAACTTTCCGCCGACCAGAGCGGCACCCTGATGCACTGGGTGCTGCAGATGGCGCTGGACCCTCACCCCGGCCCGGACAACCCCATGGCGGCGCTGCAGCCCTTTATGGAGCTGGACGATGAGGCCATGGCGAGCCTTGCCGCGCTGCTGGTGGATGAGTACGCCAAACGCTATCTGCCTGAGGATACCGCCCGCTTTGCCTATCTGCTCTCCCGCCTGAAAAAGAGCATGACGAGCCTGCTGCTCTACCTGCGGGATGAGCAGCGGCAGTCCAGCTTCAAGCCCGTGGCCTGTGAGCTGAAGATCGGCCGGGGCGAGAATGCCGTGCCCGCCCAGGTGTATCACCTGTCGGACGGGCGCACCGTCCAGCTGGTGGGCACCGTGGACCGTGCCGACGAGTGGGTGGAGGAGGACGGCACCCGCTGGGTGCGGGTGGTGGACTACAAGACCGGCACCAAAAAGCTGGACCTGAAGGAGGTCTACTGCGGTCTGGACTGCCAGATGCTGCTCTACCTGTTCAGCCTGACCCGGGATAAAAGCGGCCGCTTTACGGGGGCGGAACCGGCAGGTGTGCTCTATCTGCTGGCCGACCCGGCCCCTGAGACCACCACCCGCGAAAAGGCGGCTCACAGTGTGGAATACAAGCTGGACGGTCTGGTGCGGGACGAGCAGAAGCTGTTCGATGCTATGGATGCCGACGAGACCGGCAGATATCTTCCCTTCTCCTATTACAAAGGCGCGCCCAGCCCCTACCAGAAGGACAAGCGGGCGGATATCGCCAAGCTGAACCGCATCCAGCTGCATCTGGATGATCTTGTGACCCGGATGGGCCAGCAGCTCTATGAGGGGCAGATCGCCGCCGAGCCGCTGGTCACGGGCCGGAGCCCCTGCCAGTGGTGTGATTACGGCTTTGTCTGCTGCCACGAGACCGGCATCGGGGAGCGGGCGCTGGAGGCCCCCGCAAAGCCATTTGAGGCTCCCGGGCAGCCCGAAGAGGGAGAGGAGGAACAGGCATGAGTGAACCCAAGTGGACCCCCGCCCAGCGGGCTGCCATCGAGGACCGGGGCGGCGCGCTGCTGGTGAGCGCGGCGGCGGGCAGCGGCAAAACGGCTGTTCTGACCGAGCGGGCTGTCCGGCTCATCACTGACCCGGAACATCCCGTGGATGCGGACCGTCTGCTCATCGTCACCTTTACCAATGCGGCGGCGGCAGAACTGCGGGCCCGCATCGGGCAGGCGCTTCTGAAGCGCAGTCAGGCGGAACCCGGCAATGGCGCACTGCGCCGCCAGCGGATGCTGCTGCAGCGCGCGCCCATCTGCACCATTGATGCCTTCTGTCTGGACCTGCTGCGCAAGCATTTTCAGGCGCTGGATATCCCGCCGGATTTTTCCCCCGCAGACCCCGGCAGTGTGGAGCTCCTGCGGGCCTCTGCCCTGAGCGAGACGCTGGAAAATGCCTACCGCGACCCGGATTTCTGCGCCTTTGCCGACCTCTACGGCAAGGGCCGCACCGACCGTGCGGCGGGCGAGACGATCCTGCATGTCTACGATTTCCTGCGCGCCCTGCCCGATTACGACAAAAAGCTGGACGAATTTCTGGCTCCGTGGCAGGAGGAAAATGGCTTTGCCGCCACCTGTTGGCATGATCTGCTGCTGGCCGAAGCCGCCCGCAGTGCCCGGGCGGCAGGGGAGCTGTTCCGCGCCGCGCTGGCTGACTGCCCGGGCGACCGGGAGCAGGAGCTGGCCGATGCCGAGGAAAAGAAGACGCCCTCTGCCCGGGAAAAGGCAAAGAATGCAGTGCTGGAAAAATATACCGATGCACAGGAACGGCTGGACAAGGCTGCCGCCCTGCTGGGCAGGGTGGAACAGCTGGCTGTGGCGGGGGAATGGACCCCGCTTTACGATCTGCTGACCCCCTATGTGCTGGGCATGGAGGAGCTGCCCGGCCTGAAAGGGATGAAAAAGCGGCTGAACGGCGAACACAAAAAAGTCATCCGCACCCGCGCCGATGAGGGCGCGGCCCTGTTTGCGCTGATCCTTGAGCTGACCCCATGCAGTGAGGAGGAGGCTGAGGCAGACCGCAGGGCCGCAGAGCCCCGCCTGCGGGCGCTGTTTGCGGCGGTGCGGGATTTCGATGCCCGGTTCTCGGCCAAAAAGCGGGACCGGAAGCTGCTGGAGTTCAGTGACTTTGAGCATCAGGCCCTCCGCCTGCTCCGTGACCCGGACGGCACCCCCACTGCGCTGTGCGGGGTCATCCGGCAGAACTACGCCGCCGTGATGGTGGATGAATATCAGGACACCAACGCCCTGCAGGATGCCTTGTACCGGTGCCTTGCATCCCCGGCAGGGGACGACCTCTTTCTGGTGGGAGATCTGAAGCAGAGCATCTACCGCTTCCGGCAGGCAGACCCCAGTATCTTCCGGGAAGAACTGGACAGCTGGCCCGCCCTGCCCGGCGGCGCAGCGCGGCCCCGCCCGGCAGAGGGAACCCCCGGCACCGATGCCATGCTGGCGCTGGATGCCAACTTCCGCTCGGCTCCGCAGGTGGTGGAAGGGATCAATTTCCTGTTCGAGCGGCTTATGTCTCCGGAACTCGGCGACACGGCCTACGGCGACGGCCAGCGGCTGGTCTGCGGGGCACCCGGGGAATACACGGGCAGCGTGGAGGCGCATTTCCTGCCCGATGACACCGCCGAAACGGACGCGGGCTGGATCGCCCGGCGCATCGAGGAGATGGTGCAGAGCGGCGAGCCGGTGCGGGACGGCAGTGCCACCCGCCCGGTGCAGTACGAGGACTGCTGCATCCTGCTGGCGGCGCGCAATGATTTTCCGGCCTATGTGGAAGCGTTGACCGCCCGGGGCATCCCGGTGTATGCGGATGCCCGCGAAAACCTGCTGGATGCCCCCCACATCCGGCCCCTCATCGCTCTGCTGAAGGTCATTGACAACCCGGCGCAGGATATCTATCTTGCCGCTGCCATGCTGGGCCCGCTGTTCGGTTTCACCGATGACGACCTTGTCCGCCTGCGGGCCAGAGCCGAAGAGATCCAGAAGCAGCAGGGGGAAAACGCCCCCCAGCGCATCAGTCTCTACGGCGCGCTGCTGCTCACCGTGAACAGCGGGGAGGATACCCCTTTTACTGGAAAAGTCCGGGCGTTCTATGCCCGGCTGACCGAGCTGCGACGGATGGCCCGCAGTGCCCCGGCAGAACAGCTGCTGGAGGAGATCTTTGCTTCCACCGGCTACCTTGCTGCACTGGGCGTGATGGAAAACGGTGCCCGCCGCCGGGAGGATGCCCGACGGTTTGCCTCCTTCTGCGCCGGGGCCGGTTCCGGCGGCATCTCGGCGCTGGTGCGGGCCATTGACGCTGCGGCGCTGGCAGGCTCCACGGGGCAGGATATCGTGCCCGGCGGCTCCCGCCCCGGCTGTGTGACCGTGATGACCATCCACCGCTCCAAGGGCCTGCAGTTCCCGGTGGTGTTCGTGGCCGACACGGCCCGTCGCTTCAATGCCGCCGATACCCGTCAGCCGGTGCTCCTGCATCGGATGTATGGGGCGGGCCTGCGCCTGCGCCCCGAGGAGGGCGAGGGCGCTTACAAGACGGCGGCTTACACGGCGCTCTCCAATGTCCACGCCGCCGAGATGCGCAGTGAGCAGATGCGTCTGCTCTATGTGGCGCTGACCCGCGCACAGGATAAGCTTATCCTGACCGTTCCGCTGGGCATCGGAAAGACCTCCAACCCCTTTACCAGAGCGGCGGCCTTCCTTGAAGCCGGGGCGGGGCAGACGCTCTGCCGGCAGGCAAACAGCTTTGCCGACTGGCTCCGCGCGGCCCTGCTCGTCCACCCCAACGGCGGCCCTCTGCGCCGACTGGCCGAGGATCTGGAACTGCCCTTTGCGGATACCGGGAGCACCATTGCCCTGACGGTGCAGCGGGCGCTGCCCGAGGGTGTGGAGCCGACCGCCCCGGAACCTGAGGAAAGGCCGCTGGCCCAGGCAGACCCGGCCCTGACCGAGGCACTGCGGCAGGGCTTTGCCTGGCAGTACCCGGCGGCAGAGCTGGCCCAAGTGCCCGCCAAGGTCAGCGTGACCGGCATCGTCCACAAGGCAGAGCAGACCACGCTGGAGCGCCCGGGCTTTCTGGCAAAGGACGGCCTGACCGCCGCCGAGATGGGCACGGCCCTCCACGCCTTCCTGGAGCACGCCGATTTTGCGGCCCTTGCGGCGGCAAAACAGGCAGGCACGCTGGAAACGGCGATCCCCGCCGAGCGCGACCGGCAGGTGGAAGCAAAGCTCACCGCACCCGAAATTGCGGAGAAGCTGGATGAAAAGCGCATCTGCCGCTTTGTGGAGAGCGAAGCCTTTGCACGCATCTGTGCCGCGGATGAGGTGCTACGGGAGCTGGACTTCATCACGGCCCTGCCTGCCGCCGAGGTGCTGGCCGCTCAGGGCACTGCCCCCGCCGACAGCGCTGCCGTGGCACAGGCAAAGGTGCTGGTGCAGGGCATCGCTGACCTGGTGCTGGTGTTCCCGGACCACCTGGAGCTGCTGGATTACAAAACGGACCGCCGAAAATCCGAGGACGACTTCCTTGCCGCCTATCGCGCCCAGCTTGACCTCTATGCCCTTGCCATCAGCAAGCGTTTTGCCCCGAAACCGGTGACCTATAAGGGTATCTACTCGCTGGAACTGGGGAAGCTGATCGAGGTCAAGTGATGGTCTGCACGAATATTTTATTGCAAAATCGCGTAAAAGTGCTTGACAGGGCTTTGTGGGTGTGGTAAACTATTCCGGTAAAGAAAGCAGCTACGGCCTGTGCCGCGCTCGCCTTGTGGGGTCGGAATCCCCGGGCTATACCCAAACACGGTTCGATTCTTTGAACGAACTGCGCTTTTGTGTGAAATTTCGCGCGGCTGTCCTGCAAATGGGCGGCCGCGTTTTCTGTGCCAAATATTGCAACACTATGGATTATTGTTTGGAGGTGCATTCATTATCGCTACCGCTGGAAAGTCGAAGGAACTGGAGA
>OGDE01002085.1_pt1 | contig 10825 bp, 9 predicted proteins | sample 1570321 | NCBI WGS metagenome assembly OGDE01 (sample SAMEA2581976, study PRJEB24529) | metagenome | biome: Human gut stool | place: China | collected 2011 | reverse complement strand
ATGCGATGAGCGTTATTATCCAACGTGCTTTACCTGATGTCCGCGATGGCTTGAAGCCTGTACATCGCCGTATTTTATACGCAATGCAGGAAGCAGGCATGACTCCGACGAAGCCCTATAAAAAATCCGCTCGTATCGTCGGTGACGTTTTAGGTAAATATCATCCGCATGGTGATATTTCTGTATATGATGCAATCGTGCGCCTGGCGCAGGATTTCTCTACCCGCTATCTGATGGTAGACGGCCATGGCAACTTCGGCAGCATTGACGGCGATAGTCCGGCAGCAATGCGTTATACCGAGGTGCGTATGGCTAAAATTGCTGAGGCAATGCTGGAGGATATCGAAAAGGATACAGTTGATTTTGTACCTAACTATGATGAATCCTTAAAGGAGCCCAGCGTACTTCCTTCCAAGGTCCCTGCTCTGCTGATTAACGGCAGTGCCGGTATCGCAGTCGGTATGGCTACCAACATTCCGCCGCACAACCTGTGCGAGGTTGTTAACGGCCTGGTTATGCTGATTGATAACCCTGATGTGGAAATTCCGCAGCTGATGACGGCTATCAAAGGCCCTGACTTCCCGACCGGTGCCTGCATTTTGGGCAAGGAAGGCATTACCAGCGCTTATAACACCGGCCGCGGCGTAGTAAAAATCCGCGCCAAGGCTGAAATTGTGCCTGCCAACAAGGGTAAGCATCATATCGTTATTACCGAAATACCCTACCAGGTTAATAAAGCTAACCTGATTAAGGATATTGCTAACTTGGCTAAAGACGGCGTAATCGAGGGCATTACTAAGGTTGATGACTTCTCCAGCCTTAAAGACGGCATGAAGATTGTTGTTGAGCTGAAGAGTGATGCTGTACCTGACGTTGTTCTGAACCGTCTGTACAAGCATACCGCCCTGCAAAGCTCCTTTGGTATCATCATGCTGGCGCTGGTTAACGGCCAGCCGCGTGTCCTGAACCTTAAGCAGGTGTTGGAATACTATCTGGAGCACCAGAAGGACGTTATTACCAGACGTACCCGCTACGAGCTGGGCAAGGCTAAGGACAGAGCTCACATCTTAGAGGGCTTGAAGATTGCCCTGGATAATATTGATGCAGTAATCAGCACTATTCGCGGCAGCGCAACAGCAGAAATTGCCCGCACCGCTTTGATGGAAAACTTTAAGCTGAGCCAGCGTCAGGCACAGGCTATTCTGGATATGCGTCTACAGCGCCTGACCGGCCTGGAGCGCAAGAAGATTGACGAAGAATATGCCGACCTGCTGGAAACTATTGACTGGCTGGAAAGCGTATTGGCAGATGAGCATAAGGTTATGAACATTATCAAGGAAGACCTGCAGGAAATGAAGAAGCGCTTCGGCGACGAGCGTCGTACCGAAATTTCCATCGACAGCTCCGAAATGGATATCGAGGATCTGATTGCCGAAGAGGATATCGTTGTAACCATCAGCCATCAGGGATACATCAAACGCCAGACTCTGGATAACTTCCGCAGCCAAAAACGCGGTGGCGTAGGCAAAACCGGCGGCAGCGGCAAGAAGATTGATGATTCTGCAGAGCATCTCTTCCTCTCAACTACTCACCATAACATTCTCTTCTTTACCAACCGTGGCCGTGTATATCGCCAGAAGGGCTATGAAATCCCCGAAGCAAGCCGCACAGCCAAGGGTACAGCTATTATCAATCTGTTGGCTTTAATGCCAGGCGAAAAGATTACGGCTGTTATTCCGGTGAAGGAATTCAGAGAAGAGCAGTACATGTTTATGGCTACCAATAAGGGTACCGTCAAGAAGATCAACCTCAAGGATTTGGAAAGCGTCCGCAAAAACGGCATGATAGCTATTAATCTGGATGATGATGAGGATCTGATCGGTGTAGAGCTTACTGACGGCAACAGCGAAATCATTTTGGCAACCCGCAACGGTATTGCCATCCGTTTTGATGAGCAGGATGTACGTACCATGGGACGCACCGCGCACGGTGTAAAAGGTATTTCCCTTAACTACGGCGATGAGGTTGTAGCTATGGACAGCGTTTCCGATGAGGATTCCGAGGTACTGACGGCAACCGAATTCGGTATGGGCAAGCGTACCGAGGTTAAGGAATACCGTAAGCAGACTCGCGGCGGCAAGGGTATCATCAATATGAAGATTACCGAAAAAACCGGTCTGGTAATCGGCATGAAGGTTATTAACCCGGCGCAGTAAATCATGATGATTACCGCAGCCGGTCTGATTATCCGTACCGATGTGGACCAGATTTCCCAATATGGACGTAATACCCAGGGCGTAAAGCTGATGACCTTGAACGATGATGACAAGGTTGTTTCTTTGGCAGCAATCCATCATGAAGAGGATGCTGAATAAATTTGTTTATTTGTTTTAACGTATATGTTTTCTAGAAAATGAAGAGCTTTAATGATTCATTAACAGGTAAATATTTGCGTATTGCCCTCCCCGCTGCGTTGGAGGGCATTTTTATGACCTTTCTGGCTGCGGCTGATTTGATTATGGTAGGCGTATTGGGTGCTAAGGCCATTGCTGCGGTAAGCATTTTTCTGCCGCTGCGCCTGGTGCTGCTGACGGTATCACGCTCACTGGCATCAGCAGTTACGATTCTGACGGCGAATAAATTCGGTTCCGGACAATATTCCGCTATTAAGGTTTTGCTGCGCCAAAGCTTTACTGTCAGCAGTATCCTGCTTGTAGTGCTGCATCTGCTATTTTACGGCTTTTTTGAGAAGCTGGTGGTGCTGATGGGCGCGCAGAGCGACTATTTGGAGCTGGCACTGGCTTACGGCAATATTGCCGTAGCTGCAGTACTGCTAAACTCCCTGTCACTCTTGTTACAGGGAACCTTGTTAGGCGTAGGCCGGACAAGCGCTATTATGAAAAGCAATATTGTTGGCAATGTAGTGAATATCGTCTGCAATTATTTTCTCATTACAGGCTTTGGCAGCTTTGCCGGCTGGGGTGTGCGTGGTGCGGCAATTAGCACGATTATCGGCTCTCTGTGTACTCTTGGTATCACCGTCTGGATTATGAAGCATGAGGGCTTTTTCAGTGACGGTCTGTTGCAGCTGCCGGATAAAATCTTCTGGCGGGAATTTATGCCGGTATTCGGCGGTGTTTTCAGTGAGCTTGGTGCGGAACGCATCGGTATGCTGGCCTATGGCTGGATGACTGCGCGTCTTGGTACTCTGCCCTATGCAGTACACAGCATATGCTATAATATCTGTGATTTTTCTTATGATTTTATCTTCGGCTTCGGTAAGGCTAATATGGTGCTTGCCGGGCAGATGCGCGGTGCCGCTGATTATACAACCTGGAAGCGCTGTCGCAGTATAGGCTTTAAATGGGGCCTGGGACTTTCCGTTGCCTCTTTTATTATTCTGTATGCCGCACGCGTGCCGATTTTCAGCGTTTATTCGCAGGATGCGCAGGCACTTGCTCTCAGTGAGACGGTAATGTTCTGGGTGGCAGCAGTTTGCATACCGCAGGGGCATACGATTATTACTGCAGGTATATTGCGTGGCAGCGGTCAGACTACTGCCGTTGCCGTCTATTCCTTTGTGCTGATTACCGTTCTGCGTCCATTGATGACAGCCTTCTTTATCTATTATTGCAAGCTGGGTATTGTTGGCGCCTGGGTACCGATGTTTTTGGACCAGTCGCTGCGCAGTCTGTGCTTTACCTGGAAGGTTATGCGGATACGCGGGCTGAAGGATTTAATAAAATAAATATGCCGTATAAAAAGCAAAGCAGCTTCTGCATCGCAGAAGCTGCCTTTGTCGTATTAAAATATAAAATTACTTTGTTGCAAGGTTGCAGCGGGCTTTAGTGTTTACTCTGCAAAGCTAGTTCCCAGCTCTTTTTCTGCCAGACGGATGAAGGCACGGATTGCCTCCTCCAGCTGCGGCTGTGGGGTATTTTCTTCCTTGCAGTGAGAAATACCGGGATCGGACTGAGCGAACATCATTACCGAAGGTACAACGGCATTCAGAGGCACGGCATCATGCAGCGGTGCGGAATACATGCTGTGTCTTGCACCTGTTTCCTCCTCTACGGCAGCGTTGCAGTCCTCTACCAGCTGCTCATCAAACAGAATCGGTTCAGCATGCCAGATAGGCTCAAATTCTACAGTGAGCTTACCCTCCTGTGCATGCTTCTGCGCCGCAGCCTTGGCTTCTGCAACTATCGTTTGCATTGTTTCCGGCTTAATGCTGCGCTGGTCCAGCGAAATGCGGCAATAACCAGGAGAAATAGTAGTCAGGTCAGGCTTGACCTCGATATTGCCGACAGTGCAATAGGAATCATATTTAAGCGCAATTTCACGTAAATCAAGGGTGGTCTGTGCTGCCGCGATAAAGGCATCCTGACGCAGGGCAACCGGCGAACCGCAATGTCCCTGCTGACCGCGGAAGGTGATGTACTGGCGGTTGCAGCCGCAGACGCCGTAAACGCAGGCTACGCTTTTTTTGGCTAAAGCCAGCAGCGGTGCCTGTTCAATGTGCAGCTCCAGGTAAGCTTTGACCGGCAGCTTGGCAAAGGCAGTGTGTGCCTCACCTATTCTGTTGGCATTAAGGCCGTATTCCTGCCATACATCGCTGAAGCTGCGGCCGTTTTCCTGATGGATTAAGGGCAGCACATCCTTGCTTGTGACAATGCCGCTGACAGCACTGCTGCCAAGACAGCTTTTGCCGAAGGCTACACCCTCCTCATCTGCCCAGCCGACAACGTAAAGAGTTTTAGCAGGCTTTTTATCTGCCAGACCATAGGCACCGATACCCATGCCTGCTACAACGCCTAAAGCACCGTCCAGCCAGCCTCCGTCTGGTACGGAATCGAGATGGCTGCCGATAACAATACACTCCTCGCTGGCGCCGGCAAATTTTGCCCAGCTGTTGCCTGCGGCATCTGTCCAGACCTCTGCACTTGCAGCCTGCATCTTTTGGGCAAACCATTCCGTTGCTTTCTTGAATGTCGGTGTCCAGGCGATGCGCTGTGCTCCGTCTATATCAGAGGTTAAGGCTGCCAGCTCCTTGAGATCAGCAACAATATTTTTGGCTATTTGTTCACGTTTCATATAATGCTCCCTTCCTGCTCATTAGGCTTTTGTATAGCGGCAAAAGCGTAAAAAAACAAGTTTATTATATTTTATTATAGCTTTAAAACCAATTTGTTCCTCTGTTTTATCTGCTCCGATAAGAGCGTTACAGCAAACAAGCATAGGATAGCTTATCTGCATTATATACAAATCGGAGTCAATTTACAAGACGGAATAATGAACCTGCAAAAGTATAGCGAAAATAAAAATAAGTTGCTGCCTTCACTTTTGCTACAAAGAAGGCAGCAGTTTTTTCAGTTACATAGTAGAGAAAATGGAATTAATAAATTTAATTTAATTCATGAACAGCTTGCTTCAGCTGCTCAAGTCCCTGTAATAATAGCGCACGAGGGCAGGCAACGTTGATACGTTCAAAGGCTTCTCCCTCTTTGCTGAAGATACCGCCGCCGTCGAGCCAGAGGTGTGCTTTATGCCAGAGCCACTGCTCACGTTCGGCAGCTGTAAGGCCTAAGGCACTGCAATCAAGCCAAATCAGATATGTCCCCTCAGGCCGGAGCAGCTTAATCTGTGGCAGGTTCTGCTTCAGATAAGCATCAACAAATTCAATGTTATCTTCGATATAAGCCTTAACCTGCTGCAGCCAATCTTCGCCATAAGTGTAGGCTGCCTGGCAGGAAACAAGGCCTAAGGTGTTTACCTGGCTATAGCCTGCTGCCGCTACCTGCTTGCGGAAGCGGCGGCGTAAATTTTTGTTGGGAATGAAGATATTGGATACCTGCAGGCCGGCAATATTGAAGGTTTTGCTGGGAGCAGTGCAGATTACGCAATTTTGCTCATATTGCTCACCTAAACTGGCAAAAACTGTCTGAGAGTTATTTCCCCAGACGAAATCACCGTGAATTTCATCACTTACGGTAATTACACCATGCTTAAGGCAGATATCGCCTACTTTTTGCAGCTCAGCGCGTGTCCAGACACGGCCTACGGGGTTATGCGGTGAGCATAAAAGCATCAGCTTAACATTGTTGGCGACGATTTTTTCTTCCAAATCGGCAAAGTCCATTTCATAATGACCGTTTTTCAGAATAAGAGGTGAATTAATCAGCTTGCGCTCATTATCCTCGATAACCTCGCTGAAAGGATAGTAAACCGGCTGCTGTACAAGTACGCCCTCACCGTTTTGGGTGAAGGCCTTTACTGCCATAGCAAGGGCAAAAACTATGCCGGGAGTTTTGGTGAGCCATTCTGCTTTGGGGCTCCAGTTAAAATGCTTAGTATACCAGTCGCGGACAGCGTGAAAATATGCTTCTGTACTTTCACTATAGCCGAAGATGGCATGCTGGCAGCGTTCAACAAGTGCTTCCTGTATTTCCCGGGCAATAGGAAAATCCATATCTGCCACCCAAAAAGGTAAAACGTCTGCCGGACGGCCACGCTGGATGGCAAAATCGTATTTTAGGCAGTCTGTATTACGTCTGTCGATTATTTTGTCAAAATCATATTTAGTCATAGACTATCACCAAACTTTATTTGTATAAATTATTTTACTGCAGCGAAGGCTTGCGCCAAATCGTCAATCAGATCCTGCGTTGCTTCAATGCCTGTAGAGAAGCGCAGCAGACAATCCGTAATCCCCTTTTCCGCACATTCTTCGGCAGTAAGGTCGGTATGCGTCTGGCGAATCGGATAGGTTATCAGGCTTTCTGTACCGCCAAGGCTTTCGGCAAATTTGATGAGCTTGACGCCTTCCAAAATTTGGCGTGCTGTTTCCGCGTTGTCTACAGCAAAGGAAATCATGCCGCCGAAGCCGGTGGTCTGCGCTTTGTTGATTTCATAACCGGGATGATTTTCCAGACCGGGATATAAAACGTATTGTACACGCGGTTGCTCCTGCAGCCATTTGGCAATAGCAAAAGCGTTTTTTTGGTGCTGCTCCATGCGCAGCGGCAGAGTTTTGATGCCGCGGATAACGAGCCAGGCATCAAGTGCTCCCAGACAGGCGCCGGTTGCGTCGGCAGCACCGATTTCGTGAATACATTTTGTTGCAAATTCCATAGTGTCCTCTTCTCCTTTCAAGGTCAGGCGGCAAGATACCGGATATTGCATCAGGACTGCAGCAAGCGATTTTATGCATGTTGTTGTATTTTTCTCCGGAATCTATTCACCTGTTTAGCATGATATTGTCAAAATTTTTATTCGTGAAATAAAATCAACAAGCAATGCTTGAGTGATGTTGCTTGATAATTTACACGATTAAACCTAGCTTATCAATAGGCAATTTTTTGCACTTTTTATTATATTTCGGGGCGCTATAATGAAAAAATGGAAAATAAAAATAATATTTCTGTTGCAGGGGCCAGAATAGCAGTTGTATAAGTAAGTTAATTGTGTAACATCATTTACAAATATACTAAAACACTAGGCTTTGAGAAAAAATTTCTGCTTTTTGTTGACAGATGCTTTGACAAGTTGTATATTTTTACTCACAAGTTCATATACGAGCGATGAAAAGAAGAGTACGCAAGGAGTACTGCCGCAGAGAGCTTCCGTTTGGTGCAAGGAAGCGCAGGAGAATTTGCCGAAGATGGTCTTGGAGCTGATTGGCTGAAGCGTAAGTTTAGGTCGTCCGGGCGCACCCGTTACAGTGCTGAAGTATTAATGGCTTAGTCCGGCGTACTTGAGGAGGCTGCTATCGTGAGGTAGCGGTGAAATTGGGTGGTACCACGAAGTTTGCTTTCGTCCCTTACTGCATCATGAAAATGCGGTATGGATAAACGAAGGCTTTTTTTATTTTAGTTTTGCAAAGGAGTGAGGCTGCAGGTCTTTTTTGCTTGTGCGCACAGTATCTCTTTTTATGTTTAGGAAGGTCTACGCTTGTTTTAATTGCTAAAGCTATATGGATATGCTAAAATGAATGTATTGCAAGGAGATGATTATTTTGATGTATCTATTTTTAACATTAGATGATAATACTTAAATAGTACATTCAGAAATGCGTAATGACGGAATAGTAAAAGTTTATTTAGAGGAAAATGATGAAAAAACAAGATTATAAATTAGAAATTTATAAATTACTGGATTTAGAATTAGATGATTCTTCATTAGATACGAAAATTCAATTTGTAAAAAGGTTTTGATTGACTATCAGAAAGATCATGAAGATCAATATGATGTTTCTAATAAAGGAAAACCATGGACTGACGAACAATTAAAAATCATTTTATCTGATGCACCTACTAAAGAGAATTGTGCAAAATATGCTGTATTGTTTAAAAGAGGTTATGGGAGTATAGAGCAAATTTATCGATGGGCCGCTACACCAATAAACAGTTTGGAAGGAAAAGGACGAAGTAACGATTCTTTTGTTTTACAGATAAAAAAAGTTGCTAGGCAAATAGGACTTAGAGGTTAATATTTATTAACTCAAACTTCCCACACCGAAAATCAGTTTTCAAAGGTCTATTGATTTTTTACATGTGGGAAGTTTGAGGTAGTAATCGTAAAACTTCTTGAGATTGTAATACTGGCTATGAATAAAAGAGTGTACTAAGTCGCAAAATAGCTTAGTACACTCTTTGTAATATATACGATATACTTTTTACCACCCTACTCCAATCCAGGGACCGTGGTGGTGGTGTCCGCCGCCTATGCCGATACCTATGCCGATCGGAAAGTTCCAGGCACCTCTGCGGCTTTGCTTTTCGCGTTCAATCTTCATAAACCACAAACGATAGATTTTACCGCTGTTTTCCAGCTTTTTCGGTGTATCCTTATCGGTGATAATCTTATAGCCATTGAAATTGGTATTGGAGCTTTCGTAATCGCTGAGCATTTTATTCATCTGCGCAAAGGTATCCTTGTTATTGGTATATAAGCGCAGCATTTCTGTATTGGGCATGGCTAAAATCAACTGCTTACGCAAAGAGCGGTCAGTTGCCAATCCCTGGTAAACCTCTACCCTGTCTTCTTTAATTTTTACATATAGCAGGTCTGCATTATTGCCGGCCTGCAATCGTTCATTCATTACTACTGCGCTGATGGTTTCGATTGGTTTGATTGCGTCAGCATCATCTGCAGCCTTAGTTTTTTCTGCGGCGAGCGCCAGCGCGCTGCAGCAGCACATCAGTAAGCAGGTTAACAGTAAAAGCAGCTTGCGCATAATTCTCCCTCCTTTGGAAGCTGATGGGAAAAATCTACATAAAAGACTTATATAATCCTCAATAATATGGTATCATATTTACGTAAATTTGTTAACTGAACTTTAGGTGATATCTGAGGAACAGTGGATATTGAAATACGAGGAGATTATATGAAGAAAAATAACCTGATATGGATAATTATCTGTAATATCCTGGGAGCACTGCTTTTGGGAAGCTGGCTGGCAAGTACCCCTACCGCCGGCTATCACGGTCCTTGGCTGGCGACGGACTTCAGGGGAGAATCACTGTACGACTGCCCCTTCAGGTTTCAGGGACAATATGAGGACGCAGAAACAGGACTCTATTTTAACAGGTTCAGGTATTATGATCCTAATTTTGGAGGATATATATCACAAGACCCTATTAGATTGGCAGGAAACAATTCTACATTATATGGATATGTCAAAGATACTAATAATTGGATAGATATATTTGGATTAAGTGGAAGAGGTGGAGATGTTCATCGTAATATTCAAAATCAATTAGTAGATGATTTAGGAAGTTTACGAGGCTCTAATAATGTTAAAGCAGAAGGAGAAATCATATTGTCTAATGGTAAATCAAGATTTGGAGATGTTATTGTTAAAGACCCTGTTACTAAAAAGATAACAGAAGTTCATCAAATAGGTGATATGCGCTCTCGTGGTGGTTTTAGGCCATCATCAAGAGAACGAGGCGCAATTATGGATATAAGAGAAGCTTTGGGAGATGAGGTTAAAATAGTATTTCATGATAAGAAAAGTAGAGTAACTTTAATCAATCCTGATAAGGCTGATGATTGGCTAATCCCTAATAAGAGATATCGAAAATTGAAAGGAGACTATCACTAATGAGCAAACAAATAAATTTCTATGCAACTGAAGATGATAAAGTTTTAATCTCGAATATTTTGATTAGAGTATTCGGGGAATTAATAGAAGTTCCTCTTTATACTAAAAATAACATATCTTCTTTTGATCCCCAAATTGAAAAGGAAGTACTCTATTTAGCAGAAAAGAATAGAGAAAATGAAATTATTTATAGGATTCATGAATATTACGATGGTTCAAAATCTGAGGTGTTGGACCGTACAAAAAGCCCAGTGTTAGAATATTCTCTTCCTTTAAAAAATATGGAAGGATATTTCATTAATGGACGTTTCTATTGTTGTTCGGACAATGCAGAATTTTCAAAGAAAGTATCTGTTTTTTTTGCTAAACTCAAAAAGGAATTTTGGTATATAAAGAAATGGAAAATCTATATATCTAAAAGCATTGATGTAAATAATGCTTTGTTCTTTGTTCCAAATAGAGTCGTCAAAATATCGAAAGACGAATTAGTATAAATGAGTAGAAGACGAATGTCTCAAAATAGGGTACCCCCGTTCAGATGTATGACAGCGAGGGAAACCGGATCTGGGACTGCAACATTTACGGAAAGGTACTTACTGTTGATAAGGGAACGGAGTTTGATTGTCCGTTCAGGTTTCAAAGACAGTATGAGGATATTGAGACAGGACTCTATTATAACAGGTTAAGGTATTATGATGCTTATTTTAGGAGGATATATTT
>OGDE01002079.1_pt1 | contig 10845 bp, 9 predicted proteins | sample 1570321 | NCBI WGS metagenome assembly OGDE01 (sample SAMEA2581976, study PRJEB24529) | metagenome | biome: Human gut stool | place: China | collected 2011 | reverse complement strand
TGGATTTTTGCGCGTAACTGTGGGGGTACTGAACAGTTACGGAAAGTAAAAGGTTTGACAGGCTGGTTCACGGACTGTAAAAATTATACCGGAGTAAAAAGATATGAACATCAAGCGTGCAAAACAGGAAATTAAAAATACGATACAGGTGTATCTGACGAAGAACGCACACGGGGAATACGAGATCCCGTCCATGCGGCAGCGCCCGGTGCTGCTCATCGGTCCGCCAGGAATCGGAAAGACCCAGATCATGGAGCAGGTGGCGCGGGAGTGCGGGATCGGTCTCGTCTCCTACACGATCACACACCATACGAGACAGAGTGCCATCGGTCTCCCGTTTATCTCGGAGAAGACTTACAGTGGGAAGAATGTCCATGTGACGGAATATACCATGAGTGAGATCGTCGCGGCGATCTACAATAAGATCGAGGACACAGGACTCTCCGAGGGACTTCTCTTCATTGATGAGATCAACTGCGTTTCCGAGACATTGGCCCCGGCCATGCTGCAGTTTTTGCAGTATAAGACTTTCGGAAATCATAAGATCCCGGATGGCTGGATCATCGTGGCGGCAGGAAACCCGCCGGAATACAATAAATCCGTGCGGGAATTCGATATTGCGACCCTGGACCGCATCAAAAAGATTGATGTGGAGGCAGATTTTGAGGTCTGGAAGGAATACGCGAAACAGGCGGATATCCATCCGGCGATCCTGTCGTTCCTCACCGCAAAGCCGCAGTATTTTTACCAGGTGGAGACCACCGTGGACGGAAAAGTGTTCGCGACACCTCGTGGATGGGAAGACCTCTCCGGATTTTTGAAGGTCTGCGAGAAGGTGGGGCTTACCTGCGACCGGGAGGTTGTGGTACAGTATATCGAGCACCCGCGGATCGCGAAAGATTTTGCGAACTATCTGGAATTATATAAGAAGTATCAGGCGAGATACCAGATCGACGAGATCCTGGAAGGAAAGCGGGACGAGCACCTGATGGAACAGGCGGCGAAAGCGCCGTTTGATGAGAAGCTTTCGATCATCAGCCTGATTTTAGCGAAGCTCGATGTGGAGTTCAAGGCTTATGCGCAGAAAGAGGATTATCTGGAAGTGCTGTTTGGAGAGCTGAAAGCATTCAAGAGAAGCTTGGAAGGTAAAGCGGAGGCAGGAGAAATGATAGAGACAGTGCCGCAGACTCCAATCGCCATCTTTTCCCAGCAGATCGAGGCATTCACTGCGGTATCCGAGCAGAAACAGAAAGCTGGACTCCTCACGAGGTCGGAAAAGTATCGCTGTGCCGATATCACAGCGGCCATGAACCGGTATCTACAGACTGTGAAAGCAGAACTGTTATCTGATGGCGGTGAGATATTCGATCGGTTCCGGGAGATGTTTGGCGAAGAACGGACAGAACTGGAAAATCTGTGTGCCCATGCCGGACAGGCGCTGGAGTACGCCTTTGATTTCATGGAAGGAACGTTCGGCAGCAGCCAGGAGATGGTGGTATTTATCACAGAATTGAATTCCAGTGCCTCGGCAGTGCGGTTCTTACAGGAGAATGAGTGCGAACGGTATTATGAATACAATAAAAATCTATTGTTTGATGAAAAACGGGCAGATATTTTGAGCCGGTTGGACAGATTGGGAGCATTCTTTTAAAGAAATGTGGAGCTGAAAAATCCTTAAAGACAGGATTTGCAAAATAAGTATATAAAATAGGGTTGTGCTTACGGAATCATGTGAGCATGTGTTAAAGAGAAATTGGAAAGGAAAATTATCATATGGAATACGAAGGAACCGTATACCGCCCGCCGAGCGAGGCGAGAAGTTTAATTATCCAGGTGACTGTGGGCTGTGCCCATAACCGGTGCACGTTCTGCAATATGTACCGGACGAAAAAATTCCGTGTGCGGACAAAAGAAGAGATCATGAAAGATCTGGACGAATGCCGCGATTACTACGGACCGTATGTCAGCCGCGTATTCTTTGCAGACGGTGATGCACTGGTGGTAAAGACAGAACTTCTTTTAGAGCTTTTAGCCTACGTCCACAAAAATTTCCCGTATGTGGAACGAATCACCTCCTATGGGACTGCAAAGGATGTTCTGGCAAAGTCTGAGGAAGATTTAAAAGCCTTAGCGGCAGCAGGACTCGAGATGGTCTATATCGGAGCGGAATCCGGCGATGACCGCGTTCTGGAGCATATCCATAAGGATGTGACGGCTGCCCAGATCGCGGCGGCGGGACAGAAATTGAAGCGCTGCGGCATCAAGATCTCTGTGACGCTGATCTCCGGCCTCGGCGGAAGAAAAGGGATCCGGGAACATGCCATCAAGTCCGCGGAGCTGATCAATCAGATGAATCCGGAGTATGCCTCCTTCCTGACGCTGCGCCTCTATGAGGGGACCCAGATGAATGAGGAAGTAAAACGCGGGGAGATGGAGCTTATCACCCCGGACGAGATCGTGGAGGAAATGGAGCTGTTTTTAACGCACATCGATTCTCCCGGAACGATCTTCCGGACAAACCACGCGTCCAACTATGTAGTGCTTGCGGGAAATTTTAACGAAGATATTCCGAAAATGCTGGCACAATTGGAGGACGCAAAAAAAAGACAGCGTTACCGCCTTGAAGAGTGGCGCAGACATATTTAAGTAAGAAGAACAGAGAAAACAGTCCCGCAGGCTTTCTGGACGCTTAAAACGGCAGAAAAACAGCTTGCGGGACATGCCTTTTCAGGGACTTTCCGGGACGATCCCGGAGGGGACTCTTCTTGTGGATTGTATTCAAAAAACAACAAGATATAGTTTTGAATCATGAATTTTTCACCATATATATGGTTTTGGTATATCATATTTATATAGCAGTACTCCTTGCAATCCTGGAACAATACAGTTATAATAGAATCGTTCTCGCGTGAGTGACTAAAAATAACACGGCGGGAATACGACATGACCGCCTTAAGAGACTCGTGGCGGCAGGTCCGACAGATCAATCATAAAATATCTAAATCAGATAAAATTTCTGTATAATTCTGAAAAAACAAACTGTATATACAACCAAGAAAACTATCAGCAACTGAAATGTACATGCCTGAGGCCGGCCGGTAAATGCGCGGACCTGTAGGTCAGCTGTGTTTTTTGACAGAATAGACAGAAGAGAAAAACAGGCAACGGCAGTTGTGCGTAAAACGGACAATTCTGCCAACACAATGAAATGAAACGGGGAATCAGGGATGAAGATCATCAAAAGAAACGGAGCGGAGGAAAGTTTTGACACGCTCAAGATCGTAAATGCGGTCCAGAAGGCGTGCAACGCCACAGAAAATGCCTATCTGGCACCGGAACAGCTTACGGATATCGCGGATTATGTAGAGTATAAGTGCAATAAGCTGGGACGTGCTGTGTCTGTAGAGGAGATTCAGGATATGGTCGAGAACCAGTTGATGGCTATCGGAGCTTTTGCGATTGCGAAAAATTATGTGCGCTACCGCTATGACCGCTCTCTGGTGCGGAGAGCAAACACGACGGACAACCGGATACTGTCCCTGATCGAGTGCAACAACGAAGAGGTTATGCAGGAGAACTCTAACAAGAACCCGACCGTCAACAGTGTGCAGCGTGACTATATGGCTGGAGAGGTCAGCAAGGATCTCACGAGAAGACTTCTTCTTCCGGAAGATATTGTTGAGGCGGATAAGCAGGGAATCATCCACTTCCACGACTCCGACTATTTTGCACAGCATATGCACAACTGCGACCTTGTAAACCTAGAGGATATGCTGCAGAACGGCACTGTAATCAGCGAGACCCTGATCGAGCGCCCGCACAGCTTTTCCACAGCCTGCAACATCGCGACCCAGATCATCGCTCAGGTTGCCAGCAACCAGTACGGCGGACAGAGCATCAGCCTTGCGCATCTCGCTCCGTTCGTCCAGGTATCGAGGGTGAAGATCCGTCAGGAAGTGATCGGCGAGATGAAGGATCTTGGAATTGCTGTGACAGAGGATCAGATCGATAAGCTCACGGAGGAGCGTCTCCGCAGAGAGATCACGAAGGGAATCCAGACGATCCAGTATCAGGTTGTAACACTCCTCACCACAAACGGACAGGCACCATTCGTTACCGTTTACATGTACCTCGACGAGGCAAAGAACCCGCAGGAGAAAAAAGACCTTGCGATGATCATCGAGGAGACCTTAAAACAGAGATATCTCGGCGTTAAAAATGAAGCCGGCGTATGGATCACACCGGCATTCCCGAAGCTGATCTATGTTCTCGATGAGGACAATATCACTCCGGATGCGCCGTATTACTATTTAACAGAGCTTGCGGCAAAATGTACCGCAAAGCGCATGGTTCCGGACTACATCTCCGCGAAGAAGATGCGGGAATTAAAGGGCGATGTGTATACATGCATGGGCTGCCGTTCCTTCCTGACCCCGGACCGTTCCTATGTAAAAGGAAACCTTGCGAATGCAGGAAACTACCGGGAAGGCGAGCGCAAGTATTATGGCCGCTTCAATCAGGGCGTTGTGACGGTAAACCTTGTTGATATCGGACTCAGCGCAAGAAAAGACATGAACAGGTTCTGGGAGATCTTTGATGAGAGAATGGAACTCTGCCACCGCGCAATGCGCTGCCGCCACGAGAGATTAAAAGGAACCTTATCCGACGCGGCTCCGATCCTCTGGCAGTATGGCGCGCTTGCCCGCTTAAAGAAAGGTGAGACCATCGACAAGCTCCTCTATGACGGATATTCCACACTTTCCCTTGGCTATGCAGGCCTCTGGGAGTGTGTATACAGCTTAATCGAGAAGAAACTGACTGAGCCGGAAGGAAAGAAACTCGGTCTTGAGATCATGCAGAAGTTAAATGACTACTGCGCGAAGTGGAAAGAGGCGGAAAATATCGATTACAGCATCTACGGAACCCCGCTGGAGTCCACAACCTACTCTTTTGCGAAGAGTCTCCAGAGACGCTTCGGCATCGTAAAAGGCGTAACCGACAGAAACTACATCACAAACAGCTACCATGTACATGTAACGGAACCGATCGACGCCTTCAGTAAGTTAAAATTAGAGTCTGAATTTCAGGCACTGTCCCCGGGCGGAGCGATCAGCTACGTGGAAGTTCCGAACATGCAGGATAATATCCCGGCTGTTCTTCAGGTCATCCGCTACATCTATGACAATATCATGTACGCGGAGTTAAATACGAAGAGCGATTACTGTCAGGTATGCGGTTACGACGGCGAGATCAGGATCATCGAGGATGACGGAAAGCTCGTATGGGAATGCCCACACTGCGGAAACCGTGACCAGAGCAAGCTCAACGTTGCGAGACGTACCTGCGGATACATCGGAACACAGTTCTGGAATCAGGGCAGAACACAGGAAATTAAGGAAAGGGTACTGCACCTGTAATGAATTACGGAGAGATCAAAACATGTGATATTGCAAACGGTGAGGGAGTCCGCGTGTCCCTCTTTGTGTCCGGCTGTACACATCACTGTAAAAATTGCTTTAATGATGTGGCGTGGGATTTCGGATACGGAAAGCCGTTTACGGAAGAGACGGAAGAAATGTTATTAAAGGCGCTGGAGCCGGATTTTGTGGATGGATTATCGCTTCTCGGTGGAGAACCCTTTGAGCCGGAGAACCAGCGGGTACTTCTTCCGTTCTTAAAGAAAGTGCGCGAGAGATTCCCAAAGAAAAATATCTGGTGCTATACCGGTTATCTTTTCGATAAAGAGCTTCTCGGTGAGAGCCGGGCGAGATGTGAGTGTACGGATGAGATGTTAAGCCTGATCGATGTCCTCGTGGACGGCGAGTTTGTTCAGGAACTTTACAGCGTGGCACTGGCATTCCGCGGTTCGGAGAACCAGAGGATTATCGATGTGAAAAAGTCTCTGGAAACAGGGGAGATCGTCTGGCATGATCTGGTGAGCCGGGGAATCTCGATGAAGTTTAATTAGAATATAAAGCTATATATAGAAAAGATCCGGCAGTTGGGTTGTTTTACGGGAATTTTTGATTCTGTAAGACAACTTGATTGTCGGATCTTTTTGATGTAATAGGAAATTCCGAAGAATTCCCTGTCACACAAAAGGCACTAACGTGCCAATGATGCGCACTTGCGCGAAGATGTAGATTGTTGCAAGCGACTGCGCGAATGTGCCAGGGTGCAAATTCCGGTCGACCTGGGGAATATGCAGCCAAGGCACCTCTTTTTTATAAAATCTGTAGTGCAGGTAAGGACATCATGTGAAGAACGAGATCTGGATATGGCACCTGGATAGGATTAGAATGCTTAGAACTGCCGCTGCTCTTGACTTTTTAAGAATAGTCCTGTATACTAATATAGTTCTAAATAGAACAGTTCACTTTTGAACCAGAGGTGATACACATGAAATTTGTTGATTTTATGGCGGACAGCCGGGATTTCTATACGGGGCTCATTGATCCGGTCTGCAAAAAATACGGGCTGACCCAGATGGAATTCAATATTCTGCTGTTTCTCGCCAACAATCCGGAGTGCGACACCGCCGCCCGGATTATCAAGAAGCGGGCTTTTACAAAGTCCCATGTTTCCATGTCTGTCCGCTCATTAGAAGAGCGCGGACTGCTCACAGGGGAATATTATGGGACGGACCGGAGGACGATCCATCTGAAACTTACAGACGCTGCTGCGCCGATGGTCTCTGATGGAAAAAACGTCCAGAAACGGGCTGCTGAGATCATCTGCCGCGGATTCTCCCCGGAAGAGCACCGGATGCTGTTCGAACTTATGAACCGGATCAATTCAAACATTTCAGATTACAGGAAAGAAGGAAAACTGCATGAACAACAGTAAAGAATTTCTTGGGACAGAGCCGATCGGAAAGCTTCTTTTCAAGCTTGCCGTTCCATCTGTCATTGCACAGATCGTCAACATGCTGTACAACATCGTTGACCGGATCTACATTGGACATATCCCGGGAAGCGGAAGTCTCGCCCTGACCGGTGTCGGCGTCTGCCTGCCGATCATTATGGTGGTCTCCGCCTTCGCGGCCCTCGTCGGCTCCGGCGGTGCGCCGAGAGCGTCGATCTTTATGGGAAAAGATGACATGGACTCTGCGGAGAAGATTCTCAGCGGCTGTTTTACGGTTCAGATCATCATTTCTGCGATCCTGACAGCAGTCTTACTGTTGTTTGGCCGCTCTATGCTCTTGACTTTTGGAGCCAGTGAAAACACCATCGACTATGCCGTTGATTACATGAGTATTTACGCTGTCGGAACGATCTTTGTCCAGATGACGTTAGGCATGAACATGTTCATCACGGCCCAGGGATTTTCAAAGACCAGTATGCTGACGGTTACCATCGGAGCTGTCTGCAACATCATTTTGGACCCGATCTTTATCTTCGGGTTTGGCATGGGCGTAAAGGGTGCGGCTCTCGCGACGATCATCTCTCAGGCGGTATCCTGCGGATGGGTTCTCGCGTTCCTGACCGGAAAGAAGACCTTCTTACGGATCAAAAAGGAGTATTTAAAGCCGGTTCCATCTATCGTTTTTCCGTGTCTTGCGCTGGGACTTTCCACATTTGTGATGCAGTCCAGTGAGAGTGTTATCTCGGTATGCTTTAACTCTTCCCTGTTAAAGTACGGCGGAGATCTGGCAGTCGGTGCCATGACGATCCTTACAAGTACGATGCAGTTTGCAATGCTGCCGCTTCAGGGAATCGGACAGGGCGCACAGCCGATCATGAGCTATAACTACGGAGCGAGAAATATCGACCGTATGAAGAAGACATTCAAGCTCCATCTCGTGATCTCCCTGATCTATTCCACGTTGTTCTGGCTCTTTGTCCAGCTTTTCCCGGCAACCTTCGCGGGAATCTTCAGCTCCGATCCAGAACTCGTTTCCTTCACTGCAGGCGCTCTGCGGATCTACTGCGGTGCGATGTTCCTCTTTGGAATCCAGCTCGCCTGCCAGATGACCTTCGTTGCCATCGGATATGCGGTATGCTCGATCATCGTGGCAGTTGTGCGTAAATTTGTGCTTCTGCTTCCGTTAATCTTCATTGTTCCGATGTTCGTCAGCAATAAAACGCTGGGCGTCTACATGGCAGAGCCGATCGCGGATGCGATCGCAGTGACATTCACGGCGATTTTGTTTTCAATTCAATTTAAAAAGGCACTTAAAAAATTAGATAAGGCATAATAATCTTATACGCATATAGAAAAATCCGATGATCAGGATAACTGCACCAGTAAAATCGTACAGTATCCGATTATCGGATTTTTATTTCAATGGAAACAGTTTGATTCAAGACTTTGCTTGTCTAGAAAATATACTGAGTAAAAGGTTTTAAAGAGCTTCCTTTCTTTTTCCATCACATTTTAATAATATATTTTTAACTGCCTGTTGCAATGAATGTACCAGAACCATATAATCTAAACCGCGTAAACGCTCAACAGGTCCGGAGTAGGTTAGTGTATAAATATGATCCGGCATAGGAAGTGGAACTGCTACGGCAGCGACTCCCTCATCTACCTCCCCTTCGGAGATACAATATCCCCGCTGCCGGATTTCTTTTACTTGATTACGCAGCTTTTCTTCCAGACCAGGATAATTTTGAATTAGACGTTCAACCAATTCATCTGATTGTGCAGCCAGCAAAGTCTTACCGGTTGCACCACAATCTAAAGGTACAATATAACCGTTTTCACTTGAAATTCCCAAATTATGATGTCCTTTTACAAGATCCACGCAAATGCCCGTATCTCCGCGCAAAGAGGAAAGCACGACGGTTTCATTGTGTAAATCACACAAGCGGCGCATTTCTTCACTGATTAGCTGGCGTGTGGTATAGTGCACAGACACGGCAGATGCAATCATTAAAATACCGCTGCCCAACCGGTATTGTCCATTGGTGCTGGATTGCTCGATCCAGCCTACAGACTGCAGTGTGCGCAAAATACGGTATACTGTTGTTTTATGCAGACCAATCGCGCGGCTGATCTCAGTTAGGCTTAAATATTCCCGGCGCTGGGAAGCATAGTAATCTAGAATTTTTGTGGCATGAAGTACCGAATTTACCATAGGTGTGGAGGATTCAATAAAATTCGTATCGCCCATAAAGATTACTCCTTTTCTGTGTCCATTTTCTGAGTGGGGTGGCACTTTGCGGTCAGCGCAGTAAAGGCGCGGACTTATTAGACAACTACTAATGTAGTTTCATTATAGTAAACTGCCTGAAAAAAGTCAATCTGATATGTACTAGAATAGAAACAAACTGTTTCACGTGAGTGTCTGTATTTCAAAATAGACAACAAAACCTTGACTTATTTCTTAGATAGCATATAATGATATCAGAAAGACACAAAAACAAAACGCGTTTCAAAATTGTGACTAATAGGAGGTTTATTATGAATGCTTTTACTGTACAAGATGCACCGTTAAATATGGCACCTACTGGTATTGCGACTTTTGCTAAAGTACCGATCTGCTATGATATTCATCACGCTAATGCAGATATCGCTATTTTGGGCGCGCCATTTGATCTGGCGATTCAGGGAAAAACAGGATGTCGCCTTGGACCGCGTGGAATCCGCAATGCATCTACCCGCTTCCGCATGAAAAAGGGCGGCAACTATGATCCTGAGCGTAATAAGAGTTATCTGGATACCGATCTGTGGCGCGTGGTAGATTGTGGTGACTGTGATTATGTTCCGGGTGATTTAACTGCTACGAATAAAAATTTGGAAGAAGCAGTTCGCATTCTGGCAAAGCAGGGGGTTATGCCTATCGTTTTAGGTGGTGACTGTTCAGTCGGTCATCAAGCTGTAAAAGGATTAGATTGTTATTCCCAACTGGACATCATCCATTTTGATTCCCATCTGGATTGGACAAAACCGCTGAATGGTCAGCCATATTTCAATGGTTCACCTATGCGAAATAATTCCACACTGCCATATGTGGAAAAAATGATTCATCTGGGCATTCGCGGTATAGGAAGCAGTGGACCTGCTGATTTTGAGGAAGCACGTGCAAATGGCGATAAAATATATTCTGTTAAGGATTATCGTCGTGTTGGAATTGAAGAAATTTTAAAGAATTTGGAAGCTGGCCGTAATACGTTTATCCATTTTGATATTGATGCTATGGACTATCCGTTATCGAAAGGTACAGGATCTCCTATGCTGGGTGGATTTACATACGATGAAGCAACTGAGATGTTGGAAGCGATTGCGAACCACTGCAATGTAGTTGGTATGGCTATGACAGAAGTTGCTCCACAGTATGATGATGAAGGTGACACTACCTGTTACACAGCGGCTCGCCTGACTTGTGATCTGATGGGGTTTGCAACGAAAGCACGTGAAAAATAAAAAACTTGTCTGCTTTACAAAAAAAGGAGGATGCGCACATGTCGTTTGAGGTCATTGATTCCCTTTTTACCATCAAGGCTGATGGTATTATGACAGTTGCCATGGCTGCTGTGATATTGCTTATCGGTTTCTTTATCAAGAGCAAGGTTAAATTTTTGGAAAAATATTGTATTCCAGCACCTGTTGTTGGCGGATTCCTGTTTATGTTTGTCACTTTTATTGGTCATGTGACGGGAACATTTGCATTTTCGTTTGACAGTATGTATCAGTCGCCATTTATGCTTGCTTTCTTTACAACAGTTGGATTGGGCGCAAGTATCAGTTTACTGAAAAAAGGTGGCATGTTACTTATTGTTTACTGGCTGATTGCGGGTATTATCTCTGCTTTTCAGAATGTGATCGGCAGGCGAGATATGCCTGTCAGATATAGGAAAGATCTGATCGATAAACAATAAACAGTTCTTCAGGATATCCCAC
>OGDE01002076.1_pt1 | contig 10852 bp, 9 predicted proteins | sample 1570321 | NCBI WGS metagenome assembly OGDE01 (sample SAMEA2581976, study PRJEB24529) | metagenome | biome: Human gut stool | place: China | collected 2011 | reverse complement strand
TATAAGCCGGAAGAACCAACCAAGAACACAGGGGTGGCAGAGAAATAATGGCAACAGATATGTTTATGATCTACCAGATCAATGATGCTGAGAAAAATCGGGAATACCGCTGCCGCAGTTATGCGTATCAGATCGAACACGGCTTTATGATAACAACGGACAATTATGAAATCAGCTATTGCGCTAAAGCATCGCAAGGTCTGTTCCCGGCGAAAATTCGTGAAAACATGGAAAGCCTGAATCCAGACAAATTCAAAATCAGAAAATTTGGTGTCAGTGACGTTATTGCAATCACAGCGGCAGGAAAGACCGCATTTTACTATGTGGACAAAGAAGCACTGGTAAAGTTCAACGGCTTTCTGGCACCAAAAGCTGAGGGCAGCTACCTGATTTTGAATGAGGGTAGCTATCAGATAGAAGGCCAAACAGATACATGGAAAGTCATTGACGAAAAGAATGTGCAGGAGCAAAGATTTGTACAGCTTGTCTGTGAACAGACAAAAAAGCAAAAACCGGACATTGTTCTCCACGACAGCGGAGTTTTGGTGGCGCAGACGATTTACGGATTTGATAGTTCGGTTATGAAGAAAATCGAAAAGTTTCTTCGAGAGCAAAAGCCGGAACTGCTGCATCACCAGAAATTTTTGGAGAATGGCACCGCAGAACGTGCCAAAGAATCCGGCACAGAGCAGAATTACAACATGATTGATGGCTGTGTCAACAATAATCCGAAGAAACCGCGTATCATCGGAAATCGGATTTCAGTCCTTGACCGCCTGCACATCAAACTAGAAGAGCGAAAACAGAAAAGTCAGCCCCAACAGCAGCAACAGCAGCAGGAGAGAAGTCGGAAAAATTAAAAATCTGGCACAGTGCAGAGTGGTGGTTCCATAAAAGGAGCCACCACTCTTATTTTGTAGCCGAAACGGAAACAAAATATTGAGAAGATTAAAAATAGTTTCCAAATGATTGATATTCTTGGCGAGCAGATCTATGTGTTCTGCTCCGATGACAAAAATGCTCGGAATGGGGCTACAAATTTTGAAGATGTTCGGTGTGTCAGCTTGGTATCAGTATTCTCACGCTTAAAAGAAGAATCAAACTGGACACTTGCCGATGCTGAGCCGTACATTGAATCACTCATGGTATTTTATCAGGATCATCACCAGACTACTTTCCGCGTAATGGAAGCGTCTGAGGTCAGAAGATTACAACGGATACCATGCAGGCAGGTGTTGTAGGAAATCTTTGACGGAAAATTTATTGAACTGAAAAATGGAATGCTGCGGTACAAGCAGTAAGTGAAACGAATAGCCAGCGTATTGTGTGGAATGAACCACATGATACGCTGGCTATTTTTGTTTTTAGGTGACTTTGAAAACGGGTTAGAGGGATGGTTCGTATTTTCGAGTGTGTTGCTGTTTGTGTTGCTGCACATTTTGTTCTGTGCCGAGGATGCTGTCTACATTGGCACACACGGTCTGGAGTTCTTTGTGATAATCCTTGAAATAATGGTAAGTATCGTATTGGGCGTCCTTCTGAATCGTAAGCTGCTCTTTTTCTGCCCGGAGGTCTTTCATGGTAGGAAACTTCCCATCAGGCGAATGCTGCTTCAGAATTTGAAGTGCTTCCTCATATTGGGCAAGTTCGTCCGAGTGGGCTTGACGGAAAATCTTCTTATTCGGAGCTTTTAGAAATTCTCCGTAAATGGATTTTGTGGAGAGATACTGACCAAGGTAATGAATTTGCTCGTTTGTTTTTCGCAGCTTGCTTTCAGTGAGCTTTGCATCGCCGCGCGCTTTTGCCATTTTGATATAGATGGCATCCGCAGTTTCAGAAAGATTCTCACGAGAATCATATCCGTGCTCCTGCACATAGGCAACCGTCCGGGCCATCTGCTGCAAATTGGAAATCTTGACTTTCTGTGCATACGCGCGGCTCTGCTGGGCTTTTACACAGGTCTGCAAGTCAACCACAAGGCGCAGATCGGACTTGATGAACAAGATAGCAATAGGATTGTCTACTGCCCAATGAGGATTGTTCTGCTCTGCGGTCCGTGCATTTTCTGTAAAAATGCGGAGAAGCCTGTCGCGGTCATAATTGGAACCAAGCGCACGGGCAGAGATATACTTCTGTCGGTCAGCAGGCAGATAGCTGAATCGTCCGCGGTGGTCTTTTACTGAAATTCCGTATTCCGCTTTCAGCAGTCTTTGAAATTCTTCAAAAGACGTAGCACGTTCCGCAATGTCCGAAATGGCGTTGCGGATTTTTTCTTTGCCCGTTTCAAAAGTGGTGTGCATGGGAGTGATGCCCTCGATCATAAGCTCCATGTTGGCAATGTCCAGATTCTGCTGACCGCGCTGTTTGGCGTAATACTCCTGTGGTGAGATTCTGTCCGCTGCAGGGGAGAGCAGATCGACCTGATGCAGTCCCTCCCGTTGGCAAATATCCATCAAGGATTTCTGAAGGTGCTTCAAATAGTCTTTGGTAAGGTGGTGCTTGTAGCCAGCCTTGCAGTCGATAGGCCGCTCGGTGAATGGCTGCGGGTCAACATCAAATTTGCGCAGGCTGTTGATTATGATGTGGGTGTGAATGTTGCCTGTGCCGTTTTTACCATCGGTGTGGGTACAGACCAAAGTCTGATGCCCCGGAAAATTGGCCTTTGCATATTCCATGCCGATGGCCTGCGCCCACTCACCAGTCAGGTTGTGGTCAGTGTTGTCTTTCGGATCGTGGCTAATAATGTAGTGGTGGCTTTTGATTTCATCGTAAGTGTTGTTCTTGTTATACTCCTGATTCAACAGTTCGCATTCAAGGTCGAATGTCTCAGGATCACAGTTCAATCCCTCAAGATAAAATTCATCCCGGAGCAACATATTCCCGTTTTCATCAAGGACAGGAACCAGATGAAATTCATCATGCTGGTATTTCAGATAGTCGATGGCACTCCCATAATTGGCATTTTTACTTGCGATGTGTTTTAGAATTGCCACGATATGCACCTCCAAGCTGAACGATTTCCTGCCGCAGTTCACGGATTTCCGCAATGCACTTTTTCAGTTCTTCCAACATTCCGCGCGAAGCCAGACCGCCGCCGTGGAAATAGCGCGCAATTTGGTTGAGGTTGTTCCCGATGCCAGCGGCCTGAGCAGTCAACTTCTGAATTTCACCAATATCGGCAACGATGTTGTAGTTGACAGTCACTTTTTCAGATAGAGCCTGCTTGCGCACAAAAGTAGAGATGGGATAACCAGCATCTTTTGCATATCCGGCCACCAGTTCATATTCGATGTTGCTGAAACGAACCATTACATTGCTTGTGCGTCTGATGCTTTCTTCCTTTTTGGGTCGTGTCATAGTGTGATCCTCCTGCGTTTTTATAGTTGCAAAGCAACTCCCGACAAGCCGTAGGCGTTCGGCTGCGAACACATTCGTGTGGAGCCAGATAGCCAAAATCCAAGATTTTGTGCGTACCGTGGGAATGGGGAACGGAATCCCCATCAAGATTGCCGGGAACGAAAAATCACGAAAGTGAGTTTTGAGTTACTATGGGCGAATCTTGCGCTAAGAGAGAAAAGCCCCAGCGTTTTGCCGTTTTCCGCAGGCCCATCAAAAAGATGCTTCTATAAATATGAATCCGAAGCCCCGATGCAGGATACACTTTTCAAATTTTTCTGTGATTTTTTCAAACACTGTATCCCCCGATGCCTTTCTGAATTCATATTAGTAAAGGGGGATTGATTTCCATGAAGCAGAAAGAACGATTTGACGAAAAGCCAAAGCAGGAGCATACGGAGCCTAAGCATCACAGAAAAGCCGTCATCAAGGGCATTACCGTATATGAATCGTTCCGGCCAGAAGGCAGCGAACTGTGGGATTGTCTGTTGCAGAGCATGGGAAAGCACTGAACAAGAACAATTTTTGAAATTCTGAAAAAATGTGCGCAGCAGCTTGATTTCTGTGCGGCAGCTTGGTAAAATACAGACGGGTTAAGTGAATAGTGCAATCAAAAGCCATTAACTTTCTGGATTTTACCATGCAATATGCGTGGAGACGGGAGGTTTAATGGCTTTGTTTTTTTACAAGGAAAAGAATAAAGACATACGGGCAGCGGCCTATCTGAGATTGTCCATCGAGGATGGCGACAAGGCCGAGAGCAACAGCATCGGCAACCAGAGAGAACTGATTCGGGATTTTGCTGCAGAACGGCCAGGACTGCATTTGGTCGAAGAGTACGCTGACGATGGCTACACGGGAACCAACTTTGAACGTCCGGGCTTCAAGCGGATGATGGAGGATATTAAATCTGGCAAAATCAACTGCATCATCGTCAAGGACTTATCCCGACTTGGTCGTAATTACATTGAGATGGGAAAGTATCTGGAACAGATTTTTCCCATGATGGGGATTCGCTTCATCGCTATCAACGACAACTATGACAATGCGAACACCGAGAGCAGCGATTCGGACAGCATTGTAGTTCCGTTCAAGAATCTGTTGAACGATTCCTACTGCCGGGATATTTCCATCAAGGTGCGCAGCCAGCTGGACATGAAACGGCGCAAAGGTGAGTTCATCGGCGGTTATGCAATCTACGGCTACTGCAAAGATGAACGGAACAAAAACCGTCTGGTGGTAGACGAGTATGCAGCAGATATTGTCCGTTCTATCTACCGCAGAAAACTGGAAGGTATGAGCGCACAGGCGATTGCCGAACAGCTGAACAGCGAGAATGTGCTGGCTCCCAGCGAATACAAACGGCTGTGCGGCCTGAATTATCACAGTGGGTTCAAAGCTGGCACTCATGCAAAGTGGCAGGCAATTCAGGTGCTTCGGATTCTGAAAAATGAAGTCTACACAGGGACGATGGTGCAGGGCAGGCGGCAGAAAATCAATTACAAAATCAAGAAGATTCGGGATGTGGAAGAATCCGGCTGGATCAGAGTTCCCAATATGCACGAAGCAATCATTCCGCAAAAGCTGTTCGATACGGTGCAGGAAGTTTTGAAGTTGGACACCTGTGCATCGAAAGGACAGCAGGCTGTCAATCTCTTTTCGGGCATCGTTCGCTGCGGTGGTTGTGGGCAGAACATGGTGCGGCGCACAGTGTCGAAAAACGGAAAGAAATATATTTATCTGCACTGCGTCACAAACCACAATGGTTTAGGCTGTTCCTCACATCTTATCAGCGAAAGTAAGCTGGCCGAAGTGGTGCTGGCCGCATTGCAGGGGAAAGTCCAGCAGATCAGTGGACTGGAACATCGGCTCGATGAAATTAATGAGATTCCGAAGAATGAGCGCAGACTGAAATCTGTGGAAGAACATCTGAAAATGCTGGAGCAGGAAGAACAAAAATATCAGACCTTGCGCCGCCAGCTTTATGAGGATATGAGCAATGGCATCGTCAGCCAGGAGGAGTACAAAGAGTTCAGCCATTCCTTTAATGAAAAGGTTGAAACTATCCGTAAGGCCAAAGCAGAAATGAACCGCCAGAGGGATTGCCTGAACAATCTGGATGTGGAACATCTGCCGTGGATTGAAGATTTCAAGTCCTACCAAAATCTGACGAGCCTGAACCGCCGCGTTCTGGTGGAACTGGTAGAGAGCATCACCGTCTACGACAAGGAACACATTCATATTCAGTATCGCTTCGATCAGGAAATCCGCAATGTGCTGGAATATTGCAGTAGTGTTCAAACGGAAGGAAATGCAGTATGAAGTGTGTAAGCTATACCCGGACGCTTCCATGGAAGAACCATCAAGGTGAACTGGCGATTGCCGAGCAGAATCAGCGTATTGCGGCATATCTGGCGGAACATAAAGAACTGGATTTGCTGAAAAAGTATTCTGACCGCAAGAACGATGAAAAGGCGCGCACCGCGTTTGACCAAATGACCGATGATGGCGTAGAGCGAAAATTTGATTGCATTATTGTGGCATCCATGTACTACTGCGGGCCGGATTTCCCGGCGGCACGACAGGCAATCAAGGAAACGCTCTATGCGACGGGCATCGACCTGATCGTGCTGGATGAGGGTTTGGACACCAGAACAGCTAGCCGAAAAGAAGTCGAGGACTATTTTGAAGCAAAACGCTGTGAGATGCACGCAGAAATCATGTTTGCGTGGAGAAGGAAACAAGGCGCAGGATTCCGGCTGACAAACTCTGTTCCATTTGGCTATATCCGCAGGAATGGCGAAAGCAACATGATAAAGGATGAAGAAGTCGCTCCTTATTTAAGAGAGGCTTTTTCCAGATATGCGTCCGGCCAGAAAATGCGTAACATTGCAAAGTGGTTGAACGAGCAAGGCGTGGAACCCCCCATGAAGCACAAAAAGAGAATTTTGGGAAAGCCTTATGATGCAGAACCCGACCAGTGGACAACGGATATGCTTCGTTGCTTGTTCCGAAATCCGACTTATACAGGTGCGACGGCAAATGGAAGCCGCCAGATCATTGCAGAAAACTGCCACGAACCATACATAACCAAAGAACAGTTCTATGCTTTCCCTTGCAATATGAGGGAGGGGGAGAACAAAATCTCCATTCGGAAAAGCTACAAAAAACCGAACCCGCTGGCTAAACACATTGTCTGCACTTGCGGCCACGCACTCTGCTGGCACAAGGATAAGAGAACAGGGGAAGAACTTTTCTATTGCCGTTACTGCCGCGCACACAAGGAAAACGGAAAGAATCTGAAAGTCCCGGCAGCTACTATTTATAAAAAGGTGATGGATGCTCTGGAACTGGAACATCTGAAAGAAGAAAAGCTGGCTGCAGCGATTCAGCAGGGAGCAGGCAAGAAAGCAATCGAGGTAGTTCGAGCCGAAAGGTCGTTGCAGATGAAGTCCGTTCTGGCTGAACTGAATATGGAACAGTTTCGCCGTGTGCCACTGTATGAGAGTTATATAGCCGATGAAATCACCGAAGAACAGTACCATGCGGAACTGATGGACTATGAAGAAGCACATCGGAAATTGAATGAACAGCTTACAGCAATTATGGAAGATACGCTGGTATGCGAACGGGCGTTGAGCCTGCGCAATCCGTGGATTCAGCAGATGGCACAGTATAGGACCCCGGAGGAACTTGATCGCAATTTTGTAAAAAAGTATATCGAGCAGGTCACGGTTACATTACTGGACGATGGACAGGCAGAAATCAGCCTGACCATGAAAACGGATGAATGGAAACAGATGCTTAGTCGGATAGAAGTGGAGGGTACAGACAGTGGCACGAAAGAGTAGAAAAAATCTCCCGCAGCCGGAACAGGCGGCAGCTTCTGTGCTGCTCCCGGAACTGGAAGAAGCAAAAATGCCTGCGGCAATCTATGGGCGGCTTTCTGTTGAGGATGAAGAAACAGAAGAGAGCATGGAAACGCAGATCGCACTGGTGCAGGACTATATCAACCGCAGCAGGGAACTCAGCTATGTGGATACCTACTTCGACAATGGATTTACGGGAACAAATTTCAAGCGGCCTGCATTTACCCGCCTGATGAACGATGTACGGCAGAAGAAAATCAAGTGCATCGTGGTGAAAGACCTCTCACGCTTTGGCCGCAACTATTTGGAAGCAGGATACTATATCGAAACGGTGTTCCCATTTTTGGGGATTCGATTGATTGCTGTTACAGATAATTTTGACAGTACGCGCAAAGAGGACATGGAAAGTCTGGCTCTCCCGATTCGGAATATGGTCAACGCAATGTACGCGAAAGACATATCCAAAAAGATATGGACTTCTTTGCAGCGTAAGAAAGAAGCAGGCTATGCAGTCGGAAACGATGCTCCGTATGGCTATATTCGGAACCCCATGACAAAGCGTAATGAAATTGACCCGGAAGCTGCATTTTATGTGCAGTTGATTTTTCAGTGGGAACTGATGGGTGTGCCAATTTTTGAAATTGCTCGACGAATGACGTTGCTGCAGGTTCCGACTCCACGGGAGTGGCATAGAAAAATGGTTGAGGGGAAAGAAGTGCTTACCTGTAAAAAGTGGGGCGTAACCACGATCCGGCACATCTTGGAAAATCAAACCTATGCGGGCGATACCATCAACAATAAAAGCACACAGAAGTTATTCGCAGGACAGGACAGGCACGATCTTCCCAAAGAACAGTGGTATGTGGCAAAGAACACACATCCGGCCATCATTGCAAGGGATGATTTTGAAAAGGTGCAAAAAATCTTGAACAAGAATCGAGCAGTATTCCAGACAGTAAGAGCAAAGTCGGAGCAGATTCGGGCAGAATATCAGAATGACCTTGCCGGAATGGTGTTTTGCGCAGACTGCGGCAGACCGATGGAGTTTGAGCGACTGCCACATGGAGCGGAAGAAAGTAAAAAGGTCTGCTACTACATTTGCAAAGCGAGGCAGGCTGACGATAAGTGCATCGGCCACCAGATTCCAGAAAAACTGCTGAAAGCCCTGATAATGGATCAGCTGCATTTGCTCATTGTCCAGCTGTGCGATAAACGGAAGGTGCTGGAAGAATTGCAGAAAATCGAGGATGTGCAGAATCCCGTCTACCGGGCGAAGGGTGAAATTATGAGCCTGACCGATAAAGTCAGCCAGATGGCCAAGAAGCGGGAACAGCTTTATGCGGACTATGTGGCTGGTGTGGTGGATTCCGAAGATTACCAAATGATTCGGGAGGATTATTCCAGACAATACGATAGCCTGCGAGCTGCGCTGCAGGAAGCAGAGAACAAAAAAGTGCAGGTAGAACAGCAAATCGAAGAATATCTGAATATGGCTTCTCATTTGGAAGAACATCTGGACAACTTTGAATTTGATATTCAGTTGGTAAAATCTCTTGTGCAGAGAATCGAAGTGAGCGCGGACAAGCGGATTCGGATCATTTTCGGATTTCGGGATGTGTTTGCAGAGGTAGAAAAGGAGAGTGAAGAAAATGATTGCAGCGTATCAGCGCATTTCAAGGGCTGATGGCGACTTGGGCAAAGATGGCAAGGATAAGAGCAACAGCATTGAGAACCAGAAAGAACTGATCCAGCGGTATATCTCCTGCAAAGAAAGCCTGCAAAATGTGCCGGTGATGGATTTTGTAGATGACGGCTACACAGGCAGCAATTTTGACAGACCGGGATTCCAGCAGATGATGGATGGTGTTCGCAATGGCAAGATTGATACCATCATTGTAAAAGACCTCTCTCGCTTTGGTCGTGATTATATCGGTGTGGGTGAGTACATGGAGCAGATTTTTCCTTTGCTGGGGGTAAGGCTCATTGCCATCAATGACAACTATGATAGCAATAATTATAAAGGTACAACGCTGGGCATGGATGTGGTGGTCAGCAATCTGGTAAACACTATGTACTGCCGGGATGCAGGAAAGAAACTGCGGACTGCCAATCAGGTTAAGTGGCGCAAGGGTATTACAACGGCATCTGCTGCACCGTTCGGCTATCAGTTCGACCCGGACAAAAAGGGCGCATTTATCATCGACCCGCCAGCAGCAAAAATCGTGCGGCGTATTTTCGATCTTGCGATTCTGGGATTGGGTACAAGAGAGATAGCAATGTTGCTCAATGACGAAAATGTTCCTGTGCCGAGCGTATATAACAAAGAAAATAAGGCGTATGGCAAGGAAACGACCTATACCATCGCCCCAGTGATTCTTTGGGATAGTACTCGCGTTTGGAAAATCCTCACGGCGTATGTGTACACCGGGGCAATGGTTCTGGGCAAAACCAAAACGCTGATTTCCGGCAAAAGCATTGTCAGAACGGTTCCCAAAGGACAGCAGTTTATTACGGAGGGAACCCATGAAGCAATCGTAAGTCGTGAAGAATATGAAAAAGCGCAGCTTGTCATAAAGAGCAACAGCCATAAAGTGCTGATGGGCAGCGTGGACTTTCCATTGAAAGGCAAAGTTCGCTGCGGAAATTGCAGGCGAGTGATGGCGCACAATTTCAAACAGGTTGTGCCGACATTCTGGTGCAGAGAAGGACTGGAACTTGTGGGGCAAACTCAGTGTACCTCTGAAGTCTTTCAGGTCAGTGATATTGAAAATGCTGTCTTTCAGGCACTGAAAAAGGAACTTTCTTTGCTGGATTCCCTCTACGGCGATATTCAAAAAGAAGAACAGGATTTGAAAGAAGCCCACAAAAAGGCAAACCGCCGCAAAACTCTGATGGAGCAGGAACTTAAAAACCTGAAAGGTGAGAAGATGCGGATGTATGAAGAATATGCAGCAGGAACACTCCCATTGGATACCTACAAGCAGAAAAAGCAGGAGTGTGACAGACGAATTTCAGAGGTGCAAGAGCAAATTGAACAATTCAAGGCGGAAGAATCCGCTGAGAGCGTTGTGCCGGGAACCGTGCGCGCAGCGGCAGAGCAGGCTGAAAATTTTCTGAACGGAACGAGGCTCACGGCAGGTATGGTGTCGGCCTTTATCGAAAGTGTCTTTGTGCATGATGGAGGGCGCATTGTGGTGCGGTTTAAATACGAGCAGAGCATACAGGATACTGTAAAAGCACTGCACACAAGCTAAATTTGAGAGAGGACTGGGTTGCCCATGTTGGAACATCAGAGAGTGTGCTATAACATGGGCAACAGACCAGCCAGAAAGAGGACATTATGAAAGCAATTCGATGGCTGTTAAAATTGATGCTGGTGATGATAACCCTCCCGCTGATCCTTGCTGTATGGCTGGCAAAGTGGTTTGTGGCATTTCTGCATCATTGTTCGGCATGGATTTTCTATCTGCTGGGCAGTGTGCTACTGGCAACGGCGATTCTTTCGTACCTCATACAGCAGTCGCAAGGGATGGAAGCACTTCAAATGCTGATCGGCGGATTTGTGATTTTTATGATACCGCAGGTGG
>OGDE01002070.1_pt1 | contig 10884 bp, 10 predicted proteins | sample 1570321 | NCBI WGS metagenome assembly OGDE01 (sample SAMEA2581976, study PRJEB24529) | metagenome | biome: Human gut stool | place: China | collected 2011 | reverse complement strand
ACGAGAAAGGCAATGTCATTACTGGCGATCATATTCTGTACATCTATGGCTGCTACATGAAAGAGCGTGGCAAGCTGCTGACCAACACTGTGGTTACGACTGTTATGTCCAACTTTGGTCTCTACAAGGCTTTCGATGAGCAAGGTATCGGCTATGCTAAGACCGCTGTGGGCGATAAGTATGTTTATGAGTACATGGCCAAGAATGGCTGTCGTATCGGTGGTGAGCAAAGCGGCCACATCATCTTCTCCAAGTATGCCAGCACGGGTGACGGTATCCTGACCAGTCTGAAAATGATGGAAGTTATGTTGGCGAAAAAGAAGCCGATGAGCGAACTGGCAGCACCGCTGAAGATTTATCCGCAGGTGCTTGAAAATGTTCGTGTGACTGATAAGAAGGCCGCACAGAATGATTTGGCAGTTCAGGAAGCGGTAAAAAAAGTGTCCGAAGCATTGGGGGATACAGGTCGCATTCTGGTGCGTGAGTCTGGTACGGAGCCTGTGGTGCGTGTGATGGTGGAAGCCCCTGATCACGATACTTGTCAGAAATATGTTTCCGAAGTTGTCGATGTGATTCGTGATAGAGGATATAAAGCGTAAAGTCAATGACGACTCTGGCAATGTAAGCGCTCAGTGTCAGTGCGGCTAGTTTGATACTTTTGAAAGTGCCATAATCATTGGAAACGAGAGTATTTTAGTCTCAGTCTTCCCACTGGCATTCACAGTAGTGGATCATTTCACTACACTGCCGCTTCCCACTATGGGACTATTTTATGTTCCAAAGGTGGACGAGCACTTTGTTGGTAGTTTGGCAGTGATTCCGCTGCAGCTGTTGGGATATTACGTATCTGTGGCGAAGGGACTGGATGTGGATAAGCCGAGAAACCTTGCAAAGAGTGTGACAGTGGAATAAAAGATAGCAAGAGGAAAAAGTTATGAAAACAACATTACTTATTAGCAGGTCAAGTAATGACCTTTAAATCTTATGAAAACGAAAAAACGAATAAAAATCGGAATAGCTACGACTTTTGTAATTGTTATACTGATGTCTCTCTGTGGAAGCCGATTTGTTTTTCAAAAAGCATGTGTACGAAGGGAAACGTCATGGCTGAACATGGGAACAGCAGATGACTACATATACAACCTTCTTGTGGATGCGTATAATATACGAAAAGAGAAGAATGAAACTGTTACAATAAAGGCTTCAGACGGAATAAATCTTGTGGGTCACTATTACGAAAGAGATAAGAACGCACCTTTGATTATATTCTTTCATGGTCTTTGGAGTAATGGATATGTAAGCGGAGAACCGACTTATAAAATTACAAAAAATCAAGGTTGGAATCTTCTTTTAGTTAGCATGCGTGCACATGATGAAAGTGAAGGCGAATTTTCAACATTAGGCGTTATAGAGCAATATGATTGCAAGGCTTGGGCGAACTGGGCTGTAGAACGCTTTGGAGAAGAAAAGTCGGTTTTCTTTATGGGAGTGTCAACGGGTGCTTCAGTTGCAATGATGAGTAGCAATCTGGGATTACCTAAATCAGTGAGAGGGATTATTGATGATTGTGGATTTACTTCCACAATGGAAATGATAGATGTGAATTGCAAGAGTCACCTTCCGGATTATATCCCGACAAGGATGTTTGACTTCTTTGTTGAGATGGGAACTAGCGTATGGGGACACTTTTGTATAAGTAAGGCAGACGCTTGCAAAGCTGTTTCACAGACGGATATTCCAATCTTAATTATACACGGAGACAGAGATACACAAGCACCACTATCTATGGCATACAGACTTTATGATAGTTGTAGCAGTGAAAAACAGTTGTATGTGGTTCATGGAGCTAATCATGCAGAGAGCTATAGAAAAGATCCGGAAGGATATGAGAACGTAATAGCACAGTTTGTGGAAGAACATTCAGAAGCCTTGAAGAAAGAGTACTAAACTGTAAACGCAAAATGAACTAAATATGCCCCAAAAGTCGAATGCTGTCGAATTAGTGTCTGTATTAGGAAAAATAAAACTGTGTGAATTCTCACACGGTGGCTGCTCAAACCTTCACACACCTCTTCGTGGTGAGCAGTAGGCAACGATCTATGATCGGCAGAGATGTGAAGAATAAAAACTATGATAAAATCAATTTGATAGAAAAAACTTGGAGAAAAAACAATGAATACAACATTACTTATCATGGCAGCCGGTATCGATAGCCGTTTCGGAACGGGAATTAAACAGTTGGAGCCGGTGGATGATGCTAACCATATGCCGATGGAAACATGAGGAAGGAAGAATTCATCGGGCAGAGAGATTCCTATAGAGCACAGGAAGATGAACGGATGGAGCAGATTCAACGGCTTCGTACCGAGAAAAATCAAGTTTTCCAGCCTGTGAAGAAAGATACGGATAATTTGCAAGCCGTGATTGACTACTACAATAACCGCCGTTACCAGCACCGTCTGTTCATCCAGACGCCGATGCAGGCTCATGTCAGTGTCATGAACCGAGCTGCTTGATACCGATTTGCACAAAAAATTCGCCGTCTCCTTGTGGAAACGGCGAATATAAATCTTATATTATTTTTTCTGTCTACTTGACGGAGTGCACTTCACAACTTAATCGCTGGTTTTCCGGGGGCTTACTATCAACACAAACCCAACCTTACATTATTCCGGTTTAACCTGCAGCTCCTGCTCGCAGTAAATGCAGCGATACTTGCCATTGGAGCTCAGCTCAAAGATCTGGTCGCACTCTTCCTCAATGGAAGAGATGCAGCGCGGGTTTTTGCACCGCACGATGTTTACCAGGCGCTTGGGGGGCTGGGGTTTTTCTTTCTTGATGGCTTTGCCGTCCTGGATGACGGTCACGCTGATGTTGGGGTCAAGGTAGGCCAGCACATCCAGGTTGAGCCAGGAGGAGTCGCCCTCCACCTTGATGATGTCCTTGCGGCCGCACTCTGTTTTGTGGGAGCGGGCGTTCTGGATGAGGGCCACGCTGGCCGTGCGGTTGCCCTTGATGCCCAGCAGATCCATCAGGCCGATGGCGGTGCCGGCTTTGATGTGGTCGATGACAATGCCATTCTGGATCTCGTCAATGTTCAGCATTTCAGTGTTCCTCCTTTGCGTCAGGTGCCTTGGGGTCGGGCAGACCCAGCAGGGTCATGATGAGTGCCATGCGGATATAAACAGCATTCTGCACCTGCTCAAAATAGGCAGCGCGGGGGTCATCATCGACCTCCAGGGTGATCTCGTTCACGCGGGGGAGGGGGTGCAGCACAGCCATATGGGGCTTTGCCAGTGCCATTTTCTCTTTGGTCAGGATGTAACTGTTTTTCAGGCGGATGTAATCTTCCTCGTTGAAGAAGCGCTCTTTCTGCACGCGGGTCATGTACAGGATGTCCAGCTCCGACATGGATTCCTCCAGACTGCGGGTCTCCTGGTAGGGGATGCCGTTGGCCTCCAGCACGTCCTTCACGATGTAGTCCGGCACGCGCAGCTCTTCCGGGCTGATGAGCACGAACCGGATGTTCTTGCAGCGGGCCATGGTCTTGATGAGGGAGTGCACGGTGCGGCCGAATTTCAGGTCGCCGCACAGGCCGATGGTCAGGTCATCCAGCCGTCCCATGCGGCGGCGGATGGTCATGAGGTCCGTCAGAGTCTGGGTGGGGTGCTGGTGGCCGCCGTCGCCCGCGTTGATCACCGGGATGCGGGAGTAGCGGGAAGCGCGCAGCGGTGCGCCCTCTTTGGGGTGGCGCATGGCCACGATGTCCGCATAGCAGGACACCACGCGGATGGTGTCGGCAACGCTTTCGCCCTTGCTTGCGCTGGACACGTTCTCACTGGGAAAGCCCAGCACATGGCCGCCAAGGTTCAGCATGGCTGCCTCAAAGGAGAGGCGGGTGCGGGTGGAAGGCTCGTAGAACAGGGTAGCCAGCTTTTTATGCCGGGCCACCTCCTGATACGCGGCCGGGTCGTCATGGATGCGGTCGGCCAGGTCGAGCAGAGTGGAAATTTCCTGCTGGGTAAAATCCAACGGGTCGATCAGATGTCGCATGGGTGCATACCTCCGTCAGTTTTTTGGTTTAGAGCAGCTTGCGTAAAATGGAAAAATCAAAGAAGTTTGTGTAGTAGCTCAGCGAACGCATCACCGGGCGGCACAAACGATTGAAACACACTTCGTCCAGCAGCAGCATGGCCTCGCCCGGAGCAAGGCGCATGGCGGAGCGGATGGCATCGTCGCCGCAGCTTGCCTTCAGGTGGGCGACGTTGGAGGAGATCTGCTGGTGGCACTCCCGTTCCAGAATATCGAACACGCCGCCGGTCAGGTCGATGCGGGTGTAGTCTCTGGCACCGAACAGTGCTCTGGGCAGGTAGTCGATGGAGTAGATCACCGGGGTGGTATCGGCCAGAATGCGCTTTTTAATGCAGATCACGTCGTCGCCCGGCTCAATTTCCAGATCGCGGGCCAGCTCTTCACCGGCACGGATGGGAAATACCTGAATGCCATCGGCGTGGGGGTAGCTGCCAAAGCTGCGGATCAGCGGGTAGTATTCCAGCTTCTGGTCCAGCCGGCTGCGCAGGCTCAGCACAGCGCGGTTCACCACCGTGCCAATGCCGCGCACGCGTTCCACATAGCCTGCGCGCTCCATCTCGCTCAAAGCATCGCGGATGACGGTGCGGCTCACGCCCAGCTCAGCGGCAAGATCTACCTCGGCGGGCAGACGGTCGGCCCGGGCATAGCGCCCGGTGCGCAGCTCTTCCAGCAGACTGGCAACGATGCGGTCGCTGATCACAGCACCGCCCAATCGGTTGGAAGAGGTAAGTGCAGATTCCTTCATGGTTCGGTTCCTCCGTTCACGGGCAGGGGATGCGCCCCGCCGGGACTTGAAGCCTGCGCCGCACGGCACCTTTGTGACCACGCCATACGCCGCAAACCCCTTTATACTTTATTATAACATAAATTGACATTTATAAAAGCGGCATTTATACTGGAAACAGCGAAAAAGTATGATTTTATTTTGGAGGGAAACGCAAGATGAAAGTTTTTCTGCACAAGATCTGCGGCCAGCCGGTGCAGCCGCCGGTGTCCATGCAGCTGCGCCGCTGCACGCCGGAGCAGGCCCCGGCGGTGTACGCCTTGCAAAACGAGGTGCGCGCCGCCATGCCGGACCCGGAGCAGTTCGTGCCGGACACGCTGGAAAACATCACGGCCTATGTCCGCAAGGACCTGTGCATCGGCGCATGGCAGGGCAGCCGCCTTGGCGGGTATCTCATCGTGCGCTTCTGCGGGCGCAGCGCACACAACTATGCGGCATTCATGGATGTGCCGCGCATCGAGTGGGAGCACTGGGCCAATGCGGACAGCGCCATCGTCCACGCAGACTTTCGCGGCAACGGCCTGCAACGGCTCATGCTGGAAGCAGCGCTGCCGCTTTTCCCGAAAAAAATCACCCACATCGGTGCTACCGTCAGCCCGCAGAACCAGTACAGCCTGCACAACGCCCTTGCGTCCGGTTTTGCCATCGTCTCCCGGCGGGAAATGTACGGCGGCCACGACCGTTACCTGCTGGCAAAAGACTTGTAAAAAAACAGGGCTGCGTTCCCAAATGGATGCAGCCCTGTTCTTCAGTCGATAGAAAGTTTAAGCCTGTTTTTCATCTTGTGCCGCACCACCAGCAGGCAGGCCAGATGCACGGCAGCCGTCAGCACCCAGCTGATGGGGTAGCTGATGTACAGCATGAACGGTGTGCGGTTCAGCTGGAAGATGGTGGCGATCCACACCAGCCGCAGCAGGCAGCTGCCCACAAGGCTCACCACCATGGGCAGCACGCTGTAGCCAAGGCCGCGCAGGCTGCTGGCCAGCGTATCCATGATGCCGCACAGCAGGTAGGTGCCGCAGATCACCCGCAGGCGCTCATATCCGGCGGCGATCACCGCCGCATCCGAGGAGTAGAAGTGCAGCAGCTGGGTGCCTGCCAGCACCGCACCGCCGCCCAGCACCACGCCGGTCACGATGGCGCACAGCAGGCAGTTGAGGACAACACGGTTCAGGTTCTGGTACTTGCGCGCGCCCATGTTCTGGCTGGTAAAGGTCACCGCTGCCTGCGAAAAGGCGTTCATGGCGGTATAGACGAAGCCCTCCAGATTGGCGGAGGCCGAACTGCCTGCCACCACCGTGGAGCCGAAGGAGTTGATGGCCGACTGGATGACCACGTTGGACATGCTGAACACGGTGCTCTGCAGACCGGCAGGCAGGCCGATGAGCAAAATCTGCTTCAGGGCACCCATGTGGAAGCCCAGATGATGCAGATCCAGATGCAGCGCGCCCTCCTCCTTCATCAGCATCCGCGTCACCATGCAGGCGGAAACGGTCTGACTGATGATGGTAGCCAGCGCCACGCCTGCCACGCTCATGGAAAAGCCAATGACGAACACAAGGTTCAGCACCACGTTGATGATGCCGGCTGCTGCCAGACAGTACAGCGGGCGCTTGGTGTCGCCCACGGCGCGCAGCAGCGCACTGCTGAAGTTGTACAGCATGGTCATAGGCATCCCGATGAAATAAATTTTAAGGTACAGCGCAGAAAGGTCGATCACATCCTCCGGGCAGCTCATCAGCTCCAGCAGCCCCCGGGCTGCAAAGAACCCCACCACAGCCAGCAGCACGCCGCTGACAAGGCCCAGCGTCACCGAGGTCTGCACCGTGTCCTGTACGCCGCGGTCATCTTTTGCGCCAAAGCAGCGGGCCGCCACCACGTTTGCGCCCAGCGAAAGCCCTACGAACAGGTTCACCAGCAGGTTGATGAGGGAGCCGTTGGAGCCGACGGCGGCCAGTGCGGTGCTGCCCGCAAAGCGGCCCACGACCACTACGTCCGCAGCGTTGAACAGCAGCTGCAGAATGCTGGAAGCTGCCAGTGGGATGGAGAACAGGATGATCTTTTGGAGCATCGGGCCGCTGGTAAGGTCAGCGGAGCGGCTTGTCTGAGCCATGAGAAGAGTACCTCCTTTTTATCGTTTACGCGGAGAAGCCGTTTTCCGAAGCATTGCACACTGCTTAGGAGGACAGCATCTGAAATGTAAATTTTTCGTAAATAAAGGGAACCGAAGGCATATTATAACGCGCGGCGCAGAAAAATACAAGAGGCACCGCCGAAAAAAGACAGTTTTTTCCGGCAATGCCACAGGAAAACGGCTTTTCAGTTCAATTCAAGCACCTTCCAGTGCTCCGGTGCGGCAAAATCGCTCGTCTCGCCGTCATCGGTGTACATCCGGCAGCGGGCGCTGCCATTTTCGTCCGGGCAGGCCCACAGGGTCAGGCTGGTCTCGTCCAGCTGGGCGGTGCAGCTGGCGGGTCTTGCCACCGGCACCGCATGGCCCGGGCGGATGAACAACAGCACCTCGTCCAGTGCGCAGCGGACGTAGTGGTGCCCGGCGGGCAGAAGCTCGATGTCGTAGTCGTCCACACTGCGGATGCGGTAGAGCTTCATTGCTTCCGGCAGGTAGACATGCCGTCCGCTGGCGTTCTGGGTGTAGACAGGCGCTACCATCACACCCTCGCCCAGCAGCAGCTGGTCCTGCAGCTCGCGGGCATCCGGGTCAGCAGGAAAATCAAAGCCCAAGGGCCGGAAGTAACTGGTATCTTCCAATGCCGCCTTCATGAAGGTACTATAAAGGTAGGGCAGCAGGGCATACCGCAGCCGGAGCATCTTCCGCAGGGCAGGCAGCATATCCGCAAAGCGGTAGTATTCCTGCATCCGGGAACCGTCGGTGGCGTGGTTGCGCATCAGCGGCGTGAACAGGCCGAACTCCAGCCAGCGCAGAGCCAGATCGGGCGTAGTATCGTAGGAAAAACCGCACAGGTCGGCACCGGTATAAAGAAAGCCGCACAGCTGCACGTTGGGCATCATCTGGATATTGGCCAGAAGCTGTGCCCATGTGGAAGCGTTGTCGCCCAGCCAGATGCCGCCGTAGCGGTGGCTGCCGATGAAGCTGGAACGGCTGTAGAGCAACGTGCGTCTGCCGGGCCGCAGGCGGGCAAAGGCTTCGCCTGCCGCACGGGTCATATTGCCGCCGTAGAGGTTGTGCACCCTGTCATGGCGCACCCGCTGGCCGTTCACATCGTGGTAGAAGCTGGCGTAATCCTCGGGGGCGTTCATCAGGCCCAGCGCACCGCCCACCACCTTGCCGAAGAATTCATCCTGCACGACGTTGTCCTTCCGGCTCAGTTCGTCCATGCTCTCAAAGAAAGCCTTGAGCCGCTCGGGTGAGTAAAACAGCGCAGGCTCGTTCATGTCGTTCCAGAAGCCCTCGATGCCGCAGTCGGTCAGTGCCTTGTACTGCCGGCCGAACCACTCCCGCACCTCCGGGCGCAGGAAGTCCGCAAAGTAAGCCTTGCCGGGCCACACCGCCGCCACAAAGGGGGTGCCGTCGGCTTTGGTGCAGAAGAAACCGTTTGCAAGGCCCTCGGCACAGACGGGGTTTTCCGGGTCGATGCGCACACCCGCATCGATGATGGGCACCAGTCGGATGCCCTGTGCTTTCAGTTCGGCGCTCAGGGCGGCAAGGTCCGGGAAGCGCTGCTTGTTTACGGTAAAATCCGCGTAGTCCTGCATGTAATCGATGTCCATGCAGATCATATCCAGCGGCAGATCGTTCTCTTTGTACTGGCGGGCCACCTCCCGCACGTCCTCAGCGGTCTTGTAGCCAAAGCGGCTCTGTGCCAGACCAAAGGCCCACTTGGGCGGGATATAGCTGCGGCCGATGAGCTGCCGGAACTGGCGGCTGATATCGTTCAGGTCGTCGCCGGTAATGATGTAAAGCTCATGATCCGGCTCTTCGGTGGCAAAGCGCAGGGCATCGTATTCGGTGTAGCCGATATCGTAACGCACTTTGCCCGGGAAATCGATGAACACACCAAAGCATTCACGGCCCGCACCGCCGTCAATGAGCAGAAAATTGTGCGCACCATAGTAGGAAAGCTTATCCTCGCTGTGGCGGGCTTCATCGGTGTTGTTGGTCACGTAGTGCCAGCCGCGCTTGTTGATGCCGCGGGGCATTTCGCCCAGACCGTACACGATGGCATCCGGAGCCATCCGGTAGGCCCAGCCGTCTTCTTCGGCTGTGAGGAAGGGCACCGGCCCGGCGGAAACTGGGATCTCCTGCACCACACTGTCGGTGGGCAGGGGCAGGCCAAAACGGAAACGCTGGATCATAGGGGACCTCCTTGTAGCATCCTTGCCCTCTCCGTCACGCCTTTCGGCGTGCCACCTCGCTCAAAGTGAGAGGTTTTGCCAAAGGCCCCATCTCCGAGGGGGCTGTCGAGCGAAAGCGAGACTGGGGGAGTGGACTTCTCATTTTCTTTATCTTACCCCGGGCCGCGCTGCAAAACAAGAGACAAAACCGGCACTTTTTTGCCACAAAACCGGCAGAACGCAGCCAAAGCATAAAAATATCGGCGGCAGGCGGCGGATGCAATTGCAAATTCCGGCCCATACTGTTATACTGGAACCGCTACTTTGAATCGGAAAATGGAGGAAACCCATGTATCGCAATGGAATCAAGCGCCTTCTGGCGGTGGTGCTGTCGCTGTGCGGCATGATCTGCCTGTCCTGGCTTTTTCTCATTCTGGCCGTCGCCATCAAGCTGGACTCGCCCGGCCCGGTGTTCTTCAAACAGAAGCGTGTGGGCATTGGCAAAAAGCACTTTTACATTTTAAAGTTCCGCACCATGCGCATCGACACGCCCCACGATATGCCCACCCATCTGCTGCACGACCCGGACCAGTATATCACCCGCATGGGTCATTTCCTGCGCAAGACCAGTCTGGACGAGCTGCCCCAGCTGTGGAACATCTTTGTAGGTGATATGGCGGTCATCGGCCCGCGGCCTGCTTTGTGGAACCAGTATGATCTGCTGGCAGAGCGCGACAAGTACCATGCAAACGATGTGCGCCCGGGCCTGACCGGCTGGGCACAGATCCACGGCCGCGACGAGCTGGAAATTGCCGAGAAGGCCAAGCTGGACGGCTGGTATGTGGAGCATCTGAGCTTTGGGCTGGATGTGAAATGCTTCTTTGGCACCATTGCCGCGGTGCTGAAGCACGACGGCGTGGTGGAGGGCGGCACCGGCACTCTGCACGAAGAAACAGGCAAAGAGAACCATTAAGAATAGCCGCCGCGTTCGCTTTGCAACGGCGACGACCGCGGCCAGTGGCCGAAACAGGGAGGAGCTGTTGGGGCCGCGGCCTGCAAGATGCGAGTGCCGCTCCAAGGCACGAAGCAGATGCAGGGTGCCGCAACCCGAATGTTTTCAGCGGAAAAAGATTTTATGTTTGCAGTTCTGGAAAATCTGCGGATTTTCCAGAACTGTTTTTTCACGGAGGGGCTGTGACCAGAAACTGCATTTTTTGCTGATTTGTCCTGATTTGTGAAAAGGTGCTTGGAGCGGCCCGCAGGCCGCGACAAACACAAAATAAAAATAATTCTTCCGCAGAAGATGGCCAGAGCGCAGCGGAGGCCATTCTAAATCGCCATATCTCTTGATTTATCCCCGGAAAAGCGTATAATAAAACAGTACACAAGACGTCAAAGGAGGATTCCTGTATTATGGAACGCACCTATATCAACGAGGCTCAAAAGGCCATCGGCGGCACGGTCAAGGTGCAGGGCTTTATCGAGAACCTGCGCAACAGCAAGTATATGGCCTTTATCGTGCTGAAGGATATTACCGGCAAGCTGCAGATCACGGTGGAAAAGGAAGATCACCCCGATCTGGTGGATACCATCGATCAGCTCACCCCGGATTCCGTCATCACCGTCACCGGCAAGGTGGTGGAGAACGACTACGTCAAGATGGGCGGCGTGGAGATGATCCCCGAGAGCATCGA
>OGDE01002066.1_pt1 | contig 10902 bp, 9 predicted proteins | sample 1570321 | NCBI WGS metagenome assembly OGDE01 (sample SAMEA2581976, study PRJEB24529) | metagenome | biome: Human gut stool | place: China | collected 2011 | reverse complement strand
ATCAAAACGTCATTTTCACTTGAGTATCGTGACCGTTTTGAACGACTTTTAGGATGGAGATGAGGCGAGACGGCAAGCGCGATGGCGGGCAAGGCCGCAAGGAAGGCTTGCTTGAGGGGCTTGATTGTCAGATGTTTCATGGATGTGAGGCGCGAAATCCTCTGCCTGCCGGACAGGGGAGAAAGCGCCCGTCCTCCTTCCGTGGTGGTTAAAGAAGTGCTTCTCAAGGGAAAAGCACGAGCTTCCCGCTTTCGATGCGTGGACGAGAGGGCTGTGCGCACTCGGGCCTTTGCACATCAAAAGCACGGGAGGATCGGCGTGCGAAAAAGAAACCGATCCGCCCGTTGAGCTTGTTTCGGTCAAGCCGTCGACGGCTCCTGACCGGATATTTCAATAGGTTTTGCTATGGGGCCCGCCGGGCTGCCGGCAGGAAGATGGGGTTCGCCCGTGCCGGCAGAGGGCCGGGCGAACCCGATTCCGTTGAAAGACTCTGCGCGTTCCGTCATTGCCCTTATGGTGAGCGCGCCTAAGACGCCATGGTTTGATCCGCTAGCGGTAAAAAAAGGAAAACGCGTTTTCAGGCGGACGGTTGACGCCCCTATTTCTTGGTCAAGCTGTCCGCCGTCCGCCAGAATCGTCTTTCGAGTTCCATGCGAACTACAAGGTCCTCAACGACCTGATTGAGCGCAATGCGCATGCAGAACATCCATTGATCGCGAAGCGCAGGCGTGATGGGCATGAACCGGTGAGCCTCTCTGAGCATCGGCATGCCGTGCGTCTTTTGATAAAGTGCAGGCCCCCCGAGCCACATGGTTAGATAAAGGTTCATGCGCTCTTCATAGCAGGACAAGTCCATGGGGTAGGCATTTCGGAGCGATTGAACTTCAGGGTAGGTCTGAAGCACCTGAAGATACGCAACGACGAGTTTCTTCACGCCAGCCTCTCCACCGATTCTGTCGAAAAATGAGTTGGTGGACATAGTTGTTTTTTTCTGCCGTCAGTCCTTGAAAAAGGACGTGTGTGTAAGGGAAGTCGCTCGAATCAAGGCTGACGCCTGATCCTAAAGCGGGATTTGTGCGAAACCGCTTGCAAAAGAAGGGGATTGCAGAGAGCGGCTCTGGATTTTACCCCGTGCGCTCCTCGGTACCTGTCTGATGCCGAGTGCCTGGAAACAGGGCTTGGCTGCGAGCCGTATTAAGCAATGGAAAGCAAAGTGTGAATGACGTCAATGCATTTGTCGGTCGTTCCGGCGATGCTTGGGGATGTCAGATATTTGCCTTTGATGCCGATGGCCGGCGTGCCGTTGAGCTTGTACTGGGAGGCCGTTTTCTGGGCCCACTCCAGGCGGCTCCACGTGAATTTGTTGTGAAGCGCGGTGAGCCAGGAGCCTTCATTGAGGCCTTTGGCCTTGATCCAGACCGTCAGGTCCTTGTTGAGGTCCTCAGTCGTCTTCCAGTGATGTTCCGCATACAGAATCCAATGCCAGAGCTCTTCGTGCAGATCGGTGCGATTCAATCGCTTCAATGCAAAATAGGCTTGAGAGAAAATGATGTGGGAGGTGTCAAGCAGCACGGGAACGTCCACCAAGGTGTATCCCGCATTTTTCAATTCGCCGCGCAAACGCTCCACATGCGGATGGAATCTGTAGCAATGCCCGCAGGCATAACTGAAAAAGTTGTAGATGCCGTCGGCGGCGGGTTGAGCGAGCTCAACGTAGCCTTTCGCATTTTCCTTTGCCGAAAGCGCTGCGGGGGCCGTCAAGGCCATTGCACCCCCAACGGCATTGCATAAAAAATTTCGACGAGACAACATAATTTCTATTCACACAAAAAGACTCCACATTGTGTAGATGGCCAAAGTGCGGAGTCGAAGGATTGTCGGCTGTGCATTTGGACGGAAAAAGTTCCGAAGACGGACGGGGTTATCCTTCAGAACACAACCAGTCTGTTTTCCAAATGCTTCGTGATGCCATGACGGCCCGAATCAGTCAAATTGCCGACCCCACTCGTTGCAGTTTGCCCAATCCTGTTTTTGCCCTCATGACTTCACGAAATCGTTTGCCTAGCTTTATTGATAGGTGACGGTGAATTCCGCCTTGCCCTCAAATGCCCCGGCCTGTGCGGCGACTCCGTCTTGGTCAACGTCGACCACTCGGGCCTGGGCGTAGCACACGGGGACCCAAGCGTTCGGATCAATCGCTTGCGGGACGGAGAATTGCTTTCGTCGGAAGGGCGTTCCTCCGGCGTCGTCCTCCGTCAGAAAAATCCTGACCTTCTTTTTGTTCGTCGAGACAAAGCCTTGATCAGGCCCCCCTGGATCGCTCCCCGGATTGTTGCCGATCTGCGCGCCGATGTCACGCGTAAATTCGATCGACTGAACGGCTGAAACACTCTGGCAGTCCTTGAAGCGGAAGGCGAGCGGAATGGTAGGGCCGGCACTTCCTGTTTTGTTGGAGAAGGTGCCCATGTTGATGATGCCGTTTGCAGCCTGACCCGGACCGACTTCTACGGTGCACTGCTTTGCTAGGATGTCAACGGTAAAGAGCAAGGTGGCAGAGGTTGGTTGAGCTAGAGCAGATAATGGCGTGCATGCCAACATCAAGCTCATCATGAAATTTGATACACGCATTTCGGTTCTCACTTAAAGTCAATTGAGATGGTTGCGGAGGCGCTATATTGGCCGCCTTCAACCTCTCCCGGTTGCTTGCAAAGCCTCCAGTAGATTTGTTTTGAGCCGCTTATGGCGTCGGTAACACCACCAAAAGAATCAGGATTTGGGGACAGATTTCCCACTTCAAGCGTAGTGGACGACGTCCCGCATTCTTGATCGGGATTCAGGTCGCCTTCAATATAAATATTAGGGGCTACTTTGTTGGAATTTTTGGCTAGGCCAATTTTAGTTTTCCCGTTGATCTGAACTTCGTTCGCGGCCTTCAACGTTGCAGAAAGAACGGAATGAGTAACGTTTGAGCCGGAAATATATCTACCAATGGATGTATCGTTATATCCAGAGCAGTTTAGTTTTAATGTAGCTACACGTTCTACACCAATTTTTCCGTTTTGGGCAGCACTGACAGACAAAGACCCAAAATCGATGGATGAGGGATCAAATTGCAATGTGCATTGCCTGTCATTAAGCTTAACTATCTGTGGTGAAGATACCATGAGTGTACCTGTGGTAGATTGAACCGAACCATCGTCTGATTCTAGTGTAATTGTCATCATGACAGAGGGCATTCTTAATTTTCTGGCCAACATATTCAACTGGCCGTTTGAAAGGTTTTTGATTTTCGATTTGTCAATGCCTAATGACAATGTGTTAGGGTTGAAGCCTAACTTGTAGCGAAAATGTGTAAATCCTTGACCTTTCACTGCTTCATGTGAAAGTGAAACTCCACGGGAAACTTGTGACCACGACCATGTAGCATTTTCTTGTCCGGAATACACGCAATCAGTATTGTTGTTCCATTTGCATTTGTCAGCCTGAACTGTGAACCAAGCGTTATTTAAGCCTAACAAAACATATGGCGTTTCTTCTCCCCACTCTGTTACGAGTGGCAACCTTTCGCTTGGGTTTTGCCCACCAATATTCCATTTGAACCAGACCCTATGGCCAACTCCAATCATTTTGTGGAATCGATTGTTTTTATCAAAATAGTTAATTGGTTCATCAAATATAATGTCTGAAGACAGGCCCCCCAATTCAGCAAAACCACAATCCTCACCACTAAGACATTTGGAATTGTCAATGTATTTTGGCCATGTAATTCCTGCGTGTATATTCGTTGCCAACAAGAGTGCGACCAACGGAATAGAAAACTTTTTCATCATTTCGTCCCTCAATTCACGCTCGTAAGCGTCTGGGTAACTACAGAAATAAAATCGCCGTTTTGTGATTCGGTCTTTTCCGGCAATTCGTACTTGAACATTTTCTGACCTTCACCGACCTTCACGGTCAGCGTTCCAGTCTGCGGCAAGGCCGTCAAATAGACGCGGCCGCCTTCACCGACAAGCCCCTGAACGACGGGATCGACTTTGCCGTCCCCATCAAGCAGAGCCACGGTGGAACCGAAAGGCAAGGGCTTGCCGTCGGCCGACTGCAAAATGAAGACGGCCTGCTGCCCGAAGCGCACGGGGTAGGTCACGCGAACGATCGAACCCTGGGCCGGAATCACCACCCTGTTCGAGCTGTCGAGCAGCATTGCGCCTTCGGGCAGGGTTGCCGGGTCAATGGCGATTTCGTTCTTGGTGTAATTGGTCAGGTAGGACATCACGCCGTGGCCGAAGTAGTCGGTCTTGGTGTCGAAATACTGGGACACGCGCACACCCGAAACGTCCGGCACCTCGACAATGGCGATGGAGTCATAGGCGCGGGAGGCGGCCGTAATGCCGGTGCGGTGGAAGACCAGTGCGCCGTTCATGCCGAGGTGATAGCTGTCGGCGTAGTGGTTGTGGTCATAGCCCATGTTGGCACCAAAACGATCGCCCTGGTAGGCCAGGTTGATGGAGGACGCACGGTCTTCATGGCCGCCGAGCTCCTGAGATGCCGTCCAGTTCCAGTCCAGATCATCGGAGTAGCCCGTCATGACAACGCTTTGACGATAGGTCTTCTCGCCGGACATGGACTTGTCCATGCGGCCCTGATAGCTGACCGACGTGTTGTTGACGAAGCTGCTTGTTGAATGCTTGAAGAAGAGATCGAACGGAATGTTCAGGTTGAGCATGACCGAGTGACTGGAATCCCAGTGTCGATTGCCTGCGGCCCCCACCTGCTGGTAGTTGCGCCCGTAGTTGAGGGATACGCCGACGCCATTGACGGAGGTGTAGTAGCCGACATTGAACGTCTTGACGTCGGGAGACGAGCCGTGGTACGTCGCATAGTCGGCGCCGAGCGACAGGCTGCCGTAGTCGCCGAGCTGCTGGGTGAGCGAAAGCTGCCAGCGGCTGCGCATCTTCCCGTTTGCCGCCCACAGGCTGGAGGAGGGCGTGCCGTAGGAGACATACTCCTCGAGCGTCGCGTAGTTGCCGGTGATGTACTGATAGTTGGCGAGGTTGACGGTGGTGCCCGTCTCCATCAGCGTCTTTTCATACCGGAGTCGCCATGCGGCGCCGCTCCCCTCTTTCACGCCGTAATAGTCGTCGCCCTCATGGGTGGACTGGATGACGTCGGCTGCGAGCGCGCCGTACCTGCCCATGGAGAGGCCGGTTCCCAGCGCGAAGGCGTAATAGTCGTTGGCGAGGATCGTGCCGCCGTAGAGGGTGACGTCGTAAGGCAGGCCGTAGCCTAGCGTGCCCATGAAGACCGGCGTGTCCTTCACCTTGGAGGACATGTTCTTGCGATAGTAGCGGCCGGCGTTGAAGTCGTAGCGGAACTGGCCTTCGCGGAGCATGTTCGGCACGGAGGAGTACGGCACCATCATGATGCGTTCGGTGCCGTCGGATTCGCGAATCACGACTTCCAAGTCGCCGTAGTTGCCAAAGCTGGGCAGGTTCTCCAGACGGAAGGGGCCCGGCGCAACGTTCACCGTATGAACAACATGGCCGTTCTGGCGAATCAGGATCTGGGCATTGGTGTTGGCGATGCCTTCAATGATCGGCGCATAGGTGCGGTCCCGGCGGGGAAGCATCTGCTCGTTCGTCGAGAGGCGAACGCCGCGCAGGGGAATCGTGTCGAAGATTTCACCGGAGGTGTTGATCTCGCCGATCTGAAGCGTGCCCTTGACGGCCGGAACGTCGCGCTGCAGGTAGGTGTTCCACAGGTCCCACTCGTGGGTGTTGGAGCTGTAGTCGCCCGCCTTCACATGGTTGACGGAGAAGGCGCCGCTCGAGTGGAGACGCCAGGCGCCGATGTTGAACTTGCCGGAGAGATTGGCATAGAGGTTCGTGGATTCGTAATCGCTCGAGCGGCTGTTGAGATGCGTGCCCGTCACCGTGTAGTTGAGCACGGCGCCCGTTTCGCCGTAGTCCCAGAGGTCTTCGGAGGCGATGTCGACCCAGCCGTCGTTTTCCGCAACATGGATTTGCGGAATGGACATTTCAAGCTTCATCTCCTGCGAATTCACGGTGAAGCGAACGCCCTCGATCTTGGACGAAATCGGGAAGACTTCGGCGTTTTCATCCATGTCGACGAACTGCTTGAGCACTTCGTCCTTAAGCGGCAGGGCGCGGATTTCCTTCACGCGCAAAACCGGCTCAAGGGCGCCGTCATAGTCGCGAACCTCGTAGTTGGCGTTGGCGAAATGGTCCCCGTTGATTCGGAGTTCGAAGCGATAGACGCCTGGGGGGAGGTTGTAGCCCTTTTCGATAAAGGACATATCCACATCCTGCCCCGCCGGGACCAGCGCCCTAATCATTTCCGGCGAATAGGCCACCTGTTGAGCCTGAGCCGCCCAGGCCGTCGTGATGAGGACGGCCAGAGGAAGTAGTTTAAATGTGCGGTTCATAGTTAAAGATCTTGGGTTAAAGGCTTGGTAGCGAAGCCGCCGTCGTTCAGAAGCGTCCAAGTAATGGAACGGATGTCGGGATCCGCCAACGGGATCTCAACGTGCCCGAAAGGGTCGATCATTGAGACTTCATTGGGTACCGGAATCTCTGCCTTCTCAGACCTTAGGGAATTGAGGGTTAGAAAATAGGCCGATTTGTTGATGACCTTGAGTGTCTTTTCGTTGAGCTTGAAGTCGAGCTCGTGCGTCACATCGTCGATGGCGTCGTAATCGTCCTTGAGCTTGGCCGGACGGTAGAACATCTTCATCGTCAGGACGTAGGAGGTCGACAAGCCGATCCCGGCGCCGCTTTCCGACTCGGCTGCCGCCGGAATGAAATGGCCCCTCAGGTAAAACAGACTTTCGCGATCTTCCGGCAATTGGCTGTTGAGTTGAACGACCTGGGCCAACTTCCTTTCGCCGGGCTGCAGGTGAACAACTTCAGGCGTAACGATGAAGTTCGGGCTGAATCTGAGCTTGTCCCTGGTGAGGACCTGACCGTGAAAGAGCAAAGGCTTGTCGGTATCGTTCAGGGCCGGAAAGGAAACTCGCTTTTCATCGGAATGAAAGACCAGGCGGGTAGAAATGCCCAGACTGACGCTCCCCTTGGAGGCGTATGGCGCGGACATCACGCTCATGAGCGCGCAGCAGACGGCGCAGGCGGAGATTCTTGGGAGATACCTTGACAAAGTCACTTTGCAATCCTTCCGCGGTTACTTCTGATTCAACGGCACCTCAACGTGGTTGCCGAGCTCGTCGATATAGGAAAACGACACGATGTCCCGGGGCTTCACATCAAGTTTCCATTCCTTCTCGGAAAGCGGAAGGACGATGTCCTTGATGGGGAAGGTCTTGGCGGAGGACTTCAGGTTGACCAGAGACATGGAAACCTTGGAGGGATTGACCGCCTTGATGCCGGTCTTGGTGGGTTCCCACCGAATCTGCTCGGCCGCGCCGCTGCACTTTTCATCCAGGCCCTTGGGACGGTAGAAAAGCTTGATGCGCTGGGCCAGTGCGAATTCAATCGTGTTGTCCTGTTCGGCCTTGTTGCCGTTGGCGAGAATGGTCGTCACTCGAAGCCAGAAGACGGATTCGCGGTCCTGCGGCAGCTGTTCCAGAAGAACCACCTGTGCCTGCGAGGTGGATTTGGGAGGAATTTGAAAGATCGAGGGAGAGCTGGCAAAGGCCGTCGAAGGCGTGCCGTCGAAATTCATGACGCTCGCCTTGGCGAGAGCCGGCGCATCGTAATGATTGGAAACGCCGAAGCTCACGCTGGTTTTGCCTTCTTCAAAGAGGACTCGGGAACGATCGAGCTGAAAGCCGCCAGACGAAGCTTGAGAAGCCGTCAGCAGAAGGCTCAACACGCCGGCGACCAACGCTTTCTGTAATGTCATATCTTTTCTCTTGAAAAAAAAGGCAACAGAAGAGGAGCTACTGTTGCCTTTCGATCGAAATTAGGATCTGTTACTGGATCGTAACTTCAAACATGGCCTTGGCCGTGATGTTCTGAGCGGCAGCCATCTGATCGGCGGTCTTCGAGGCAGCGAGCGTCGCGTAGCCAACCTTGATGGCAGCTGCGCCGCCCTTGTTGATCGCAACCGGGCCATCCATCAGGCTGATGCCTTCCTGACCTGGGGTGGCGGTTGCATCTTTAAAGAGCTTGACCACGACATAGTCCTTGTCGGTGGACAGCACGCCTTTCGTGATGTCCGACTGGTCGCGGTTCGTCATCGTAAGGTCTTCAATGAGCTCCACTTTGGTGACGCTGGTTTCGGAGCCGCATCCGTCAATCTGGAAAACGAGGGGAACCATGGGACCGTGGTCGCCGACCTTCTTGACATTGTTCTTGTTGAGCGTGCCGAGGTTCAGGGTGGTGCTGCCGTTATCGAGCTTGATGTTGCAGGTGGATTCGGAGACGGCACCCTTGAAGGTGATCTCAACGGAATCGGCGTTGGCGGAGGAGATGGCGAAAGCGCCGAGGAGAGCCATCAGGCAAGCAGACTTCTTCATTTCTTATCCTTAAAAGTCAGTTTGTCTTCAAATTAGGAGAGTTTTTCCTGGCATCACAAACGCCCTTGGTCAGATGACTGGAACATCAGTGATTCAAGAAGGATCCAGACGGAACGTCTTTGGACAAGACGCACTTTATTTCAAAAGCAAACATTTGAAGTCTGAGGGTTAACCCTGTAGGCAGTTTGTATTAAAATGGCATAAAACCAGTTGAGCGACAGTCATTTTCAAACGGCCTTATATGAAAACTACGAATTAGGGTGGGTCCCGATGATCAAAAAAAATCGTGCCACGTGGCACAGTTGGCACAAAAATGGCACGACACACCCAAAAAAAGTTCAGACTGCAGAAACCCTGAGATAACAGTCAAACAGCCTGTTTTTCAGGGGGTTTGATGGGCGATACGGTTTTTGGCACGACATTTCCTTTTTTTGCCAGCCTATTCCTTTACCGTTGGTTGATCTTTAAACTTTTCGTCACCAGCTGAAATCCACCTGAGCGTTTGCTGAAACGAGGAACGAGGTTCTGAAGTTTGAATTTGGCATGTGACATCCGGGGGCGTGGAAGCGGGCCGGCGGAAGTGTGATGTCTTCGGGTTTCAACTATCCGCTGATTAAAGATATTAGGGTTTACCCCCCCCCCCGGCAACATTTTTTCACTTTGCGTTGATACTATTTCTTTAGTTCAACAGAGGCCAATGCAACTGTGAGCATACGATGGAGTGAGGTTTCTGTTGTTGGGGCTTTGCGCTAATCAGTCATCAACTCACTATGTCTGTCTCTACAGAAATACGAGTCGTATTGGATTCAATAGATAGTCCAAGGTTGCTGCTTCGATCGGACTATACCGTTGCCTTTGCCAACCAGGCCTTTGTGAAAAGATATGGTCGAAACGACTATCTGGGCAGGCATTGTTATGAACTGCTGTTTCAAAGAACCAAGCCTTGCGCCGCGTCCGGGTTCCCTTGTCCCTTGGATGAATCGGTGGCGACCCTCAAGCCCTGCAAGTATTTGAGGCATGAAAGCGGTCCTACGGGAACCACGTACTGGGATCTCGAAACGACGCCCATGCTCGCGAACGACGGCACGGCCCAGTATTTCGTCTCCTCCATTTCGCGCAGAACGGGCGACCTCACGCCGCTCACTTTGAAGGGGATCGTCAGTCGCTCCAAGAGCATTCAAAATCTGCTCAAGCAGATTTCGAAGATCACGACGCTCGAGCTTCCCGTGTTGCTTCTGGGCTCGCCCGGGGTGGGCAAGGGAGAGTTCGCACGCCTCATCCACGAAAATTCCCGGCGAGCCTCTCATGATTTCGTCACCATTGAGTGCGAAGGCTTGACGCCAGAGCGCCTGAGTCAAGAGCTTCAATACAATTCCACCGAAATGATGTCGCGCGGCGGCGGGACGCTCTACCTGTCCGACATTGCACTTCTTTCCAAGGAAATGCAGAGCACGCTTCTGAAAATCCTCAATACCGGGATGTGGACCATCAAGACGGACGACCACGAGGAAAAGGTCTATGCCGACTTGAGAGTGGTCTGCGGCTCGGAGTCCAGCTTGGCCGAGCTCGCCAACAATCCGAACCTACGCAAAGATTTTTTCCTTCGGTTCTCTGTCTGCCCCCTAGTCGTGCCCGGGCTTGACAAACGCAAGGAGGACATCCCCGAGCTGGTGGACATCATTCTTGAGGACATCAAGTCAAGGGGGATGAACATAGGAATCAGCTCCACCGCCATCGACTTTTTGCAGAACAAGGTGAACTGGGAAGGACACGTCACGGAGCTGCAGACGTTGATTCTGCGCGCCGCCATCTTTTGCGAGTCGCTCAAGATCCGGGCTCAGGATCTGATGATCGAAGACACGCGGCCGGAGAGCGTCAATGACGAGGATGCCCGCCTGCGCGAACTCTTGAAAAGCTGGGAAGGCTCGAAGGCGGATCTCGCCACCCGCCTGGGGATCAGTCTGCGAACGCTGTACCGCCGCATCGAGCATTTGGAAAAGCCGGAGGATGAGGAGGGAACGGCAGAGCCATCCGGACCGACGGCTGCGTCGGCCTCCTTGTGACGATCGTTGGGAGCTCTGAACAGGAAGGTCCGTTGTGCTACGAGGTGGATTTGCGTGCAGTGTACTGCACGCGAAATCGTGCTTAAGTTCCGTGTACCCTAAAAGCAAAGAAACCCTCACTAGCTGGATCGCAAAAGGTGCGAAATTGTTAAAAGCCCCTGATCAACAGGGGCTTTTCTCTTAACGTTGTTTAGCGCCTATTGTATAATAATAGACACTGATTTAGGAGCAAAAGCCATGGCTACGACCAAGGAATACCCCGTCAAAATTCGCAAAATCCCAGTTGTAGATAAGAACCTTAAAGTCGTCTAAAGCCCCCACGAATTACTTCACGCCCAACATCTTGAG
>OGDE01002061.1_pt1 | contig 10923 bp, 7 predicted proteins | sample 1570321 | NCBI WGS metagenome assembly OGDE01 (sample SAMEA2581976, study PRJEB24529) | metagenome | biome: Human gut stool | place: China | collected 2011 | reverse complement strand
ATGGCACAGATTGGCTCGTTCGTTCCGGCAGAGAGTGCAAAGATAGGTATTGTTGACAGGATATTTACAAGAGTAGGTGCATCAGATGACCTTGCGAGCGGACAGAGTACATTTATGGTTGAGATGACGGAGGTTTCAAATATACTCAGAAATGCAACGAAAAACAGCCTTATAATTCTTGACGAGATAGGCAGGGGGACTTCTACTTTTGACGGTCTTTCGATTGCGTGGGCTGTAGTCGAGTACATAGCAAACACGAAACTTCTCGGAGCAAAGACGCTTTTTGCAACGCATTACCACGAGCTTACAGAACTTGAGGGCAAGCTTGACAGCGTGAATAATTACTGTATTGCTGTCAAAGAGCAGGGGGACGATATTGTTTTCCTCAGAAAGATAATAAAAGGCGGTGCAGATAAGAGTTATGGAATACAGGTTGCAAAACTTGCAGGTGTTCCTGAGACGGTGCTTAACAGGGCAAAAGAGCTGGTTGAAAAATTAAGTAACAACGATATTGCAAATAAGGCAAAAGAGATAGATGTAGAGTACGAACCGGAAGATTATAATTATGATATAGAAAAGCAGACTACTCATAAAAAGAGAGGCAGAAAAAAGACATCGTCAGAAATCGAGTCGGAACAGATGGGACAGATTTCTATGTTTGACATGGGCAGTTCAAATGTAAAGACAGAGGACATAATAATTGAACTTCATGATCTTGACCTTTCGACAACGACACCTATTGATGCCATGAATATTTTGTATAAGATGCAGATGAAATTAAAGCAACGGATGTAGTGTGAAAATTAAAAATTTCACACTATGTGCAAAAAACAGCACAAGAATAAAGATGTAAACATGAAAAGTAATTTTAAAAGAGAGGAGGAGTAAAATATGTCTATTATATTACTGGATCAGGATACTATCAATAAGATAGCGGCGGGCGAGGTTATTGAAAGACCTATGGCTGTTGTTAAGGAGCTTGTTGAAAATTCGATTGATGCCGGTGCTAATATGGTTACGGTTGAGATTAAGGATGGTGGCAAGTCTTTTATGCGTATTACTGATAATGGTTCAGGCATTGAGAGGGATGATATAGAACTTGCTTTTACTCCTCACGCAACGAGCAAGATAAAAGGTGCAACGGATCTTTTAGGTGTTTCAACTCTGGGATTCAGAGGTGAAGCTCTTGCGAGTGTGGCGGCTGTTTCACAGCTTGAAATGATAACTAAGGTTAAGAGAGAAGATGTGGGTTACAGATACCGGATTGATGGAGGTGAGAGTAAGGAAATTGAACAGGTTGGATGTCCTGACGGTACTACATTTATCATACAGAATCTATTTTATAATACACCCGCAAGGCTTAAATTTCTTAAATCGCACCAGACAGAAGCAGGTTATATAGGCAGTGTTATTGAGAGGCTTGCTCTTTCTCATCCGGAAATTTCGTTTAGATTTATAAATCAGGGACAGACAAAACTTCACACTTCTGGAAATGGAAATCTCAAAGATACCATTTACCAGATATATGGCAGGGATATAACTTCAAACTTACTTACTGTTGACCTTACAAGTGAGATTTGCAATATTGGAGGTTTTATAGGAAAGCCTGTTGTTTCCAGAGGAAACAGAGCATATATAAATTATTTTATAAATGGAAGATATATAAAAAGCAATATAATCAACCGTGCGATAGAGGAGGCTTATAAGCCGTTTACGATGCAGCACAGATATCCGTTTACAGTGCTTCATTTTCATATAGAACCGGAATTTATAGATGTTAATGTGCATCCACAGAAGATGGAGATAAGATTTACAAATGAGAGAGAACTCTATAAGACAATCTATGAATGTATATCAGACAGGCTTACACACAGGGAATTTATTCCTGATGTAACTTTTGAAGAAGATAAAAAAGACGGCGGAAAATTGAAAACAGATAGTGCTGTAAATGATACGGTGTCAAAAGATTATCCTAAAAAAAATAGTATAGATACAACTGACAAAACAGAAGTAAAAAAAGATATTGACGAAGCTGATACTTTATCAAGGATTGGAAAAGCAGAACTTCACAGACCTGATGCGGGTCAGCGGAAAAAGATGTTTGCCGATCTTATGGGACAGGTGGAAAAACTTGATAATAATACTGAAACATCTTTAAAATATAGTAAAGAAAATCAGGCTGCGGAAAATATAAACATAACAAAAAACAGACCTGATATATTAGAGGATGATAATTTATCACAGGATAATTTCACAGCTTCGGATAAGAAAAACACAGGATTAAATTCAGAAAGTGTACAGCAGGATGACAAATCCGATAGGCAGCAGACGCAGGATTTAAAGGAAAAAACAAAATCAGACGGCTCATTTAATGGTATGGCGGCTTCAAAAAATCTTGATATGCTTCATGAGAAAGCAGCCTACAATATAAAACAGGAAACTCTTTTTGAAACAGGTGTCTTAAAAGAGGACAGGACAAAGGATATAAGGATAGTGGGACAGGTGTTTTCAACATATTGGATATTGCAATATGAGGACAGTATGTATATGGTTGACCAGCACGCCGCACACGAAAAGGTTTTATACGAACGATTTATGAAACAGATAGCTGAGCATAAGCCGATGGTTCAGATGGTAAATCCGCCTATTGTTCTAAGTCTTTCAATGCTTGAACAGCAGATGGTTGACGATAATATAGAAGTATTTGACGAACTCGGATATAAGATAGAGTCATTTGGCGGCAGGGAATATATTGTGACAGGCATTCCTGCACAGCTTCCTGATATAGCGACTACGGATTTACTGATGGAAATTATTGACGACCTTGCAAATGGTAAGACAAATCTTTCAAAGGATATACTTCTTGAGAGAGTTGCGACAATGTCATGTAAGGCGGCGGTGAAGGGAAATAATGAACTTCCACTTGAGCAGGCACATGAACTTTTGAAGGAGCTTATGTCGCTTGAAAATCCGTATAATTGCCCGCATGGCAGACCTACAATGATACGCATGAGTAAATATGAACTGGAAAAGAAGTTTAAACGAGTTGTTTAAGAAATATATTATATGAGTTGTAATGAAGTAAGAGAGATGGAGGGATAGTATGTCTGATAACAAAAAACCTCTTATAATAATTACGGGGCCTACGGCGGTGGGAAAGACGGAGCTTTCGATAGCTCTTGCTAAAAGGATTGGCGGGGAGATAATTTCAGCCGATTCAATGCAGGTCTATAGGCATATGGACATAGGTACTGCAAAGATAATGCCTGATGAAATGCAGGGGGTGAAACATTATCTTATAGATGAGTTAGAGCCTGACGAGGAGTTTAATGTCACAATTTTTAAACAGAAATGTGACAGATATATTGAAGAGATATACAGTCATGGCAATATTCCGATAATAGTCGGGGGGACAGGCTTTTATATACAGGCAGTGCTTTACGATATAGATTTTACAAAGACTGAGACAGATGATGCTTACAGGAAAGAACTTCAGAAATTTGCAGATGAATACGGAAATGAAGCATTGCATGACCGATTAAAAGAAATTGATGAAAAAGCAGCAGAGCAGATTCATCCAAACAATGTAAAAAGAGTCATAAGGGCGTTGGAATATTTTGAGCAGACAGGGGAGAAAATATCTGAGCACAATGACGAACAGCATCAAAATGAGTCACCGTTTGATTTCAGATATTATGTTTTAAGACTGCCGAGAGAAATTTTGTATGAGCGTATAAATAAGCGTGTTGATATTATGAGAGCGGCAGGACTTACAGAGGAAGTAAAAAAACTTATGGATATGGGCTGTACTAAGGATATGGTATCAATGCAGGGAATAGGTTACAGGCAGATAATTGATGCATTTGAGCAAAAATGCAATATGGACGAAGCTTATGAGAGGATAAAACTTGATACAAGGCATTTTGCTAAAAGGCAGTTTACATGGTTTAACAGGGAAAAGACAGTTACATGGATAGACAAGGACAAATTTAGGGATGAAAATGAACTTTTGGACTATTGTTTATCGGATATGGAAGATATATTGCTAAATAATCAACTTATGGAGGAAAGAAAGATGAGTAATCTGTTAAAAGAACAGTATATGTCAGCAGGCATAACAGAGGAAGTATATGATTTTTGCGACAGGATAGCAGACGGATTAAAAGAAAGATTTGAAAAAATAGATGAGGTTGCACAGATAAATCAGATAAAGGTTCTTTGTGCCATGCAGAAAGAAAGAGTCAGTGCAGGATGTTTTGAGTCATCTACAGGTTATGGATATGATGATCTTGGCAGGGAAACTCTCGAAGCAGTATATGCCGATGTATTTCATGCCGAATCGGCACTTGTCCGTCCGCAGCTTACCTGCGGAACACACGCACTTACTACGGCTTTATCAGCGATATTAAGACCGGGTGACGAGCTTTTGACACCTGTTGGAAAACCTTACGATACACTGGAGGGTGTCATAGGAATAAAGGGTGATGACAATCCGCCGGGATCACTTAAGGAATTTGGTATAAGCTACAGACAGGTTGACCTTTTAGAGGATGGTTCATTTGATTTTGATGCGATAAAGGAAGCCATAAACGACAAGACAAAACTTGTCACTATCCAGCGCTCAAAGGGATATGCGACAAGACCTACACTTTCTGTTAAGCGAATCGGAGAGCTTATTTCATTTATCAAATCAATAAAACCGGAAGTAATATGTATGGTTGATAACTGCTATGGTGAATTTGTCGAGACAATAGAACCGACAGACGTGGGAGCAGATATGTGTGTAGGTTCTCTTATCAAAAATCCGGGTGGCGGTCTTGCACCTATAGGCGGTTATATTGTAGGAAAAAAAGAGCTTATTGACCTGTGTGCTTACAGACTTACTGCACCGGGACTTGGCAAGGAAGTAGGTGCCACACTCGGTGTGAGCAGGGCATTCTTTCAGGGATTTTTCCTTGCACCGACTGTTACGGCAGGAGCGTTAAAAGGTGCGATATTTGCTGCAAATGTATATGAGAAACTCGGATATAAAGTTGTTCCTGACAGCACGGAGTCAAGACATGACATTATTCAGGCGGTGACTCTTGGTTCGCCGGAAGCAGTTATCGCATTTTGCAAGGGTATTCAGGCTGGTTCGCCTGTTGACAGCCATGTTGCACCGGAGCCATATGCGATGCCGGGTTATCACAGTGATGTTATCATGGCAGCAGGGGCATTTATACAGGGCTCATCAATAGAACTCAGTGCGGATGGTCCTATAGAGCCGCCATTTGCCGTATATTTCCAGGGAGGGCTTACATGGTATCATGCACGCTTCGGTATTACAATGTCGCTGCAATATATGAAAAATGAAGGACTTATCAGTCAATTGTAATAAAAACTTAAAAAATAGCATTTTTTGTTGAAAAATGGCATTTATTGATGCAAAAATAAGAAAAATACATACATTTTTCATATATGAATGCTATACAAAGAATTTTTTTTGTGATAACATTATTATTGTGTGATTTAAAAGTCATTTTCCTTTTACAATATAAATCTTATCTGCATTGTATGGTTTTAAGAGATAAGGTTGTGTCTGACTGCACCTTGTGTGCGTATAGCTGCACATAATGATATGGAAAAGGAGAATATTTGATGATTAAAACAAATATAAAACAGCTTCCGTTATCAGAAAGACCGTATGAGAAATGTCTGAAATACGGTGCGTCGAGCCTTTCAGATGCGGAGTTGCTGGCTGTCATCATAAGAACAGGTACAAAAAAAGAAAATTCTATTCAGCTTGCATCAAGAGTGATAAACGAAATTCCGGGCAAAAAAATAAGCGGATTGTTTCAGATGTCGGTTGCACAGCTTGTGGATATACATGGCATAGGAAATGCAAAGGCAGTACAACTCCTTAGTCTTACGGAGATAACAAAGCGTATGATGTCTTCTGCACTGGCTGAGACAGACTTCATATGTGATGAGCCTGAAAAGACGGCACTTCGTTTTATGCCGGAAATGCGTTTTGAGGAAACTGAACAGGTAAGGCTTCTTATATTAAATGGAAGAAATGCTCTTGTTAAAGATATTATATTGTCGAATGGTTCTTTCAACGCTGCTATGGCATCACCCAGAGAGATATTTTATAATGCCCTCAAAAATAAAGCAGTTTCAATTATTGTGATGCATAATCATCCGTCAGGAGATCCGACACCGAGTAGGGAAGATATTCTTATAACAAAACGCCTTATTGAGACGGGAAAACTTATTGGAATAGAATTACTTGACCACATAATACTGGGTGACAACCTGTATGTAAGTTTAAAAGAAAGCGGTTTAGCATTTTAACCGTATATAAAAAGGAGATTTTGTAATGGCACAAAAGATCTATGGTATAGACTTTGGAACAGATACCATCAAGATATATAAAAAAGGACAGGGGATAATCCTTATAGAAAAGAATGTAGTTTCCACTGTAGGAAAAGAGAGAAGACCTGTCGCAATCGGTGAGGAAGCATATGAAATGTTTGAAAAGGTTCCGCCGAGCATAAATGTTTCATTTCCGTTAAGTCATGGTGTTGTATCAAAGATAGATGACATGATAGCATTGTGGAATTTCATGGGGGCGAAAATATCACGCAGCAGGAGAATGAAAGGATTTCAGTTTTACATTGCTGTTCCGGCTGATATAACAGAGGTTGAAAAGTTTGCATATTCAAGGATTATATCAGAAAGTGAGTCAAAGCCTAAAAAGGTCTGTCTTATAGATAAACCGATAGCAGATGCCTATGGTCTTGGTCTTGATGTTGAAAAGGCAAATGGGATACTTATCGTAAATATTGGTGCTGACACAACGGAGATCAGTGTCTTAAGCTGTGGAGGAATAGTGGTGTCAAAACTTCTGCCATACGGTGGCAAATATTTTGACGATCAGATAAAAAGCTATATAAGAAAACAGTATAATTTTGTTATAGGATTAAAAACTGCGGAACACATAAAAAAAGAGCTTGTAACTGCATTCCCAATGCAGGGAGAGCTGGAAGTTATGGGGCGGGATGTTGTCAAGGGACTTCCGGGAAAACAGCTTATCAAAGCAACAGAGATTTTTCCACTTGTAAATGATGTTTTTTATGAAATTGCAATATCAATTAAGACCATGTTAGAGAGGACTCCTCACGAAATATCACATGAAATAGTACATAATGGTGTATATCTTACGGGGGGATCATCATGGATAAACGGTCTTGACCAGCTTATTGCAAATGAGACATTTCTTAAAGTTAATACTACAAAAAATGCACAAAAAACGGTTGTGACAGGTCTTGGGTATCTTGCCGAACATCCGAAACTTGCAGCAGGCTATGCAGTCGAAATTAAATAGTTGCAGCATACATCTACAGTGTAAACAGTAAAGCTAAATAAAGGAAGGAATAAAGTAATGCGCAAAAAGACTAAAATGATTATAGATCCCAAATACATTCTGATCGCCATTTCTGTCATCTGTGCTATCCTGATAGTAGTATCATTTAAATTTCAGGATAAAATAGAACCTGTTCGTTCTATCGTTGGCGGTGTTGTAACACCTATGCAAAAAGGAATCAATACTATCGGAGTTAAAATATCCGACAAACTTGAATATGTAAACAGTGTTAAAAAGCTTACAAAGGAAAATAAAAAATTAAAAGATAAACTAGCTGAGACAAATGCTGAAAATAAGCTTTTACAGCAGGACAAGTATGAACTTGAAAATTTCCGAAAGCTGTATTCACTTGATGAGCAATATGCAAAATATCCGAAAGTGGCTGCAAGAGTTATAAGCGGCGAACCTGACAACTGGTACAATGAATTTATAATTGATAAAGGAACTGATGACGGTCTTGCAAAAAACATGAATGTTATGGCGGGTGACGGTCTTGTAGGACGAATCGTTGATGCAAATAAATCATATTCAAGAGTGCGTTCTATAGTTGATGATTCAAGCGAAGTGAGCGGAAGTTTTCTAAAAACTTCTGATAAATGTATAGTATCAGGAAATCTCTCAATGATGAAAGAGGGAAAGATACAGATAAGCGGACTCGACAGAGATGCAAAAGTAAAAGACGGTTATGAAGTTGTGACATCACAGATAAGCAGTGTATATCTTCCTGGAATACTCATTGGATATGCAAAAAACATAAAGAAAGATTCGACAAATATTACACAGTCAGGCTATCTTGTGCCTGCTGCTGATTTTTCAAGTCTTGATATGGTACTTGTCATAACAAAAGTTAAAAATTCAAAAGACTTAGAGGAGATTCTTGGTAAATGAAAAACTATGTAAGTATGTTCGTTATGATTATTGTAGGATTTATACTACAGACTACATTATTCAGACATTTGCGGATTGCAGGTGTTTCTCCCAATATACTTGTTATACTCACAGCGATAGCAGGAACGATGTACGGACAGTATTGTGGTTTGTTCACCGGTGTAATATCCGGATTATTTGTTGATATGATGTTTAGTTCTATTATTGGAGTAAATATCTTCATATATGCCGTAATCGGATTTATTATCGGAATGACAAATAAGATGTATATAGAAGACGATCTTATATTTCCGACAATGACTATTGCTATCGGAGATATTATATACGGAATATTATTTTATGTACTCAAGTTTCTTTTGAGGGGAAGACTCAGACTTACAGATTATTTAATGAACACTATAATTCCTGAATTGATATATACAATTATCCTCGGAGTGATAGTATTTAAGTTTGCACACTGGCTGGATAGAAAATTAAATCCTCCGGAACCGGTGCATCTTGGTGTAGAAACAAAACCTGATGATGAACAGTAATAACTATAAAAGCAAAAAAGTAACTTGTTGAAAGAGAGGTTACCCATGTGGAACACATTTAAAGATTTCGTAAAAGGATTATTTAATTCTCGTATTGCGATAGTCGTAATTGTCTATCTGTTGTTTTTTGCGATACTTGGTAATCGTTTGTTTATGCTTCAGATTGTAGATGGTGAAAAATATGCCAGCGAAGCAGAAAAAAGTACACGAAAAACAAGAACAATAAAGGCAACGAGAGGAAATATATACGATTGCAATCATAATTTGCTTGCTTACAACAAATTATCACATAACATAACTTATGAAGAGACTGATGTTACGGCAAAAATGACATCAGAAGAAAGAAATGATATGATATATAAACTGATATGCGTGATAGAAAGCAATGGCGGAACACTTTCGGTTGATTCATATATGAAGCTAAACAGTGATAGTGAGCCGGAATTTACGGTATCGGGTAATACTCTTTTAAGATATAAAGCTGAGGTTTATTCAAAAACTGTTACGGAATTAAAGAAAAAAGAAAATAAAAAGCTGCTCAACGCAACTGCAAAGGATATATACAAATTTTTAAGATATGATACTTCCGTAAACAGTCCGAAATTTGATATATCAGACAAATATGACGATAAAATGGCGATGAAGATATTAGATATCAGGTATGCTATATTTATTAACAGGTATCAGAAATATCTTCCAATCACGATAGCTAAAAATGTAAATGACAAAACGGTTGCGGCAATAAAAGAAAATAATGATGACCCAGAATTTATGAGAAAATATAAAACATTGATGAGAGTACCAGTATATGTTGATAGTCCACTAGCAATATCTGCAACAGAAATATTTAAACAAAACACAGACTTATTTGATGATGAAACAAAAGAAGAAATGGAAAAAGGTGATCACCCATTAGATTTTCCGGGCTTAAAATTTACACCAACAGCAGATGAATCAAAAGCATTAAATGAAAGTAATGAACCTTCGATTATAATATCGGCAAGTGGAATGTGTGATGTTGGTAGGATAAAACATCATTTAAAACATAATATATGGAATCCCAAAAGTACAATATTATTTGTAGGATATCAGGCACCAGGAACACTTGGCTATTCAATTGTAAATGGAGCTAAAAAAGTAACAATATTTGGAGAGGAATTTGCGGTAAAAGCAAGAATTGAATATATTGAAGGATATTCTGGTCATGCAGACCAAGAATGGTTGATGAATTTTGTATATTCATTTATCTCAAAGCCAAGACACATATTTTTAGTACATGGAGAAGAAGAATCACAAGAAGTTTTGAAAGAAAAAATAACTGATGGAACTGAAATTGGAGTTTCAATTCCTGAATATGGAGAAACATATGAATTAGAGGGAGAGACAAAACTTGTTAATAAGATTAAAGTTAGAAAAGCTACTAGCCTAAGACAAGAGGTATTGGCTAGATTAAATAAATTACAACGTGAACTAGTAGATATGGATGCGAGTGTTAAACAAGATGTTGAGGATACGAATTTACGAGATGAAGACATGTTTAGAATAAATGAAAAGATAAAAGATTTGGAAAAACAAATTCTAAATATAATAGAGGGGTAGAAAAGACAATGGATAAGTACCTAAATGAAGGAATAATAGGAAATAAAAGTATGCTAGTAACATTCTCTGAAAAAGGAGAATTATTGAGATTGTCATATCCTAATAGAGATAATAGACAATATTTTAGATATTTTCATACAGGAGTGAAAATAAATGATTCATGTTTAATAAATTTACATGAAGATATAAATAATCAGTATTTGCAATATTATGATACAAATACAAATATCTTAAATACTGAAATAACTAATACTTATTTTAATTTAAAAATATTGCAAACTGATTTTGTAACAATAAAAGAAGATATACTTGTGAAGAAATATACATTTATAAATGAAAATAATATAGACTTAGATGTGAAATTTTTGATACATTCAGAACTATTATCAGACCAAAATAATTTTGTTAGTGGAATGAAAATTGATACAGGAATGGTTCAATATGCACATGACTTTTCTGTAGCTACATTTTCAAAATCAACAAAATTACTAAATCATC
>OGDE01002059.1_pt1 | contig 10942 bp, 10 predicted proteins | sample 1570321 | NCBI WGS metagenome assembly OGDE01 (sample SAMEA2581976, study PRJEB24529) | metagenome | biome: Human gut stool | place: China | collected 2011 | reverse complement strand
CCTCAGAGCGGTCAAAGCCGCCCCGCCGCCGTATGTTCCACTCGTTTTCCGCTCCTCATGATACCATAAAAAAGCAGGATTTGCAAGTAGAAGCCTTTTTTGATATAATATCTTATATATTTTTATGTTTTTTTGCGCAGGAGGTGGGTGCATATGCGGCTGTTTTTTACGGTGCCCGATACGCCGCAGACCCAAAACGGAGTGCTTCTGCGCAATTTTCTGCGCCAGTGTGCCGTTTCTACCGACCTTGCCCGTGCAGTCAAGTTCCGGGGCAGCGGCTTTTTTTCGGATGGAGATCCTGTCCTTGCCAACCGCAGGGTGTACCCGGGGCAGACGGTCAGCTTTGAGCTGCCGCCGGAAGGGGAAGGCGTGGCCCCGCAGCCGGAGATCCCGGTAAACGTGGTCTATGAGGATGCCTTTGCAGTGGTGCTGGAAAAGCCGCCGCATCTGGCCGTGCACCCCACCCTGAACTACCCCTACGATACCCTTGCCAACGGGTATGCGGCATGGGCTGCGCAGCAGGGCATCAGCCCGGTGTTCCGCCCGGTGAACCGCATCGATAAGGACACCAGCGGCCTTGTTCTGGCTGCAAAGCACGCCTATGCTGCGCCGCTGCTGGCCCGGAATGTGGAAAAACTCTACTATGCCGTTGTGGAGGGAGAGCTGCCGCTGGGTCCGGGCGTGATCGACGCGCCCATTGGCCGCCAGGCGGAGAGCATCATTGGCCGCTGCGTGACCCCGGACGGCAAGCCAAGCCGCACCGAGTATACCATATTAGAAGCAGAAAACGGCCTGAGCCTTGCAGCCTGTGTGCCGGTAACGGGCCGCACCCATCAGATCCGGGTGCATTTTGCGTCCATCGGCCACCCGCTGGCTGGGGATGACCTTTACGGCGGGAGCCGGGAGTGCATTGGGCGGCAGGCGCTGCACTGTGCAAGGCAGAGCTTCCGGGTGCCGGTGTACACCCCGGTGGAGGGCGGAATCCGGGTGGAATGCCCGGCGAATGGAAATAACTGGAAAACTGCTGCGGCGGAAAGCCCGCTGCCGCAGGATATGAAACAGCTTTTTGGTGAAAAGTAAGTGAAAGAACCGCCCAAATTTTGTGACAATGCTTGTTTCAAAGACGGCAGGGTGTATAATAAAATAAGAATGTTGTGTGCATGAGCCTGCTGGAAAGGGCATGTGCGCCCAAGACCGCCGCCGTCTTATCCCGGCACCGTGTGTGCATTGGCGGCAAGGAAGGAGAAAAACCTTTTGATCGAAGACAAGACAAAGGAGCAGCAGCCCGCTTCACCGGTAAAACCGAAACGCGGCCAGAGGCTGCGCTCCCTTTGGGCACAGCTGCAATGCATGGGGCTTTTGCACCGGCACCGGCTGCGCCGTAAAACCCAGAATCATGTGAATGATTTTGGCAGAAAGCTTGCCCAGAATTCTGCCGTGCCAGTCATCGGGGAGACGCTGTATGCACTGGGCTATTCTACAGAGTATGGATTCGTCCGCGTTGGGCGCGGCCTGCGCAGCGGCTGGCTGTGGCTGTGTCAGGCATTTACGACACTGCTGGCAAATGCTGCGGCAATGGCGTTCCCGGGGGCAGCGCAGATGTTCCGGGACCTGTTCGGCCCGATCTGGCTGTTCTTCCGGGGCTGCGGTTCGCTGCTGGTGCACGCCCAACAGGTGCGGAAAGAAAAAGGCTTTGCCGCAGCCTGCAAAGCCAGCGTACATTATCTGGCCAGCGGCGTGCGCCGCAACCTGAAAACACTGCCGCGCATGGCCATGTATGTGCTGCCGGTGTGCGCACTGGCCGTTATGGTGACCGTGTTCAACCATACCGTCCGCCAGCCTTATGCGCTGGAGGTGCAGGTGAACGGCCAGACCGTCGGCTATGTGGCCAATGAGGATGTGTTCAACTCGGCCCGTGAGGCGGTGCAGGAGCGTATCAACTACGCAGACACCGACCATGCAAAGTGGACCGTGGAGCCTACCTACACCGTTACCGTGGCCCACAAGACCATGGATGAAAACGAGATGGCGGACGCGATCCTGAAGAGCGCCAGCGACGAGATCAGCGAGGGCACGGCCCTGTATCTGGATGGCGAGCTGACCGCAGTGTGCAGCGATGGTGTCAGCCTGCAGAGCTACCTGAGCAGCCTGCTGGAACCCTATGAGGACCCTGAGAACGCCAACGTGACCGTGGGCTTCAACAAGGAAGTCACGCTGGAAAACGGCATCTACTTCAACGACAGCTTTCAGGACGAAGCGGATGTGGAAAAGGAACTTTCCGGTGTGCAGCAGCAGGAAAAGATCTACACAGTGGGCGCAGGCGACACGCTATGGAGCATCGCCCAGAAAAACGACCTCACCTTCCGTGAGCTGTGCGAACTGAATACCAATTTCAAGGGCGCGCCCCTGAACGAGAAATCTAACATTCAGGCCGGTGATGAGCTGATCGTGACCAAGCAGGAAGCTACGCTGGAAGTGCGCATCACCAAGGTGGAGACCTGGCAGGAGGAGATCCCCTATACCACCGAGACCACCACCTCCAACGAATACACGGTGGGTACCAAGAAAACGGTGCAGAACGGTGTGAACGGCCTGCGTCAGATCACGGCGCAGCGTGTTTATAACACCGATGGCATCCAGCTTTCCCAGAAGATCCTGAGCACGGAAGTGGTGCAGGAGCCTGTCACCGAAAAAATCGTGAAGGGCACCAAAAAGGTGACCAGCAGCACCAGCTACATCACCGGCAGCGGTCAGTTCATCTGGCCGGTGCCCGGCTACCGGAACTGCTCGCGCTGGTACGGCGGCAGCCACAAGGGTGTGGATATCTGTGCGGCTGCCGGTACGCCCATCTACGCATCGGCGGGCGGCACCGTGACCAAGGCCGGCTACAACAAGGCCGGTGCCGGTACGGGTTATGGCTACTCCGTCATCATCAGCCACGGCAGCGGCTACACCACGGTGTATGCGCACTGTCTGTCGCTGGCGGTGCACTCTGGTCAGACGGTCAAGCAGGGCCAGCTGATCGGCTATGTGGGCAGCACCGGACGCTCCAGCGGCAACCACTGCCACTTTGAGATCCGCCGCAACGGCAGCTACATCGCGCCGCAGAATGTGTTCAACCGCAGAAAGTATAGGTAAAGGTAAGTTTGCAGAGGGCTTTTTCTCCGGAAAAGGCCCATCTGCTGTATTATGTAACAGAAAAGGAGAGATGATCTTATGTCTACCCCTCACATCAGTGCTGAAAAAGGCGATTTTGCAAAGACCGTCCTGATGCCGGGCGATCCTCTGCGTGCAAAATTCATTGCGGACACCTTCCTCAAGGATGTCCGTCAGGTGACCGGCGTGCGCGGGATGCTGGGCTTTACCGGCACCTACGAGGGCCGGCCCATCAGCGTGATGGGCAGCGGCATGGGTATGCCTTCCATCGGCATTTATTCCTATGAGCTGTTCAAGTTCTACGATGTAGAGAACATCATCCGCATCGGCTCTGCCGGCAGCTATACCGACAAGGCCAAGCTGTTTGACGTGGTGCTGGCCGCCGGTGCTGTGAGCGAGAGCAACTATGCCCGTGTGCAGAGCGGCTTTGAAGGGGACATCACGCTGCCCAGCCAGAGCCTGAACGACAAGCTGCGCGCATCTGCCGCCAAGCAGGGTATCCCCCTCATTGAGGGCAACATCCACTCTTCGGATGTGTTCTACCGTCAGCCCTCCGATGCAAAGCCCACCTACTGGGAAAAGCTGCGCGACGAGCGCGGCTGCCTGTGCGTGGAGATGGAGAGCTTTGCCCTGTTTGCCAATGCACAGGTGCTGGGCAAGAACGCTGCCTGCCTGCTGACCATTTCCGACAGCTTTGTTTCGCCGGAAATCACCACGGCAGAACAGCGCCAGAAGAGCTTTACCGATATGATGAAGGTAGCACTGGGTGCAGAATACTAAGCGTTAAAAACGCATTTCAGCGCGGTTTGCCTGCAAAAGGGCTTGCCGCGCTGTTTTCGACCCCTGAAAACCAAAAAAAGGAGTGACGGATATGACAAACCTGACCCTGGAAGAAAAGAAGGAGCTCATCCGCATGGCACTGGCTGCACGGGAAAAAGCCTATGTGCCCTACAGCGATTTTATGGTGGGCGCTGCCCTGCGCGCCAAGGATGGCCGCATTTTTACCGGCTGCAACGTGGAGAACGCTGCCTTTACCCCCACCAGCTGTGCAGAGCGCACGGCTCTGTTCAAGGCGGTGGCCGAGGGTGTGACCGAGTTCACAGACATTGCTGTGGTGGGCAGCCGCCGCGGCGAGGTGAACGAGCAGATCACTTCTCCCTGCGGGGTGTGCCGCCAGGCTCTGTTTGAATTCGGCGGGCCGGAACTGAACGTTATCATGGCAAAGACACCGGAAGACTTTATCGAGCGCAGCATGGACGAACTGCTGCCCTTCGGCTTTGGCCCCTCCAATGTGGCGGGCAACCGTGCCGTGAAGTGACGGGATAAAAACGCAGAGGTGCACTGCAGGACAATAAAGTGACGGCAATACGTGCATTGTGAGGCAAAACACAGGGGGTGCACGGAAAATGGCCGGAACTACGGCAAATTTGTGCATAAATACTACTTTTGATAAAAACTTACAAAATTATTGTAAAGATTTTGTAATCGGAATTTGCTTGCATCTGACACGGCTTGCCGTTATACTTGAGCCAGTAAATGTGCAGTTCTGCGCATTTTATTTGTTTGACGCAATTTTATTAAAAATAAAAGGAGAGTTTGATTATGATGATTTCTCGTCGTAATTTCCTGGCTGTGGCTGGTGCCGCTGCCGCTGCCGCTGCTCTGACCGCCTGCGGCGGTTCTTCCGCTTCTTCTACCAGCACCGCTTCTTCCGCTGCTGCTTCTACTGCTTCCTCTGCTGCTGAGGGCGGTGAGAAGATCGTCAAGGTCGCTCTGACCTGCGATACCGGCACGATCGATGATGAGAGCTTCAACCAGGCATGCTGGACTGCTGTTTCCGGCTACATGGGCGATGACTGCCAGTACTACATTCCCGAGGCTGACGCTTCCGATGAGGACCGCGAGACCATGATCCGTCAGGCTGTCAACGACGGCGCTGATGTGATCGTCTGTGTCGGCTACCTGTACGGCGCTTCTCTGGCATGGGCTGCTGACCAGTATCCCGATGTCAAGTTCATCGCCATCGATGTGACTCAGGGCGATATCGGCACCGACGCTATCCCTGCTAACTGCTACTGCATCACCTTCAAGGAGGAGCAGGCAGGCTATCTGGCAGGCTACGCCATCGCAAAGGACGGCAAGACCAAGCTGGGCTTCCTGGGCGGCATGGCTGTTCCCGCTGTTATCCGTTACGGCTACGGCTTCGTGCAGGGCGCTGACGCTGCTGCTCAGGAGCTGGGCACCAACATCGACATCAACTACTTCTACGGCGGCCAGTTCTACGGCGATGCAAACATCACCTCCCGTATGGAGGGCTGGTACTCCAACGGTACTCAGGTGGTCTTTGCCTGCGGCGGCGGCATCTACACCTCTGCTGTGGAAGCTGCTCTGAAGGCGAACGGCTATGTCATCGGTGTTGACGTTGACCAGAACTACATTGGTGTCAATGGCGTGGCCGACGGCTCCTTTGCTTACAACCCGTTCATCACCTCTGCCATGAAGGGCCTGACCGAGGCTGTCAACACCGCTCTGTCTGATATCGAGGCAGGCGAGTGGGGCGATATCGCTGCTTCCAACGGCAACTTTGGCCTGGAGGACGGCGATTACATCGGCCTGCCCACTGCTGAGGACAGCTGGAACTTCGAGACCTTTACCGTCGATGAGTACGAGGCAGTCAAGGAGAAAATCAAGAGCGGCGAGATCGTGGTCGATAACAACTCCGACGACGCTACCAAGCCCACCGTCAGCGAGTTCACCACGGTCAACTACATCCAGTAATTGCAAAACGCGGCACAGGCTGCATTTTAAGAGCAGGACGCTTCCCAAAGAGCGCCCTGCTCTTTTTGTGTATAATGCACAAAAGTAATACTTATATTGCAACATTCCGATAAAAATTCAAAAAGAAGTGTGCAAAACGGAAGAAATACGGTATAATTGACACTAGAATAGTATCGGTGTCGCTATGGCACGAAAGGAGAGTGAGCAGATTGGCAGAGGACTTTGTGATCGAGATGCTCCATATTACCAAGGAATTCCCTGGCATTAAGGCAAACGATGATATCACCCTGCAGCTGCGTAAAGGTGAGGTACACGCCCTGCTTGGCGAGAACGGTGCAGGCAAGAGCACGCTGATGAGCGTCCTGTTCGGCCTGTATCAGCCGGAACAAGGCAAGATCCTCAAAAATGGCAAGGAGGTCGCCATCCGGAACCCCAACGACGCGAACGCGCTTGGCATCGGCATGGTGCACCAGCACTTCAAGCTGGTGGAGTGCTTCAGCGTGCTGGACAATATCATCCTGGGCGTGGAGCCCAACAAGATGGGCTTTTTGCAGAAAGCCGAGGCCCGCAAAAAGGTCATGGCCCTGAGCGAGAAGTACGGCCTGCGGGTGGATCCGGACGCCCTCATCAGCGACATTTCCGTTGGAATGCAGCAGCGTGTGGAGATCTTGAAAATGCTCTACCGCGACAACGAGATCCTGATCTTCGACGAGCCCACGGCTGTTCTGACGCCGCAGGAGATCGACGAGCTCATGGAGATCATGCGCGGGTTCAAGAAAGAGGGCAAATCCATCCTCTTCATCACCCACAAGCTCAACGAGATCATGGCGGTGGCAGACCGCTGCACCGTCCTGCGCAAGGGCAAGTATATGGGCACTGTGGAGATCAAGGACACCACCAAGGAAGAGCTTTCCCGCATGATGGTGGGCCGTGATGTCCAGCTTCAGGTCGAGAAAAAGCCTGCCAACCCCGGCAAGGTGGTGCTGGACGTGAAGAACGTGACCATGCACAACAGCCAGAACAAGAAAGACTCCGTCAAGAATGTTTCGTTCCAGGTGCACGGCGGCGAGATCGTCTGCCTGGCGGGCATTGAGGGCAACGGCCAGACCGAGTTCATCTACGGCCTGACCGGCCTGGAAAAACTGTCCAGCGGCACCATTACGCTGGACGGCAAGGACATCACCCGTGAATCCATCCGCCAGCGCTCCAAGGACGGCATGAGCCATATCCCCGAAGACCGCCACAAGCATGGTCTGGTGCTGGATTACAGCCTGGAGAACAACATGGTGCTCCAGCGTTACTGGCAGCCGGAGTTCCAGAAAGGCGGCTTCATCCAAAAAGAGAAAGTGCGGGAGTATTCCGATAAACTGATCGCGCAGTACGATGTCCGCAGCGGCCAGGGCAGCTCCACCATCGTGCGCAGCATGTCCGGCGGCAACCAGCAGAAAGCCATCATTGCCCGCGAGATCGACAAAGACCCCAAGCTGCTGGTGGCGGTGCAGCCCACCCGCGGCCTGGATGTCGGCGCCATTGAATACATCCACCGGCAGATCGTGGCCGAGCGCGATAAGGGCAAGGCCGTGTTGCTGGTCAGCCTGGAGCTGGACGAAGTGATGAACCTCTCCGACCGCATTCTTGTCATGTACGAGGGTGAGATCGTAGGCGAATTTGATCCCAAGACCACCACGGTCCAGGAGCTGGGCCTGTATATGGCTGGTGCCCGCAAGCAGGGGAAAGGGGAGTAAACAGGAATGAACAAGAAAAAACTTTCCCACAGCGGGCTGCAGAGCTCGGTCACGAGCGTCATGGCAGCATTGCTGTGCATCATCATTGGTATGGCAGTCGGTTTCCTCGTGCTGCTGGCCATCAACCCGGCCCACGCGTGGGGCGACGGCTTTGTCCGCATCATCAAGGGCGGCTTCCATGATGCCCCCTATGGCGTCGGCAAGGAGCTGGCCAACGCGGCGCCTCTGGTCATGACCGGCCTTTCCGTCGGCTTCGCCTTTAAGACGGGCCTGTTCAACATCGGCGCTTCCGGCCAGTACACGCTGGGTGCCTTTGGTGCCCTGTACTGCGCCATCATGCTCAAGCTGCCCTGGTTCGTCTGCCTGCTGGTGGCTACCATCCTGGGCGGCATCTGGGGCGCTATCCCGGGCTTCTTCAAGGCCTACTTCAACATCAACGAGGTCATCACCTCCATCATGTTCAACTGGATCGGCCTGTACCTTGTCAATGAGCTGGTCTACCAGAACGGCACCGGCCCCATGTATGATGTGCGCAACACCCGCACCCTGAACCTGGGCAAGAACGCGGATCTCGCCCAGTCTGTCATCCCGGACTTCGGCCTGAACAAGCTGTTCCAGACCAACAGCACCACCATCGCTATCTTCCTGGCCGCTGTGGTGGCTATCCTGATCTGGGTGGTGCTGAACAAGACCACCTTTGGCTATGAGCTGAAGGCGGTCGGCCTGAATAAGAGTGCTGCCCGCTACGCCGGTATCAACGAAAAGAAGAACATCATCCTCTCCATGGCCATTGCCGGTGCGCTGGCAGGCTTTGGCGCGGGCCTGTTCTACCTGTCCAACGTGGGCCAGTGGAACCCCCTGAACTCCACCAGCCTGCCCGTGTAGACGAGCCTGTCCACGACGGCCGCGGCCATCTTGTCGTCGCCGAACACCGTGCCCCACCTGCTGAACTCTATGTTGGTGGTGACTATGAGGCTCTGGGTGCCCTCGGGGGCCGACATGACCTGGAACAGCAGCCTCGCCCCCTCGACGTCGAGCGGCACGTAGCCGAGCTCGTCGAGTACCAGCAGGTCCGCCGACAGCAGGTCGTCGAGCTCCCTGCGCAGCCTGCCGCGGTCGCGCGCGTCGGCCAGGTGCATCACGAGCTGCGCGACGGTGAAGAACCTCACGGACTTGCCGGCCCTGACGGCGGCGGCGCCGACCGCGATGGCGAGGTGGGTCTTGCCCCTGCCCGTCTTCCCGTGGAAGACGAAGTCCTGGCACGCGTCGATGAAGGCGAGCGACCTGAGGTCGGCCTCCCCGTAGCCGTCGGGGAACGAGACCTGGGAGAAGTCGTAGCCGTCGAGCGACTTGGCCGCGGGGAACCTCGCCCTGCGCATCCTCCTCTCCAGCTGGTTGGCGGCCCTGACCTCCATCTGCCTGGCCAGCAGGCCCTCGACCGCCCTCATCTCGGGGAGCGTCGCCTCCTCGCAGAACTCGTCGACGACGCTGTTCGAGAACAGCATCGAGCGCGCCTTGCCCCTCAGCGAGGACTCGAGCAGGCGCCTGTCGGGGCATGCGGCCCTGGCCATCTACGCCACCCCCATGAAGCCGTCGTAGACGCCGAGGTCCACGGGCTCGTCGTAGGTGACGGTCCCCGTGGCGGCGCGCGCCGCGCTGACGGCGACCGACGCCTCGTCGATGCGGCCGGTCGCCTCGTAGGCGAGGCGCACCGCCTGCAGCGTGGCCTCCCATCCGGAGGTGGCCGCCTGGTCGCGCATCACCCTCAGCTCGGCCTTCAGGTCCGCCCTGTCCAGCGAGTCCATGTGCTCCCTGAGCTCGTCGGGGAGCGCCTCCCTCCCCCTGCTGTTCTCCCAGCCGCCGGCGTTCCACGCCAGCAGGGCGAGCTGCGAGGCGGGGTCGGACGTGTCGGTCGGGGCGCTGCCGTAGGCCCTGGGGTGCTCGCAGACGAGCTCGCCGCTGTCGGGGTCGTAGACGCTCACGGTCGTCGCCCGCAGGCCGACCGTGAGCCTGCGGCGCGAGAGCGACGGGTGCGTGGAGTAGGGGTGGCGGCCCCTCTCGCCGACCGAGACCTTGCCCTTCTTGTCGGCGGTGCGAGAGACGTAGGTGACGCAGTCGAGGGGCTTGGCCGGCAGCCCGAGCATCGCCAGCCTGTCGGCCTCGAAGAGATCGAGCTCGCGCTCGCCCTTTATCCAGTGGGGCTTGTCGGACATGGCGAGGCTGCGCTCGAGCAGCCTGCGGTTGAAGGCGCCGGCGTCCAACAGCTGGGGGACGGGGACGAAGAGGTTGCGGCGCACGCAGCCCACCTTGTTCTCGACGCTGCCCTTCTCGTTGCCCGAGCGGGGGTTGCAGAACCTGAAGCGGAAGCCGTAGTGGGCGCTGCAGGCGGCGAACAGCTCGGTCGTCCGGACCCCGCCGCCGACGCGGCGGCCGACGCCGGTCGCGGTGTCGAAGACGATCTTGGTCGGCACGCCGCCGACGTGCTCGAAGACGTTGCGCAGGGCCTGGCAGACGCACTCCGACGTCTCGCCCGGGAAGACCTGGGCCAGCCCGACGTTGGAGTACGGGAACGTCATCACGAAGAAGCTCAGCGTGGTCCGCATCCCCCTCACGTAGAAGTCGGCCTCGCCGAAGTCGGCCTGCGCCTCGCCGGGGCCCCAGACGAGGTCGAGGTACTGGGCGTCGGCCGCCTCCGCCGAGCGGCGGGCCCTAATCTCCCTGACGCACCGCTCCACGGTGCTGACGGAGACGTCGGCGCCGCACTCGGAGACGAGCCTGTCGTGGACGCGCTTTGCGGTATGGCGCTGCTTGCGTCCGCTGCGCATGTCGTCGTCGAGCCAGGACTCGATCAGGGGCCTGTACGGGTCGAGCTTTGAGCCCTGCGCCCGCCTCGCGGGCGGCTCGGGGCTGAAGTCGTCCATGTCGCGGTACTTGTAGACGGTGTCCCGGCTCACGCCGGTCTTGCGCGCGATCTCGGCGACGCTGTCCCCCTGCCGCCACAGCAGGCGTATAGAATTCTTATCGGTCATGCTGATCATTTCCTCTCCGGGCCTCCTTTGGTAGATACGAAGCACCACCAAGATAGCCCTGCGATCTGGTCAGCATGCCCCTTGCGGGAAGTGTCGACTTTATGCTGCCGTTTTTGTCGATTTAGATGTTACGGAATACACTCGAGGTTCCGCTCCGGCAGGCAGGTGACGTCCTACTTCGGCCTCGCCCCGGAGCAGAGGTCGAGCGCGGACTCCGTGCGCCTCGGCGGGATC
>OGDE01002052.1_pt1 | contig 10971 bp, 9 predicted proteins | sample 1570321 | NCBI WGS metagenome assembly OGDE01 (sample SAMEA2581976, study PRJEB24529) | metagenome | biome: Human gut stool | place: China | collected 2011 | reverse complement strand
TCCCTCCAAGCCAAATTTAAAGACCAATATAACAGAGAGAACGATGTTGATGATTGCTTCTATATAAGCACTATTGGAAGTCTCTTTGAATTTACCTGCTGCATATACAACCGATACATAAGGATCGCGAATACAATAAATATACTCTGCAAAAATGATTATGGTTGAAAAAATCACTCTATAATAATTGGTATCGGTCACGCCATGTGTATAGATCAACACAAAACTAGGCAGCAAATAGATACAGCATCCAAATATTATAGTCGCGACATTAGATACAACAAACTCATAAGTTTCCATATACTTGCTTGCTTGTTTATAATCGTTTACTGCAATCGCCTTTCCGATCATCGGATTAAACGCATTGGAAAACGACTTAAAAAGGTTTTGCAAATTTTTTACGACCAATAGATAAACCGAATAGACCGACACTGTTTTCAAGTCGCTAAATAGCGTCAGCACAACCACGTCTGTATTACTGTGGATAAAATAGGCAAAATTCTGTCCAAAGCAAGCCCATCTTTGAGCCAACGAGTTTTTGTCTGGTTCCACATCCTTATACAGTTTATAGTGTTTTTTTACGTAATTACTATAAGCCACCGGTTGTATTGCAAACAACAGCACGCTGCACAGCTTTACAAAATGCAACTCCGGAAACAGCTTAATCGAAACAACGACTGCGATGATGTTCAACAATGTAATCAACGATTGCCACAGTTGAACAATATACATTTTCTGATCTGCCTGCAGCAAAAGCTTGTACGTAATAGAAAAAAAGTATTGTATAAACAAAGTAAACGACAAAATCACAGTCAACGAAGCCACATAAAGCCACGAAAAGCTCGATTTAATCACAATCGGATACACACATGCCAATGCGATGGTGTAAAACACAAATATAGATGCAATCTGTCTGAAGAAGTTCTCAATACGCTGCTTATTTTTCTGTCATCTTTCTTTGCAAGTGGTCCATATAAAGCTGTAAGAACCACACTGCCAATTCCACCTTCAACCAATGCAATATAATTCAAAAACTGCGTTATTGACGATACCAGTCCATTCGCTTCTGAGCCAAAGGTGCTTAAAATCAATCGGGGAACGATCAATCCACTTATAAATGTCACCAACTGACATAGCATAGTGCAGCCTACATTTAGCATTACTTTTTTCTTCATTCAATTATCTCCATTTGAAACCTTTCATTAAATATCCTACTTTTAACTTATCCTTCATTTTCGATTTTCAATTTTCTCTTGTATTTAGGAATTTTCTTAAAATTAACGGATGAAGTGAATCTAAAATTGAATTCACTTCATCCATCAATTCTACAAGTGCCTATAAAATCAATTTCGTTCCTTTATAGGATACATTCTACTGCTTGAGAGTATCTATTCTTTCCAGTTAAAATGATACTGTCTCAATACAGTCATTTCCATGCAAACATCAAATAGAAGTATATCCTTTTTCCAAAATGTCCGCAATTCTTTCACAAGCATGGCCATCACCATACGGATTGGCAGCATGTGCCATTTTCGCATATTCTTCTTCATTATCGAGCAGTTTTGTAAACCACTCATATATTTTTTCCTCACTGGTACCAACTAATTTCAATGTTCCTGCATCAACGCCTTCCGGACGCTCCGTAGTATCTCTCATAACAAGAACCGGTTTTCCGTAGGAAGGGCATTCCTCCTGGATTCCACCAGAATCTGTCAGGCACAAAAAGCATCTAGCTTCAAAATTATGACAATCGAATACCTCAATGGGATCAATGATATGGATTTGGTTACAATCTCCCAGCTCTTCATCGGCAGCTTTTCGGACGATCGGATTCATATGGATTGGATAAATAGCTTTTACATCCGGATGTTCATTTAAAACCCGCCGAATCGCTCTGAACATATTGTGCATCGGCTGACCAAGATTTTCTCTTCTATGCGCAGTAATAAAAATCATCCTGCTGTCGCCTACCCAATCCAGTTCCGGATGATGGTAATCCGCAATTACTGTATGCTGCATGGCATCAATCACGGTATTCCCCGTCACATAAATGGATGTTGCATCTTTCCCCTCGTCCAACAAATGCTTTTTTGCCAGTTCAGTGGGAGCAAAATTATACTTACTGATAATTCCGACTGCCTGACGATTGAATTCTTCTGGATACGGGCTGTAAATATTGTAGGTACGCAAGCCGGCCTCCACATGTCCGACCGGAATTTGCAAATAGAAGCAAGCCAATGCTGTTACAAATGTCGTCGTGGTATCACCATGAACCAAAACGATGTCAGGTTTCACGTTCTCTAAAACCGCTTTGATTTTTTCCAAAATACCAGTCGTAATATCAAACAATGTTTGCCCCTGTTTCATAATTGCCAAATCATAATCTGGAATAACATTAAAAGTTTCCAGCACCTGATCCAACATCTGCCGGTGTTGACCTGTAACACAAACGATGGTTTCTAAGGTTTCTCTTTTTTTCAGCTCGTTTACCAACGGACACATTTTTATTGCTTCTGGTCTTGTACCAAAAACTAACATCACTTTCTTTTTCATACAATTACTCCTTTTTATTTATTGCTTTTGGGTTTTGAGTGAATTTTGAACAAAATATATAACGCTCAAATAAAATGGCATACACCACATTCGTTGTGCATCAAAAATATTAAGTAAAATACAGGATAGTATCATATACACAACAACACATTTTTTTAAGCAATCATCTCCACCCTCAATCTTCCTAATTCTATGAGAAGCAAATGTTCTTTTCATTGAATCAAAAAACAATTTTCCGTATAATAGCAACGATAAGATTCCAAATGTAAAAATTCCGCCCAAAATTCCAAGGTCTTCCAGCCAAAATCTATCTGTATCGGATCTTCTTAAAATACTAAATGCCTTATTAGTATATGCTGATAAGAATCCTACTCCTAAAATGGCATTCTTTTCTTTAATCAAGCTCCAATAATGATCGATCGTCAATAATCTTGCTGCTGTAGAACCTCCGTCCATACCATTAAGCGAAAACAAATTCAGAATATAATCTAAGCCTCCAAAAAGGACGAACGCAATAATAATAAAAGAAATCGCCATCAGTTTGACGTTCTTTTTTCTATTGGAATCTGTTGAGCAATAATATCCATATGCCGTTAAAACAATCGTTACTATTAGCTGAAACCTATATTGCGTCACAAAGATCAAGTATATGTATAAGAAAGCCAAAACAAGCCAATACAACAACTGTTTTTTCACAAAACAATAGTAAAGGGTCACACATAATACAATGCCAAATAGCGCTCCTGTATCCATTCGCATAAAACCGTTTCGTGTCCATCCCTCAGAGTACTGGAATAGCAAACCCGAAAAAACTGTCATTCCCTTGAAATTATACAAATACCATGTAATAAATTTAATTCCAAGAAGAAACATCGATGTCCAATATATTGTTTTTGTGAATTTATACATATCGTCATCCATAGTAAAAATATAGACGATTGGATATGAATAAAAAGCATAAAAATACTTTCTGGTGATTATTAATAGCTGTACAATGTTATATCCGTACGCAATCACCGAGTAGATCATTTCTATTAAAATAATCACTAGGTAAATCATCAAATAGTTTGATAATGCTTTGCACTGCATTCTTAAATTCATATTTGAGCGAGTCTTATTTTTCACGTATAGTGCTAATAAAACGCCTATCGCTGCAATTAAAATCTCATAAACAAAAGAGCTTCCTGGCAACGTAATTATTTTATCAAACCCTAATGTGTATAATGTCACTGCACAAATAATCACTTTGAACAATTGTGAGACCTTAACTTTTCCCATATCTATTTTCTCCTATCCAATGAATAACCACCGGACAACATCAGCCTCCTTCAATATTTCAATCATTTACTATCGAGTTTACAATACAATCCAAATCCACACTTTCAAAAAAAGCTTTTGAGTTTTTAACCATTTCATCATGGTTGGCATCCACGTATCGAATTGCATCTATAATTGTTTCCGGCTTCAAATCTCTACAACAAACACCAATATTATACTTTTCAAACGGTTCTCTTAATCCCAATACATCTGTACCTATCATCGGAATATTGCAGCCTGCATATTCATAAATTTTATTTGGTGCACAATACAGTGCATTCAGAATTGTAAATCCACTGCCTTCGATTTCTCCCGGCTTATAAGGGACCAGCGCAATATCCGCATATTTTAAAAACTCCAAATGTTTCGGTGGATTAAAAAATCCCATATATTTTAAGGAGGAATAGCTATCGCACAGCTTCTTAAATTCTTCTGCGCCATCTCCTCTGAACTTGCCGAACAAATACAGGCAATAGTCCTCTTTTACTCTTTCGACAGCTTCTGCAAAGGATTGCAAATCTCTATCTGCACTGATAACTCCCAGATAAATGATTTTTTTGCGTTTTTCCCTTTTCATCTCCTCAATTACAGGAAGCATATCCTCTTGTACTTCGCCACTCTTGAGGTAGTACGGTTTATTGGGCAAAACATAGGGGAGCTTTTCCAAGTTCCAACCGACTTTTTGTATATATGCTCTATTTTCTTCTGGAACAACAATTTTCCATGCCTTTTGAGCATAATGCTTAATATTAAATTTTAAAATTTTTGCGCCTCGGAACATCGGATATGTATCTGTCAATTCCATCAGCTGCATTACATGTCTGTCACTATATTCCAGCAGTTCTTTTCCCAAAGTTCTTACAACACTCGGATTAACAGTCCACACGATATCTCCATCCATAGTATCTTTCAGCGCCGCTCGATATCCTTTGGTTTTTATACCTCTTTTTTTTAAGCGCAAAAATATGTTACTGTTTTTGACCGCCTTTATTTCTGTATACGAAAATCTCTTATCCTCCGCAATGATCGTCGGAAGATTCTTGACGCCTTCAGCTACTAAATGAACTTTATAATCGTTGTTCAAAAGGCATTCTATCAAATTGAGCGTTGGTGGATACAGCATCACATTCTCATAAATGAAAATTCTTATCATATTTTTTTTCTTGTCAAACATCACAATATCTCCCATTTGCTTTAAACCGTCTTTTTCTTTTATTGCAAGTCAAAAAGTTGATAGTATCCCTCAATTTCTTTTTCATTTCCATACTCATGCCGAGACAGGTATTCTGAATACCGACGCGGTTCTTTCAAAATTTTCATGATACCGTCAGCAATTTCCTTGCCGCTCATTCCTACAATAACGCCCTCATCCTCGTTAATCTGATCATATACCGTAGGATAATTTGTTGTAACGATTGGGCAGCACAGAATTTTTCCTTCATCCAAAACTACAGATTTTCCCTCAAAACGTGACGATTGTACCAACACGTCTGCATTTTTCATATATGCGTAGGGATTTTCCCGTGCCCCTATAAATTCAAAACAGTCTTGCACTCCCAATTCTTCTCGTTTTTTTTCTAATTCTTCCTTTAAACTTCCGATTCCTAAAACGACCCAATGAAACTTCACTCTAGATTTTTTCAATTCCAAAGCTGCTTCCAGTGCAAATTCAAATCCTTTTTGCGCATTCAGTCTTCCAATTGATACGATATTCAACACATCTCTTTTAAATTCAGGCGGATAAAATTCTTTTGCCAAGTTTCTTATAACCTGAGAAGATGTCAGGTTGGGTAAAACCACAAATTTTTCTGCAATGCTAGGGAAGTTTTTCTTCAGGTCTTTGGCACACAAATCAGATATCGTTACCACCTTGTCTACTTTTTCAAAATACTCAAGGTCCATTTCTTTAAAATGTCCAAGCTGGGAATATTCATTATGTACCCATGCAATCTTCTTTGTAGCCTTTACTTTATCTACAAGAAAATATGTTTGTTCGCGCTGCATATAAGCGATTGCCACATCGTATTCTTTTGTAAGTTCTGGTATGATTTTTTTGTAAAAATGCTCCCATCTGTATTGGCGGCTTTTCGCAACAGAGTTTGTTTTTTTACGGGAAATAAAAGTTCCTATCATATGAACAACCGAAAGATATGGATGTTTCAACGCCTCTGTTTTGTTGTTATCATACAGTGTATATAATTTATTGCAATTCGAGATGATATTCACCTCTTTGGGAACTTGCTTTAAGAACATTCCTTCATTCTGAAACAGCAGCAAATCCACATTATACCGATCATAATCCAGCAACTGTAATAAGTTTACTAGGCTTCTCTCAGCTCCACCATTTCTTAGGCTGCTCATTACAAATAAAATGTTTCTTTTTTCCATTACTCCTGCTCTTTCCTCCCCATTCTTCTTTTATTTCGTCGGCAAGGTAATCCAAGAGCCAAATTTTTCATCCCATTCTGCCGGTTCAAAGCGTTCGAATCCACTCCAATGGAAAAATGTGATCTCCCCGAAATACACTTTGCCATTGATGTCGTAAAAGTCAATCCGCGCTTCCGGCAATCCCTTTGACAAGATCTCCGCATATTTCTTCATTTCATCCAATCCCTTAGGCCGTTTGATTTTATCCCACTCTTTGGAGTTTGGATGACCATTCGTAAAAGGCAGATGGTTAAAATCCATATCAAAGAAATCGAACTTTGTCTCTTCGTTCGGATTCGTGCGATCCGATGCAATAAACATTGCCTTTGCTTCACCGTCAAAAGCAAAAATCTTATAATCCTTTAACTCATAGCCCGATTCATCGACCATGTATTCTTCTGCGATAATTCTGCGCCTTACATTCTTATATGGCCATTCTCTATTTTGCATATAATAGTCGTTCTTTAGGCTCTTCTCGATTTTCTTTTTTGCCACCGTCATATCCAGTTTTGATTTATCTGTGCAAATAACCAATCCTCCGGAATCATGTGTACACTTCAGAACAAACTGATTCGGTAGCTTTGAAAAGTCTATATCATCAAAACGATCCCATACACCCAGTGTCTTAATAATATGTTCTTCTCCAATTTTAGATGCTACATATTGCTTTACTTCATACTTATCCACCATCATCGTATATTCGGGTTTTCTGTCATAAAGCTTCAGCCACTGGAGTTTTTCGCTATATGTTTTCGGACTGTTCAAATCCAGCGGGTATCCAAACACATTCTTAAACTGCATTTTCAAGAACTCTTCATCGCTCATATTCTTGAAAAAACCATGCTGTGCCAATATAATCGTTCTTTTCTTAGGACTTTTTAGAACCGCTATTCCTTTTTTGATTATATTACTCATTTTTCAATTCCTTTCCGCATACACTATATGCCAATTCTCTCCACTTTCGACAGATCGTTTCCAGTTTCAACCGTTCTGTTGCAATCTCAGCATTTTTGCCCAATTCATTTCTCAAGTTTTCATCTTCTATCAATGCCATAATTTTTTCAGACAGCACATCAACATTCCCGATTGGTACAAGGAAACCGCTTCTGCCATCATCAATTAACTCTGAGGGACCACATTCACATCTTGTAGAAATACAGGGCAAACCTGCGTGCATTGCTTCACACAGTACATTCGGAAATCCCTCATAAAATGATGAAAGCACAAACACTTTGGCTTTTTTCATTTCAAGAAATGGTGTATGCGTCACACCGCACAATTTTACATTTTCCTCAAGATTTTCTTTCCTTATTAAATTTTGAAGTTCCTCTCTACGATTTCCTTGCCCAAAAATCTTCAACTTCCAAGACGGATGTTTTTCTGCCACCGCTTTGTAGGACTTAATCAATGTCACAAAATCTTTCTGTTTTTCCAATCGACCTACTGAAATCACCGTATTTTCTTTTTCAATATCCTGTCCCACACATTGTTTGCCCATCTCGTCAAAGTCCAAGGGGTTTTCCAGAACCACAATCTTTTTTTGTAAATATGCTGGATAAAATGATTTCATCTCATTCGTCTGTACACAGACGGTATCCGCAAATCGATATAAGAAGCATGTGATTTGAAAAACATATTTAGGATATTTCCGTAAAAGATTATTTCTGTCGCAAACAATTACCTTTGTCCTCGACATAAGCCCTGCTAAAATCAGCATAAAATTGCATCTGCTCAAAAAGGAAATTGCCACATCCGCTTTTCTCTGATCCAGATATCTACAAGTCGCATGGAAATCATAAATCCACTCAAGGAATTTACCCTTTCCGTTATAATTGACTTTATTTAGCTTAACACCGTCTGCCACACTATAAAACTGTGGCCGTTTTTCATAAGATGTAACACTGACATCTTCACCATGTTCGGCAAAGTTAGCTGCAAGATTCGTTAAGACATGCTCTGCCCCACCACTAGAGAGGCTACTAATATAAAAATCCACTTTCATTTGCTTTGTATTACTCCGTTTCTGCTTTCCCGTTCTTGCAGTACGGTATTATAATCTACGACATCACCCGCATAGACGCGCAACATTTGATCTACTACAATATCCCAATTATATCTATCTAAGATATAAGGTGCCGCTTCTTTCTTATATTTTCTCACAAGATTTTCGTCATCCAAAAGCATCTGTAATTTCTTCTGAAGGTCTGTTTCATTTCCTTTTTCAAAGGACAGGGCCTTGTCATGTACTACCTCTGTGTTTTCTGGAATGTCGCTAATCAAACAGCAATTGCCATAACTCATAGCTTCCAACAAAGCATTAGCCATTCCTTCCAAGTTACTCGGAAGCGCAAAGATGTAAGCATTGCTGTAAAGTTCCTGCACCTCTTGTCCATACACATAACCCGTGAAAATTATTCGTTCGTCTCCCTCTGCTAATGCAAGGAGCTGATTATAGTAATCCTTGTTCGACTCCGATCCTCCAGCGATTACAAGTTTCCTATCACTTGAACATTCTCTAAATGCCTTAATTAAATACTGAATCCCTTTTTCCGGCACAATTCTTCCCAATGATAGAATATATTCATTCTTTTCTAATCCGTATTTTTCTTTAATAATTTCCGGTGCATGGCTTTTGGGCTTATCAATACCATTCGCAAATAGAATCGAATTCACTCCATATTTTGTGTCAATATATTCTTTCATGTTTTTGGAAAGCACCAAACACACATCTGCTTTTGTTGCAGCCATTCGCTCTCCAAATTCAAGGTATTTTGATGCAAACCCGCCCCACTTATCTCTTTGGCTATCTATACCATGTAGCGATGCCACTACTCGTAACCCAAAAAGTTTAGCAAGTGGAATCATAGCACATGATCCTGACGCACGGAAACTCACACAATCATACCGGCTGAATGCTGCATGAATTGTTGCAAGAAAAGAATAAATCGGAACACACGCCGCTCCCTTTACTGTTGGAACCGTTACTATATTAATTCCTTTATATTTTTTCAGCTTCTTGCCATCAAATTCTTTTCCAAAAACATTGTGACCGCCACGGTTATATACTGTGACATCATTTCCTCTTTGCACCATCCGAACCGCATGTTGCTCTACGCCTTTCTCTATTCCACCTTCGTTTGATGGTATACGCTTATGACCAATTATTGCAATTTTCATTACTCCACCCTCAACTAATTAATCTCTCTGGAAAATGTCTCTCGTATAAACCTTCTCTTCCACATCATCAAGACACTTATCATATCTGTTTGCGATAATGGCCTGGCTGCGCTTCTTGAACTCATCCAGATCGTTTACCACAACGCTGCCAAAGAACTTTTCGCCATTTTTCAGAGTCGGCTCATAGATAATAACCGTTGCACCCTTGGCTTTAATGCGCTTCATGACACCCTGAATGGAGCTCTGGCGGAAGTTATCACTGTTGCTCTTCATGGTCAGACGGTAAACGCCAACTACAACTTCTTTTTCCTTGCTCTCATCCCAACTGTCATTCGCTTCATAAGCACCAGCAATTTCAAGCACACGATCCGCAATAAAATCTTTGCGCGTACGGTTTGATTCCACGATTGCTTCAATCAGGTTTTCCGGTACATCTGCATAGTTTGCCAGCAACTGCTTGGTGTCTTTCGGCAGGCAATATCCACCATAACCAAAGGATGGGTTGTTATAGTGACTGCCGATACGTGGATCGAGGCAAACACCGTTGATAATCTGCTGGGTATTCAGTCCCTTCATCTCGGCATAAGTATCCAACTCGTTGAAGTAGCTGACACGCAGAGCCAGATATGTGTTGGCAAACAGCTTGACTGCCTCTGCCTCGGTGAAGCCCATGAACAGCGTGTCGATGTTTTCCTTGATGGCACCCTCCTGAAGCAGTTCTGCAAAGGTGTGCGCAGCCTTCACCAGCCGAGCATTCTCCACGTCGGTACCGACAATAATGCGGCTCGGATACAGGTTGTCGTAGAGTGCCTTGCTCTCGCGCAGGAACTCCGGGCTGAAGATGATGTTGTCACAGTGGAACTTCTCACGAACCGATGCGGTGTAACCAACCGGAATGGTGCTCTTAATCACCATGATGGCTTCCGGGTTATACTCAATTACCAATTTGATAACAGCCTCAACTGCGGATGTATCAAAGAAATTCTTCTTACTATCGTAATTTGTAGGTGCAGCAATGACCACGAAATCTGCATCGGAGTATGCTTCCTTAGCATCCAAAGTTGCTGTCAGATCCAGTTCTTTTTCTGCCAGATATTTCTCAATGTATTCGTCCTGAATCGGAGACTTCCGATTGTTGATCAGTTCAACCTTCTCCGGGACGATATCCACAGCCGTAACATGATGATGCTGGCTCAACAGCGTAGCAATGGAAAGTCCTACATAGCCTGTGCCCGCCACTGCAATTTTCAAATCCTTAAATTCTCTCATAATACTTATCTCCTCATCTGTTTTTTCTTCTGTTTATATTTACCCTCACTTTGAAAACACGCTTTTTACATACTCATAGCTGTTAATATCGCCAATGTCATAACGCTTACCCGGCATCCTATAAGCGTGCATCGGGGTCTGCTTGCTCAGCCATGCTGCAAAACTACCCGGTGCGTCATAACCGCAGCCGTTGTCCAGTGCTTCCTGAATGCGTTTTACATCCTCATT
>OGDE01002051.1_pt1 | contig 10979 bp, 9 predicted proteins | sample 1570321 | NCBI WGS metagenome assembly OGDE01 (sample SAMEA2581976, study PRJEB24529) | metagenome | biome: Human gut stool | place: China | collected 2011 | reverse complement strand
GCCAGGCCGTGACCGACGTCACCCCGAACTGCGTGGTAACCACCAAACAATAACCGAAAACAAACGACTGGGATCCGCCTCATATTCCGGTGGACCCCAGTCACCCTCATGGCGGAAACAAGACATCCTCACAAAATCTCAGATAAGGAGCTGTATGACTATCTTCAAGAAAATATCCGCACTCCTTAACTCAAACATGCTATGAAAATTGAAAAAATAAGCAGCATGCAATAAATTCCATGCCAAATACTAGTTGAGAGTTTTTACATCAGTGCATCATTAAGGAACCGTTCAGAATCTGCACGAAGATTATTAAGTCGAGCCATATTCAGTACAGAGGCAAATGGTTCAACATTACTTCCGCCCTCGAAATCAGGAGGCAAAAGATGCTTTTCAGGTAAACCCAGTTTGACAAGTAACGTTCTCATGCGAGAACTACTCTTTTCCGTACCAAACGTAAGAAATGGCTTGCCATAGAGAATGGAGAACACCGTTGCATGGAAAGAGTTCGAAATCACGCAGTTTGCCTTATCAATCAATGTAAGAAAATCAGCTGGGCCAATTCCCCATACATTGATCGCGTGCGATTGATACCGAATCGGCTTCTGAGAGTAATAAACGATAGTTAGTCCACGTTTTGCCGCCAATTTATCAATATAATGCACCATATCTTTATTCGGCCATAACGTATATGCAAATATATATTTGTCTGCTTCCAGCTTCTTTGGAAGTCGCGGAGCCTGTATATGTCGATAATCCTCTAAATTCAACAAAAGCGTCGGATCAGGCGTTTCAACAATATGCTTATTAGTCAGTTGCTGAAACTGCCCTGCTACAGAAAGCTCACGCACAGAAAGTGCATCAAAACGATTCAACCACTCGGAGACATGCTTCTTATCTTCTAGAGTGAAGTTCTTTTCTTCAAACTTGGCATGCGACAAGCTAGGCGCATACGCAATTTTCTTTGTTCCATCAGAAGCGAAAGAAAGAAAGAACGGAGGAACAGGCCCTAAGGTGCAATCCAAATTCCAAATCTGATCGCTACCACAAATCAGCGCATCATAATCCTTCAAATCCTCAGCTAGAGAACGCTCTGCATCAGCCCCCTCATAAGTCCGGCTCGTCAGGCCAAAACATTTATGCCAGAAAGATTGAAAACTGCTGCGCCTGCGTAAATTACCTGGAAGAAAGAGCAAATCTGCAATAAATGATTTAACCCCTATTCCACGAAAAATCTTATACCCATTGAAATCTGCGCTCCGATAATCGATAACATGTACATCATGGCCTAAATTCGTGAGATATTTTCTGAGTGCATAAGTCTGCAGTGCAGAACCAAAATTATATGCACAATGGAAGGTAATGGTTCCTATCCTCATTATTCATCTCCTTAAATCCCTATTTCCCGACATGTTTGCCATTTTTATGCAGTGACTTTCCGCTGATTGCAGTTGCCAAAGATTTTACGAATGGATAGGCATCCAACGCAGATACTATGCATACAAGAAGGAAGAGCACACCAGAGATCAACAAGTACCTGGATGGATGCCATGCCATTATGCATGCTTGAACAGCTACAATCAGGATATTGATCAGCATAAGAGGCCAGTTCACCGCTATCCTGACAATCGGATGAGCCATAGCCACACGTATGACATACATAACTAGGTTGCTGCCGACCATAGCCCACGCAGCTCCTTGCAGTCCCATGATACGGACGAGCAGCCAAGTCAGAACAACAACGACGATCGCAGCAGCAGCAGTCGATGTCATTAGATGTTTGGTTTTCATACTTGCAGTAAAGACCGTTCCATAGAATCCTGCGAACACATTAAACAGAAATGCAAGAATCAAGACAGGAATAATAGGCCACGAATCATAGAATTTCTTCTGCAAAAGCAATGAGGCGAGCCACGGCGTCAACAACATAAGTCCTGATGCCGCGAGGAAACAGAACGTACGAAACACCGCAAACACATTGCTATAGAACTTGCCGGTATCAGTCTTCTTGAATTCTTGGAATGCAGACAAGCTCCAAGCCTGCCAAAACGTGGAAGAGACCATATTCATTACGTTCGGTATCTTGCTGGCCGCAGCAAATAAGCCGGAAGCACCGATACCGAGCATACTGGTAATGAAGAATCTGTTCACACTTGTGCCAACCCACCAGAAGATAGCATTGGGCATCAGTGGCACTGAATACAGCAGCATCTTCTTAAGAAAATGACGGTCGCGTTCCTTTTTGGGAATACGTACGTATTTCCATGAGCCACCAAATATAAGATATAAAACAATTGCAACAAGCCCGCCGAAAATCAACGAAACAAAATATCCCTCGACCTTCCAATTAAGCAGACCGATGAGCAAACCTGCCGATAGAGCCGAAACAAGCGACGAAGCTATAGATGCCCAGGTGATGAGTTTAATCTGGTTCAAACCTCTTGCCACATTTGCCAAGTACGCATTGAAAGCGGATGAAGCAAAATAGGCAAGATAGAACCATTTGTAATTCCCGAGGCCGCCGAATATGGACAGCCCTAATAGCGGAAGCAGAAGGAGCATAATCAGGCAACCAAACAAAGTCACCCAAAACCCGACAGATATATATCGTTCCTTATCATCGGGATCATCGATGATATATCTAGTGGTGGCATCGCCGATGGACAGGGTAACGACAGGCGTGACCAAACCCGCCACTGTAAGAGACATGTCGGTCACGCCGTACTGCGCCGCAGTCAAGAAATACGTATATAGCGGTACCAGCAGAAATGTAATCAATTTCGTTGATACCGTATTTAATGTGAATAAGCCGATATTCACCAGTAGATTCTTGTATTTACCCAAGAAGCTTTCCCTTCCTCAAGATGCTTAATGTCTGAGGCTTTTCAGTGAATCAATGACCGATTTCGGCAGAACCTTTTTTATCGTTTTCTTAAGCTGCGTCTTCGAATCAGTTCTGCTATCGATAGAATCAATAAGGTCTCGTGCGGTCCTCTCATCTTCTTCGTGAGTAAAGCACTCAAACAGAATCGGGGCTTCCGAATCCTTTGAAGTAAAAATATCCTTAGCCGCATTGAATTCTTCTTTTGAAGATGCGCTAAGATATTTAAACCCAAGTGATTCAGCCCAAGCGCGAGCTGGCGATTGGTTCCCCGTAACGCTCTTTGCTGCAGCATTGTGGCCTTCTGCAGCAATAAATATATTAGCGGACGGCCCAATTTGGCTACCAACATGATTAGAGAGTTTAAATGTCATGCCGAGACCGTTATTGATTAAAAGAATACGCAAATTTGGACCGATTTCCCTGCATCCCAAAGAATTCATGTCATAGAAGAAGGCCAAATCACCCGTGATGCAGAAGCACAATTCATGTGAGGAAAGGCTTGCTCCAATTAATGTTGAAGTGCATCCATCAATGCCAAATCCACCCACATTCGCACTTGAGCGAACATCTTTCGAAAGAGGGAAATAATCCCAACTTGACAAGGAACTCAGTATGGCCGAATGAACAATTGAACCAGCAGGAATCATAGAATGCAATTGCTGAGCCATCCAGATATTCGAGAATGGGAATTCTGGCATACGTTTTCTTAACTGAATGTCATAGTTCTCCCACTTGGTACGGTAACCCGACTCCACGTGCTTGTTGCTCGCATAGTGGGAAAAGAAAAACTCGTTTGAACATTGGAATACATTTTCAAGTCGAGCAAAATGTTGGCGAAACTCTCCATCCAGAGATACCCTCCAAACTGGGCAATTCAGGCCCGTCAAAAATCCCATGGTGTTATAGTCGCCCGTCATCTCTCCGACGTGTATAACCAAATCTGGCTCAAAAGCGGAACGTATAGGGTTATTCTGCAATTGGATACAGGCGAGCGCTGATCCGAATGCGAACTTGCCGTGATAACCACTAGAGATGTCAGAAAACACCACCGCATCATGCGTCTCGACAAAATGCTCTAGCATCTCGGATTCAGTAGCACTAAAAGTTCGATGCGCCCCCAAGAGAACTGCGATTTTAGCGTTATCCGGTAATTCCGGCCACTCTGAAATTTTTTCAGGAAGAAAACGATTTATTCTATTTACCTTAGGGAGAGAAGTTGCACTGAACGTATAATTGCCGTCAGTGATAAGTTGGACTGCCACTGGGCCGCCACCATCACGTGTGAGCTCAGAAAGTGCAATGTTGATTCGCAGCTCCTCATCTTTAGCCATTCTCTCATTTTCAATCATCTCCAGAGAAGTATGATAACGAGCAATGTCATTGGGAATAACCGAACGATCAAGAATCTGAGTGGACAGATTACCTATGTCCTCAGTGAAATGCATAGAAGTAAGAGCCAGAACGGGGAGTTTACGATAGAATGCTTCCGTTAAGCCTGGCATATAATCCCGCGAAGCCGTAGCACCTGTGCAAGAGAGCACCACTGGTTTACCTGATTCAGCAGCCAAACCACATGCCATATATGCTGCAGATCTCTCATCAATAGCAGAATAAACCTTGAAAAAGGAGTCGTTCTGCACGCTATATACAAATGGAACATTTGTTGTACCCGGAGACGCAATTATATTCCGAATACCATATTCTTTTAATAATGCAATAACCAATTGCGCATTACGCGCATCTGTATATTTCGACATAATATTCTCCATTATATTTTATGCAGGATTTTTTTAACAGTTTTTTTCAACAGATTATTGAGTCTATAAAAAAGACCTAGAAAATTAAGTTTCAACATGAATGCTCTGACCTTATTCAACGGCTCCATTCGATGGAAAGAGAGAAATTTCAATTCCTCTCTAATCTCCGCACATATCCAGTCAGCTCCATGCGCATCATTAAGCGCCAGTAAATGTTTGTAGTGATAGAACAAATGTCGCATCATGTTGTTCCGAGCCACGACAACATAATCTTCTCGTTTTTGTGCAACAGCCCAATCAATCATCTCGTGGAACGCAAGAAGTTCATCTTCGTAATACTTTATAGCCTTAGAGTTGTCTGATGTTAACTCCCCAAGTATTGAGTTGCTACGAACACGATACTTATACAAGCAATCTGGTAAAACATAGCACTTTTTTGCCTTATCTACAAGCTTGTATGTCGTTGCAACATCTTCGGCTTTGCGTCCTTCAGGAAAAGCTATATCAGAATATAGATCTTTCTTACATAAAAACTGCCAAGAATGACTTGGGATTTTATCACTTAAAATTGCCGGCAACAGTTTCTCAGCATTTGTTAGTCTATCCGGAAAATTCTTTCCTCGCAACAATCCATTTTCATCAATTAATCGGTATCCAAAATGAACCAAAGAAACCGAACCATTACTTAGTAAAGTCATACATTTGGAAATCAGATTTTCATCAATGCAATCATCAGGATCAACGAAAAGAATAAAATCGCCATGTGCATAATACAGGCCAGCATTCCTTGCTGCTGAAAGTCCACCATTCTTTTGATGGATTACATGGACACGTTCGTCTTTAGAAAGCCAATCATCTGCTCTTTTCGGAGTATCATCAGTCGACCCATCATCCACAATGATAATCTCAGTATTTATATATGTTTGGGAAGTAATACTCTCCAAACAAGCATCCAAATAGTCTGACACATTATACGCAGGCAGAATGATACTGACTAACCAAGATTTTCTTTGACTCATCTATTCAACTCTCAAAAACATAGACAAACAAAATTATAAACAAAAGAATTCATAAACATCGATACTCTTTTTTTTATATAATATCATTTAAATAACAGAACTAGACGTACATAAATCTTGTTGACCTATTTGGAATTTTCTATTTTGCTTATATAAATAATACATTCCTATCATACTGTAATTAAAAGAAAACCACAAAGAATATCCTTCAGTATATGAGGCAATCGCATATATCATCATTCCTAAGAAAATGTAACTATCTTTGCACTTGGATGACTTAAGAAGCGTCATAAAATATAAGTAAAAGAAAATTAAGCTGGGTATCCAACCAGCCTGAAGCAGTAGGAAACAAAAAGCATTATCTATAACCAATTTTTTATAATTGGCCCCTAAGTAAACATATGAAACATCCACATTGTCAAAATTAAATCCAAAAGGATGTATGCCATATAGTTCATAATAGTGGTGAGAAAATTCAAGACGTCCGCTTAAAGCGTCATTAATACATTTAAAGAAAAGTGAATTAGGATCAAAGAAAATCATACAGATAATCGAAAAAAATACCAAAAAGAGAAAAATAAATGCTATTAATTTAATAACATGCATTCTCAAGATTTTTTGAGAATTATTACACACATACATAAAGATAACAAAAATAATTAAAGTAAGAGCTGAAGTTCGAGATTTTGCGATAGACCAACAAATATAAAAACCTATGGCATATATGATAAGGTCTTTTTTTAGCATTCGTCCCATATTCATAATGGCATAAGAACAGCATAGAGCAAAAGCAACAGCAGCCAAAGTGTTCGGATGAGTGAAACCGAGAGATTCTTTGATCTGCCCTTTTGCATCTGGATTTTTAATATCTTGAATAAAACCAATTTTGGATGCAACTGCTGTGCCGATAAAAATAAAGAGATATTCAAAAAAAGCGATTTTCGACAAGCGAGAAATTTTTATTCCATTACTAGAAAAAATAAACAAAAAACTAATCATCAAATCCCAATAGCCTGATTGGATAACCGAAATTAGACATACAACTCCCAAAGCAACAATCAAAAAGAATTCATCGTAAGGATATCGTCGGAGAAAAAGAATAAAGATTAATAACAATGCAGCGACAATCCTTGCAACTTGGTATATGAAATCAAGATGCAAATAAGAAAGATTAACAAAATTAGTTAACTGCAGCACTGACGAAAAACTATATATAAAAAAAGCAACATAAAAAATATTACTACTTGATGAAGATGCAATACTTTTATATAAATGATTTCGAATTAGTATATCCATAATTGTTCTTACTTCTTTAATAACTTTTTCAAAGATGCAATCAAGTCATACATATTAAGCATAACTAAAACATATTTAAGCAAATACTTCTTGCTTAAACCATTTAATAAATTTGTTTTTTTTGTATTTCGTATCTCATTCACAATATGTTTTTTTATAGATTTCGCATCTTTTTGCTTTTTCGATAAAGGTAATATCGAATAAGCATCAATCAACATTCGTATACGGAGTATGTGATAACCTTCATCATCCAAATCAGTATATTTCATATGTAATGCATCCAACTGACGAACAACTTCAAGATCGCTGAGCGAATTTTTCAGAGAATGACATTGTGTGACTGTTTGCTCACTTTTCCTGTATCGATACAAAGACTCATTCAGGCAGCAAAATTTTTGAGGCACAGTAGCAATTTGATTAACAAAAAGAATATCTTCGCCATAGGGAATTTTTGAATCAAATTGTAATCTATGACTCTTCAAAAAATCTTTCCTGAAACAAAATGTCCAAACATGATTTCCAATAATTCCCTCATGAATTAATTGAAAGATTTTTTTTCTACTAGTAATTACTGCAGATGGAAATTTTTTATGTTCGGGAACTGGACGATAAATTCCTTCTTTGTCGAACGCTTCAAAAGAAAAATATAAAACATCCGCGCACAATGACTTAACCTTCTGTACAACATGCTCTATAGCATATGCAACAAGCAAATCATCAGCATCAACAAATTGGATGTACTCTCCCACAGCAACATTTATCCCAGTGTTACGAGCAGCAGAGACACCTTCATTTTCTTTATGAATTACTACTATTCTCTCATCTTTTTTCCTGTACTCATCGCATATAACAGCTGTGTTATCAGTTGACCCATCATCTACTACAATGATTTGCAAATTGCTATACGTTTGTTTTAAAAGACTGTCCAAGCATTCAGCCAAATGAAGTTGCGCATTGTAAGCCGGTACGATAATCGAAACTAACATATCAAGCTGGCTCATTTTAATTTTCCTGCCTATAGACATTCTCTAAGCGCTTACTCTCTCGGCATATATCATAATGTGCTTCCCTGATTTGTGAGATTACACATTTTCCCCTCTTCCTATCTATAAAGCGAAGAATGGATTTAGCCCATATTTCAGGATCGATATCCACCGAAAGAAAAGAAATACTATCTGTTATTGCGCAAGAATGATCAACATTGGAAGACATAAGAATAGGTAAATCAGATGCTTGCGCTTCAATAGAGACTACTGGAAGACCTTCGTATCTTGAAGGTAAGACAAAAGCATCCATCGCCTGATAATAATCCCATGTGTTTTGAACACTACCAGCGAAAATGACCTTATCTCTCAATCCGAGCCCATCCACATACTCGTGTATATTCTTTTCAAGTTCTCCCGTTCCAACAAGCAGAAGCTTAGAATCCGGATGAAAGCGCAAAAACTCATGAAAAACATCCACTAAATATTTATGGTTTTTTTGTTCCATAAAACGACCAATATGGCCAACAACGAATTCTGCCTTACGGATCGCCAACTTGCTACGCATTACTTCGCGTTTATGCTCATCAAATTTAAACTTATCTAAATCGATAGCATTAGGAAGCAGGATGACCTTGCCATTATGCATGGCACGCCTACCAAAAAGAAAAACTCCAGCATCATATCCGCATGTAATCCATACATTAGAAGTTAGTTGATTAATTTTTTTTAAGAAAAACCATAGTAGACGCTTAATGGGATTATCAGAAATAAAAGCATTATGGGAATGCGAAATTAATTGTCTGGTACCCGTTAACCATGCCAATATGAGAACATAAAAATTAGTTAATGTCATGTGTGAATGTACTACATCAAAATGTTCTTGACGGAGCAACTGAAACACTTCAATAATATTCTTACTGATACTTTTGCGTTTATGTGTAACAATATCTACGTTATAGCCAGCTTTTTTAAACTGTTCAACACACCGTGCATCATTAATATCTTGAGTGACAATATGAATATCAAAATCTTCTGGGTGAGAAAAATGACTAAGATAGTTCAGAAGCATTGATTCCACTCCGCCCGACTCAAGGCGAGAAACGAACTCAGCGACTTTAATCTTTCTTTCCGCCATTACAAAAACTCCCAAACTAATGCTTCTTTATTCCCTTGAATAAATCTTTATATTTTACTAGTAGATTTACAGCCTGTTTTTCAATATCATATTCTTCAATATCACCATTAACGTGGCCAGAACGATCCGGAAAAGTCAAATTCGATAAAACCTCAGACCAAGGCTTAGCATCAGCAATCTGCAAGAAATGCGACTTGGTAGTCACGTCCGCTTCCATGGGAACAGCGTCACTTAACAAACAGGGCAAGCCTGCAACCTGAGCCTCAACAGCTACTATTCCCAGCCCCTCATAAAGACTGGGAAGACAGAACACATCGAATGCCTGATACAGGCGGTTCACGTCGGAGCGTTGACCGAGGAACAAAACATGATCAGCAATACCGAGTTCTATGGCATGCTGTTGGACGGCTGACTTATCCGGACCATCACCGACAAAAGCGAGCATGGTATCAGGTCGCTTGGGGAGTAAATCCGCAAGCACATCAACCAAGAACGTCTGATTCTTCTGCGGCATGAAACGACCAACATGACCAATTAGGAACGTATCATCCGCAATACTAAGTTCTTGACGAGTCTTTTGGCGAACACCAGCATTAAAGCGGAATTTATCTAATTCAATAGCATTGGGAATCACTGTAAAATCCGCATTCTTACCGAACAGCCATTCTCCTGCATAGTGACTGCACGCAAAACGAACCGTCGGATACACATTGGCGAACGGTCGCAACGCAAGCTTCATTGCATTCTTCGCAAACTCGCCTTTGCCCATAGTTGAATGAGAATGTGCGATACGGACAGGCACTCCAGCTTTCTTCGCCGCCGATAGTGGGAACACACTCAATGTGTTGATGTTACTGTGTACAATCGACCACTGCTGTTCACGCATCAGACGGATTAACTCATGACGGTAACGAATCGGATGCTGATACGGCGGTATGCGGAACACATGACCTCCTAAAGAGGTGATTTCCTTTTCTGGAACGCGTGTGGAATCCTCATCGACAAGGAAATCGAACTGCACTTTAGTGCGGTCGATATGTCGGTAGTAGTTCATCACTACGGATTCAACACCGCCGCCAACCATCTTACCGACAATTTGCGCCACGCGAATCGGTTCCTGACCTGTTGCATTCACTGCATGTAGGTCACTACTGGTGCATAAGCACTTTCTATTAGTATCGCTCGTCATTCCCCCCTCTTTTACTCGCATGGAACTTTTTAAGTATCCCATTCCCTATAGACGGGGGGAATCTGTGTTAACGGCATCACTTCACGCGAACACCTTTATTCGATCACTACACCATGCACTCGTCCAACGTCTCGATGAACCCGTCCATCGAGACGCCCGCGAAGCTTCGTTTGTGAAAGAACTCCTGCTTCAGCCGGCCGAAGAATCCCTCCGCCTCCGCGTCATCCGGACCGCATCCTTTCCCCGCCCGTCAAACGCGTCAGGCCGTTGTCCCCGCAGATGCAGATCCACTCAGGCCACCTTATTAAGGGTAGCCACGGTCGGAATGGATGATCGGATTCTCTCCATCCTTGAGCGTGGAACATACGTCCAACAGCATGCTTTGGACAACTTGGCGTTCGGACTCGTGTCAATCGTCCCCGCGGTCGGCACGCTGTCGCAGCAGTCGACCACCAGTGACAGGTGTTTATGGTCGAATAAACGTCACCGCCTCGATTTTTCGTAGAATGATTGAATTAAAGGTTGTGAATATTCTCTTGGAAATAGCCGTGCTCTCTCTTATTCGAGGTTTTGTGGGGATATCCTGTCTCTATCATGAAGACAACCGAGGGTTCGGTCCCACCGGAACATGGGAGCGAACCCTCGGCTGTTTGTTTTGGGTTATTGTTTGGTGGTTACCACGCAGTTCGGGGTGACGTCGGTCACGGCCTGGC
>OGDE01002046.1_pt1 | contig 10997 bp, 10 predicted proteins | sample 1570321 | NCBI WGS metagenome assembly OGDE01 (sample SAMEA2581976, study PRJEB24529) | metagenome | biome: Human gut stool | place: China | collected 2011 | reverse complement strand
ATCGCCCCAGTTGATACCCGTAATTGCAGTAAGCATAATAAATGACCTCTTTATCCTTTTTTCAAAAGACAGCCTTTTCCGTGCACCTTGCCCGGGATACGCTACCTTGGGTAAAACGCACCGGTTTGCTGCCCTTGCGGCACGCACCAATGCTATTATAGTATAGCACAGTCTGCCGCGCAAAAAAAGGGGGAATGCACCTTTTTGCGGCGTATTCCCCCTTTAAAATCACGTTCTCAGCTGCGCTCCCCGGTCAGGTCGGTGCGGCGGGTCACCTTGTGGATGGTGCCGTCCGGTTCCTGAATGGACGTGCGCTCCAGCTGGCTGCGCAGGCTGGCCTTGATGTCGGCCAGATACTCCTGCCGCAGTGCCTGCTGCTCGGCTTTTTCGGCCTCGGTCAGGCCGGTGGTCTTGCTCTTTTTGGCCAGCGCATTGATGCGGGCGATCTTTTCTTCTGTCATGGGGGGAACCTCCTGTATTTCATCGTAAAATATGCTATAATGTAGGCAAGACCATTATAGCAAAGGATGATACCAATGGCAACACAACGCAACTATGCCCAGCAGATGGACGCCGTGCTGGCGGGCCTTGGCGGTACCCGCCCGCGCCTTTTGCTCCACGCCTGCTGCGGCCCCTGTTCCAGTGCTGTGCTGGAACAGCTGTGCCGGTATTTTGAAATCACGGTGCTGTACTATAACCCCAACACATGGCCGGCGGCAGAGTATTACCGCCGGGGCGAGGAGCTGCAGAAGTTTGTAGCAGCCGCCCACCCGCTGGGGGTGACCGTGGTGGAGGACACTTACGACCCGCAGCAGTTCTACACCGCCGTAGCCGGGCTGGAAAAAGAGCCGGAGCGCGGCAGCCGCTGCACCGTCTGCTACCGGCTGCGGATGCGCCGCGCGGCGCAGTACGCCCGGGACAACGGCTTTGACTGGTTCACCACCACCCTGTCCATCAGCCCCCACAAGGACGCCGCACGCATCAACGCCATCGGGCAGGAATTGGAGGCAGAGTTCGGGGTAAAGCATCTGCCCTCGGACTTCAAAAAGCACAACGGCTACCTGCGCAGCCTGCAGCTTTCGGAGCAGTACGGCCTGTACCGGCAGGACTACTGCGGCTGCGAGTTCAGCGCCAAAGCAAGAGGCATTGAAGGATAACGCAAAATGATTTAAAATGCGCTGCGCGTTCGCTTTGCGCATCATCAGCGGAATCATTATTTATAATTTCGGGGTTCAGGAAAGTCTGCGGACTTTCCTGAACCCCATTTTCACAGAAAGGGTTATAGGGAGGCGGCACATCATTCCTCCGGCAGTTTTGCCACCAGAATGGTAAAGACCACCAGCCCCACGCAGGGCACGATGTTGGAGGCCATACCGGCGGCAAGCCCCGCACGCTCGGCCACGATGCCGATGACCCACGGCATCAGGATGGCGCCGCTGGAGGCCACCGGCAGCATGATGCCCATGCTGGTCACGCTGGTCATGCGGCCCGCGCTGGCCACGGCGGTGGGGTTCAGCCCGGACATGGAGATGGCAAAGGCGAACAGCAGCGCAATGGCTGCGCCCTGCGTGTGCGCCATGACCAGCAATATGTAAAACACGGTGCACAGCACGCTCATGCCCACCATGGCCTTGCGGGGATTTTTTAAGGGGAACACAAAGGCAATGAGCAGCCGTCCCACCAGCGTAGCGCCCCACATCACGGTAACGGTGTAGGCCGCCAGCGTGCCCGCAATGATACCGCTGCCCTTGAAGTAGGTCACCATCCAGCCGTTGACGCTCTGCTCAGCGGCGTTCTGGAAGAACAGCAGCCCGGTCAGCAGCCAGAAGCGGGCAGAGCGCAGAAAGCTCCAGTCGATGGCTTCTTTTTCTACGCTGCCTTTACTCTTGCCGCCGCGCAGCGGGGTAAAAACGTACACCAGCCAGAGCACAAGGCCCACGGCTGCCAGCAGAAAGACCGCCAGCTCGGTGCTTACCCGGGCTGCCGCCGCAATGAGGAAGGGGCACAGCAGTGCGCCGCAGGCGTAGCAGCTGTGCATCAGGTTCATGCCCCGGGTGCGGTCGGCGGAATGATCGCTGACCAGAATGGTACAGGTGTTGATAACGCTGCCCTTAGCGATGCCCACCACAAAAAAGGCCGCTGCCAGCAGCGCCACTGCGCCGGTCAGCCCCATGACGGCGTAGCCCGCCGCATAGCCGATGGTCAGCAGCAGCACACTGCGTTTCATGCCCAGCGCACTGGGCAGCATGCCCATCAGCAGCCCTGCCAGCAAGTTGCCCACGCTCATCAGGGAGAGCAGTGTACCGGTCATGCCGTAGGCAAAGCCGTAGCGCTCCTGCAGCAGACTGACCACCACACCTGCGCTGATGGCACAGATGCCGCTGAAGAAAAAGGTCGCAAAGCCCGCATTGCGCAGGCGCGTGTTCTGTTGTTCCATGGTGTTCCTCTCCTTGCGGAAATATCCTTTCTCTATTTAACCATTTTTTCGCATCTTTGCAACCGGATTTTCTTACAAAAAGCAGCAAAAAAACTGCCGCACAAAACGTGCAGCAGTTTTTTCTTTTATAATAAGTATTTCTCAGTCCAGATCTTCGGCTTCCAGCACCGCAACGCCTTCGTTTTCAAAGGTCTTGCGGAGGATATCAGCCAGACCCGGGTTGGGTGCCTTGTTGTGGATGCACAGGATGATCTTTCCGTTCAGGCTGGCAGCCTCCACACCCACGGATGCACCGTCCGGCGGTACCCAGACGCCAAAATCCGTGGTGTACTGTGCCAGCTCCGGGGTGGCAGGCATGAGCGGATTGCCCAGATAGCTGAGCCAGAAGTCCGAAATGGTGCCGCCGATGTACTCGCCCATCTGAAACACCCGCTGCTTGATGCGCAGGGGTGCCTTTTGCTGGTTCACCTTGTACACCCAGCCCATCTGGTCGGCCATGCGGCGGCGCTTGGACTGCGGCTGCAGATCCCGCCTGATGTCTGCATCTACATCAGCCACAAAATCTGCCAGGCGGGTCTGGGCTTGCAGCTGCACCTCATGCTGGAAGGAGCACACGCAATTGTACAGCGCATTCGGCACACCGGCCACATCGCGGGTATCGGAGGAGTAGGAATACTGGATCTTCTCCTTGCCCAGATACTCCCGCATGGCCATACACAGCAGACCCATCAGAGCGCTTACCGGCTTTGCGTTGTTCGCCAGCGCTTTTTCCACAAGGCTCTGCTTGCTCAGGCACACCCGGGTGCGGCGCAGCGCACCCTCGTAGGTCTGCACCACATCCCGCTGGATGACATCGCTCCCGTACTCCACAGGCGGGTACTCTGCCAGCATGGCCTCCATATCATAGGGCGGGTCGCACACGATCTGCGGCACCGCAAAGGCCGTGCCGTAACGCAGGTTGCAGTACTGCTCCAGAATGCTGGTGAGCAGGGGCGATACCCCGTGGCCGTCCAGCAGGAAGTGATGCCAGTCAAAGTAGACGGTATCCCCTTCGCAGCTGACGCAGAACAGGTAGCCGTTCGCCTGTTCCGGGATATTGCGCATGGTGCTGCCGGGGTACACAAGGCAGGGCTCCGTATTGGGCTCCAGCCACATCTCCCGCTTTTCCTGCACCAGACGCTGGGTATAATAGGGCGCACTTGCCAAGGCCGCTGTCAGTGCCCGCTGCAAAAGGGTGATATCCACCGCATCCCGCAGCGAGAACTGGTACCGGCACTGGATCTTTTCCCGACGGAAAAAGTACATGATTCCCTGAAAGTTATATTCCGTCGAGCGCTGCTGTGTTTCCATTGGTTTTTACCCCACGTTTGCTGCCAGATAATCCACCAGATCACCCATGGTGACAAAGTTGCGCAGCTCCTTTTCCGGGATGCGCAGGCCAAAGGTCTCTTCAAGATCTGCCACAATGGTCAGGATCTCCATAGAGGACAGATCCAGATCGTCCATCAGGACGCTGCTTTCGGTCACATCCTCCGGCGATACCTCTGCGACATCCTCCAGAATAGCCGTGATCTGAGAAATGATTTCTGCACGTTCCATCGTATTATGCTTCCTTTCTGTTGCGTATTACTTGCGCACCAGCTTGCCTGCGCCGTTGCGGGGCAGCGGCGTTTCGCTGAATTCCACCACGCCAATGCGCTTGTACAGCGGGACGGTGCGGTTCATCTGGGCAATAAAGTCCCGCACCGTCTGCTGGTGCTCCTTTTCACAGTATACCACAACACCTATCTTTTTGCCCAGTTCTTTTACGATACATTCCTGTACGGCAGGACATTTTTCTAACATGCCCTCCAGCTCTTCGGGGCTGACGTTCTCGCCGCTGTCCAGAATGATCAGGTTCTTCTTGCGGCCGGTAATGTAGTAGTAGCCGTCCTCGTCCACCCGGGCAAGGTCGCCGGTGTGGAACCAGCCGTCCTTGTCGATGACCGCAGCGGTGGCCTCGGGGTCCTTGTAGTAGCCCAGCATGATGCTGTCGCCCCGGATGCACAGTTCTCCGTCCGGCTCGAGCTTGTAATCCAGATAATCGTTGCCCTGTCCCACAGCGCCGATGTGCTTTGCATCCTGCGCGTAGTTGATGATGCCGTCGCCGCAGGTCTCGGTAGCGCCGTAGGTCTGCACCACGAACATCCCGTTAGTGGCCATATCCAGCATCACCTGCGGGTCAAACATGGCAGAGGAGCAGATGGGCACCCACAGCTCGCCCAAGCGCTCCTTGCGGCCGCGCATCACGTCCTTGTGCAGGGAGTTCATGATCACCGGCACCACCGCCATGACCTGACTGGGCATCCGCCGGATCTCCTTATAGAAATTGCGGATATCGCCGCTGATGTTCAGCGCCCAGCCCCCGTGTGCCCAAGAGAACAGGCAGATGAATGCACCCAGATGGAACATGGGCAGCACCGTGTACTGGCTGACCACAAGCTCCGGGTCGTGCTTATACTCCATCATGCGCTCACCGATCTGCACATGGGCGCGCATCACGCTGAAGAAGTTGCGCTCGCTCAGCATCACGCCCTTGCTGCGTCCGGTGGTGCCGGAGGTGAACATCAGGATCATCAGGTCATCGTGGCCGATGCAGCGGGGCATCTCTGCCACCGGCTCATAAGCGCGGAAGCCGTCCATCGGGCGCAGGATGCTGCCGTAGGCGGCCTGCAGCTGCTCTTTTGTGCCGTAGTCGTCGCCGTCGGTCAGGATGGCAGCGGGGTCCACCAGCCCCAGCTCGTAGGACAGCTCGTCCCAGCTCTTGTGCTGGTTGAGCAGTACCAGTACACCGCCCGCCAGAATGATGCCGAAGGTGTTCACGGCATATTCGTAGCTGTTTTTATTCAGCAGGCAGATCTTTTTGCCCTTGATATCCGGGATGGTGCTCTGGAAGTAGCTGACCGCACGGCGGATGTCCCGCGCGTAGTCCTTATAATGGACTGCGGTCACCTCGTCCGTTTCCTTATCATAAAAGCGGAGCGCCACACGCTCCGAAAAACGCTGTTCCATATTCAGGGTGACCAGATCATACACGTTGTCCAATACCTTGATCATTGTATTTTCCTCCTGCGTTGTTATTTCATCCTGCGGCAGTGTGCTGCACTGTGCTCAGTATACAATATTTTCCAATGCAATGCAATACTTCTGCAACATTTAATTTCTCACTTTGACAACTTTCAATTGCACATCTTGGGATACGCCCCGGCCAAATTCTACCTTTCGTTGCAATCCGCCGGTTTTCGTGCTACAATTTTTAGCGCAAAATACCAGTTCCGGTATGGTGCAGACTGCAAAACAAAATTGACAGTCTCTATAAAAAGCATTATACTAGCCATATATCATGGCAATGCTGTATAAAAACTGATCATTTGCGCCGTATCCGGCTTTTTTCTCGAGGGGGTATTGGCCCGGCGCAGGGAAGGAATCTTTCATGGAAACAACCAAGCCCCGCACTGTCAACTCCATCGGGATGTTTGATATGCTCAAGGGCGTTGGGATGCTGGCCATCGTGCTGGGACACACTGCGGAGCTTTACCCACTCCAGCTGGAGGGCGGCCTGTCGCTGACGGCCTTTGTCGGCTTTATCTACCGCGAAACGCTGATGGCGGCCTTTTTTATTGCCAGCGGCTACGGCTTCCGCAAGCGCTCCATCAGCAAGTGCATCCACCAGCAGCTCAAAAGCCTGCTCAAGCCCTTTTGCTACACTGCGGTGTTCACCACGGTGCTGCACTTCATCATTCATTATAAAACCTTTCACTATCTGCCCGGCTCCATGACTGAAAGCATCAAGGTGGCAGGCGGCTTTCTGCTGGGTCTGCCCCATACTGCCACCTACTTCGGGCAGGAGTTCTTTTCCTGCGGGCCCATGTGGTATCTGCTGGCGCTGTTGATGGGCTGGATCTTACTGGACGTTATCCTGAACATCTTCCCGGAGCGGTACATCCCTTGGGCGGTGGGCGGTGCCGCCCTGCTGGGCTGGGGTGCCAGCCTTGTATGGGAGCTGCCCTTCTGCCTGATCCAGGGCGCGGTGATCACGCCGTACCTGTACCTTGGCTACCTTGCCAAACGGCAGCATTGGCTGGATCAGCCTTTGTCCCGCCGGATGTCCTGCATCCTGTGGGCAGCCGTACTGCTGATCCCGGCAGCCGCCCTTGCCACCCGCCGCACCGACTGTGTATCCATGGCCGAGTGGTCGCTGGGCCCCATCAGCATCCTGCTGGACGGCCTTGCCGGTCTGCTGTTTATCCGGCTGTTTTTGCGCTGGAGCCAGCGCCGCAACCCGCTGGTGCGCTTTTTCGAGGCCATCGGCCGCCGTTCTCTGTACATCTTCTGCGTACATACGGTGGAGCTGATCGCCATTCCGTGGTATCTGTTCGCCGCCAAATACGCCGACCGCCCTGTTTTGGGCATCAGCCTGCAATACATCCTTTCGCTGGGCTCCATCTGGCTGATCTGCGCCCTGCTGCAGCGGCGGCGGGATCTGATCATCAAGTTGTTCCCCGCCCGGCGGCGCACCCCTCAGGTACATTACGCCCCCCGGCACTGATTTTTCTGAATGTTTTGGCTGCGGCGGTGCAGCTGTTATAGGATAAAGGAAGAGGAGGATCCCGTTATGAACCACGATGCCCCCATGACTCCTGCTGCCATGCAGGCTCACATTGCCGAGCTGGAGCAGCAGCTCAAGCTTTCGGACGAGGGTGTTTCCCAGCTGGCGCAGCGGTGTCTGGAGCTGGAGCAGCAGCTGCTGGCTTGCCAGACCGAGCTTGCCAAGCACAGCGCCGAGGCTGAGAATATCACCCTTACCCTGCCGCAGCTGTTCTACGACACCGGCAGCGGCTTTTCGCCCCGGGAATGCCTGACTGCCACCGAGGATGTCTACAACGAACTGACCCACGAGGTCTCGGTCACCTTTGTCCTGCCGGAGGACGCACGCGCCATCCGTCTGGACCCCGGCGAGCTGGCCTGCTGCATCACCGACCTTGCCATCTCGGACGAGCGCATCAGCTTCCAGTCGGTCAACGGCCTTCTGCTGCAGGAGGACAGCCTGCTGTTTTTGGACGTAGACCCCAACCTTTCGCTGCACTGCACCACCGGCTTTGGTGCCGGCATGAAGTTTGCGGTGAACTATCACTACTACCCGCTGGGACGTTTTCTGCACGAGCAGCCCGGCAAGTCTCTGCTGCGGGCGCTGAACGACCTGAAGCTTGAGAACGCCGCTGCCGCGCAGGAGGCAGAGGAAGTATTGCAGGCCAGCCGCGCCGAGTGTATGCGGCTGAACCAGCAGCTGCTGACCTTGCAGGGCATCCAGCACGAATATCAGGTTTCGCTGGAAACGATGCGCGCCAGCAGCAGCTGGCGGCTGACCGCCCCGCTGCGCAGACTGCTGAACCTAGTGCGCGGTCACTGAGCCCGCCCGATATTCTGCCCGGAGGAGTTGGATCATGTACACCAGTTACAGTACCCTGCAGCGCAAGCAATTGTGCAAGCAGGTCTATACCGATACCCAGAGCACCTATCTTCTGGTCTACGCGCCGGGGCGTCACAAGGCGCTGCAAGCGGCGCTGCAAAACCAGCTGCACCGCAAGTTCCGTCTGGTGACCCAGCTTGAGGACGAGCTGACCCCCGATGTAGCCGGGGTGCTGCTGGTAAGCGAGGATGTGGAGTGCACCCCCACCGCCCTGACCTATTTTGCCGCCGCCCTGCGGGAGGGCGCAGACCTTGCGGTCTGCGACGCCTCCTTTGGCTTTGACGGCTCCACCGCCCTGTACCTGAGCACCCGGCACCTGCCCGGCAGCAGCTGCGCACTGGTGTCCCGCGCATTGCTGGACAAGGTACGCGCCGCCGCCCGGGGCAAGGACAGCGTTACCGAACTGCTGCGTCTGGCCCACGCCATGGCGCAGCACAGCCGCTGCATCCCGCAGGCGCTGCTGCACTTCCGCCGGGAGCTGTGTGCCGACGATGTATTCTCTGCCAAGGGCCGCCGTGCGCTGATTTTGAGCCATGAGCTGACCATGACCGGTGCGCCCATCGTGCTGGTAAGTGCCGTGCCGGTGCTGCGCAGCTTAGGCTTTGAGGTGGTGGTGCTGGGGCCCTCGGATGAAGGCTCGCTGCCGCTGTTTCTGGACGCCGGGGCCGCTGTGGTCACCCGCCCGGACTGCGTTACTTCCAGCGCCCTGTGGGGGCTGGCCACCAGCGCAGACTTTGTGCTGGCCAACACGGTGGTGGAAGCCCCCGCCGTGCGCACCCTGAACGGCGGCTTTGTGCCGGTGCTGTGGTGGCTGCACGACGCCTTTGCAGGCTATCCCTTCATTACCCACAAGATCCCCAAGGAGCTGGCCGACAACGTGCACATTGCCGCTGTGGGCTCCCACGCCACCGCCGCCATGCACTCGGTGCGGCCCAAATTCAAGGTGGAGCAGCTGATCTACGGCCTGCCCGACTACGCCCGCGAGAGCTTCCCTCGCTACGACCTGAGCTATGCCGGCGGGCGGCCCCTGTTTGTCACGGTGGGCTCCATGGAGATGCGCAAGGGGCAGGACATCTACTGCGAAGCCATCCGCCTTCTGCCGCCGGAGGTGCGGGAAAAGGCCTCCTTCCTCTTTGTGGGCAAGGCTTCCGACCGGGACGTCTCCGCCCATGTGCACGCCCTGACCGAGCAATTCCCTCATAATGTGTTCTACCGCAAGCGGCTGGAACGCCCGGAGATCAAGTCGCTGATGGAGCAGTGCACCTGCATTGTGTGCGCTTCCCGCGATGACCCTATGCCCACCTTTGTGACCGAGGGCCTGATCTTCGGCAAGCCTTCCATCGTGTCGGAGCACACCGGCACCGCCGGGCTCATCACGGAAGGGGTGGACGGCTTTGTGTACCGCAACGATGACCCCGCCCAGCTTTCCAAGGTGCTGGCCCATGCCATCGAGCACCCCGACCAGCTGGCCGCTATGAAGGCCGACTGCCGCAAGCTCTACGAGCGCTACTACACCAACGAAGCCTATGTCTCCACCCTGGTCCGTCTGATCCGGGAGCTGACCGAGTCCCGCTAAGCGTTTTGTTTTATTCTTGTTAAATTCAACGCCCCGGAAAATCCGTGTGATCTTTCGGGGCGTTTTTGCGCGCAGTGTGTCAAAACGATCTGCAATATTTGTCAGTTTCTTTCCGTTCCGGACATCTTTTTTATCATCCGGGCCGGATTGCACAAGAAAATTCGGCTTCCGTTCACAAAGACGGTCGGCGGCTGTGCTATACTTTTAAAAAAGTTTCATCCTGTCTGAAAGGAGTCCCTGCCCTCATGAACCAATCTGCCGCCTCTCAGCCTTCCCGCAAAAAGGCCGTATTATCTCTGCTGATCCTGCTGGCGCTCACCTGCGTGATCGTGCTCATCTTCCGGGATCACTGGGCCGAGATCACCGCCGCCCTCACCCAGCTGAACCTGTGGCAGGTTCTGGTGGTGCTGGCACTGGGCATCAGCTACCCGCTGCTGGAGGGCTGCGTCTCCTACGTCATCGTGCGGGGGCGGATGCCCGGCTTCACCCTGCGGCAGGGCATCGACAACGCCTGGTGCGGCACCTTTGGCAACGTGGTCACCCTGGGCGCGGGTGCCGTGCCGGTGCAGACCTGGTATCTGCATCAGGCAGGGCTGCCCATCGGCCCCGGCGTGGGCCTGATGACCCTGCAATATGTGTTCCACAAGACCACGGTGCTGCTGTACGCCACCGTGATGCTGCTGCTCCAGCACAAATGGCTGGCCGCCAACACCACCGGCGTGCTGAAATATCTGCCCATGGCATATGCTGTGGTAGCGCTGGTGATCGTGGCGCTGGTGCTGGTGTGCGTGTCGCCGCTGGTGCAGAATCTGGCCCGCTGGGCACTGGGCTTTTTGCCCAAGACCGAAAAATGGCAGCAGCGCCGGGCCGACTGGCTGGAGCAGCTGGATGTACTGGGCACCGAGAGCCGCCTGCTGCTGGCCGACAAGGCCCGCTGTGTGCAGATCTTTGCCCTGCAGGCGCTCAAGCTGTTTTTGCTGTTCTGCCTGCCGTGGCTGTGCATCCGGTTCATGCAGCTGTCCCCGCTGAGTTTTGCGCGGGTGCAGCTGCTCACCAGCCTGATGTTGTTCGTCTCCAACGCTCTGCCCAACGTGGCAGGCATGGGCTCCATCGAGACCGCCTTTCTGCTGCTGTACAGCAGCTTTTTGCCTTCCGGTGAGGGGATGAGCGTGCTCATGCTCTACCGCATCGCCAGCTATTATTTCGTGTTTGCCGCCAGCGCCGTGGGCTTTTTCCTCGCCCAGCGGCGTCTGACCCGGACACCGCCAAAGGAGGATTGACCTGCCATGAAAGATAAGAGCATCCTGTCCCGGTTCGGCCTTGTGGTGCTGGTGGTGCTGCTTCTGGTGCTCATCCTGCCGTCCAGCAAGATCGACCTTGCATCAAAGATCAGCGCCAGCACACAGGCCAGTGTCCAGGCGGAGCACATTCAGAACTTTGCCCGCTCCGCAGAGATGGATGTTCAGCTGCTTTCT
>OGDE01002044.1_pt1 | contig 10998 bp, 6 predicted proteins | sample 1570321 | NCBI WGS metagenome assembly OGDE01 (sample SAMEA2581976, study PRJEB24529) | metagenome | biome: Human gut stool | place: China | collected 2011 | reverse complement strand
GGCGGAAGTTCATGGGCATAGGAAAAGACGATCATGGCGTGGATCGAGACAAAGAAGACAACAGGAACCAGTGAGACAAATGAGGAAAACTCCGAGCCGGTAGCATTCGCCCTCGGCGAGAATCAGCCCACCCCGTCCGCGAACTATTCCGAGGTCATGAATTTCGATGTAAATGTGAGAAATACCGGTTATAAGACCGCCTACGATGTACGTGTCGATATGGAGCTCTCTGAGGATATCACGAAGTTTCCATTCGAGATTAATGACGGAAATTATGACCGGCAGATGGGAAATATGAATCCGGATCAGACGGTGGCGGTTCCATTCAGCATGGCAGTGCGGGAAAAGGCGAAATCCGGCTATTATCCGATCAAGTTTAAGATCCGTTACCGGGAAAATGAGAATGGAAACTTTGCGGCTCCTGTTGAGGACACCTTTTATGTGCGGGTCTATGGAAAAGACGAGGATGATTCTCTGGATTCTGAAGCAGGCGAAAACGAAAGAACAAAGGCGCGTATCATCGTCGACAGCTTTGAGACGGATCCTGCGGAGATCTATGCCGGACAGGATTTTACACTGAAGGTGCGCATGAAAAATGCTTCCAACAGTATCGTAGCCAGCAACATCCTGTTTACCTTCGAGTCGGAAACAGTGAGCGATAGTCCGGTATTTACGACGGTGAACGGTTCAAACTCCGTGGTTGTCAATTCTCTGGCACCGGGAGCATCCGACACGCTGACGATAAAATTCTCCTCAAGTCCCACAGCGGAACAGCGTTCCTACACGATCACGATCAATGAGCAGTATGACAGCCCGGAATTCAAGAACGCGAAGGAAGCCGTAAAGATCGCGGTTGGATTAAAGCAGGAGGCACGGTTAAATACCGGTACCATCGAGGTCATGCCGGATGCTATTTCCGTAGGCGAAGAGTCAAACGTGATGTTCTCCATCAACAACACCGGAAAAGTCATGCTCTATAACGTGAACGCGGTCTTTGAGGCAGACTCTATCCAGAAGAATGAGGCTTATGTTGGAAATATCGAACCCGGAAAAAGCGGAAACGTGGATACGATGATCAACGGAATTGCCCCGACCGCGGATGATGGAAAGGTAAAACTCTCCATTACATATGAGGATGAGAACGGAAAAGTCTCCACGGTCGAGAAAGAGATCCAGCTTATGGTAAATGAGGATCAGAGCATGGATGAAAGCAATGTTGATGATACCTGGAGCAGTGACGATATACAGCCGGAACCGTCCACGACGGATAAACTGAAACATCTCGCAATTCCGGTGGGAATCGTGGGAGTGGTCCTTGCAGCTGTGATCCTTGTGGTCATCAGACGCAAAAAGAAGAAAGCGGGAATGGACGATGAGATTCTTTGATCTGCTCATCATGAGCATCAATAACCTGCGCAGACGGAAACTCAGAACGGGACTTACCGTTCTGGGTGTTGTCATCGGCACGGCCTCCATCGTAGTCATGGTCTCTCTGGGAATCGGATTGAAGGAAAATACTGTGGAATCCTATGCTTCCTTCGGAAGTCTCACAAGGATCCAGATCAGTTCCGGATACGGGAACCAGTCCGAGGACGATTACCTCGTGGACGCCACGGTGACGAAGCTTGCGAAGATCCCGCATGTGAAGAGTGTGTCCCCGATCCTGGAGACAGATGTGAATCTGAAGCAGGGAGTTTATCAGGGATATTCGAACATTGTGGGAATGCCCAGAGAGGAGCTGGAACAGATTCCGCTGGCGGAGGGAAAACTTCCGAACAAGAATGCGGCGACTCTGGAGTTTATCGTCGGAAATATGGTTTCCGATAACTTTTATAACAGCAAGACCGGAAAGGGAAGCTGGGACGGTGAGGATCTTTCCAAAGTGGATCTTATACACAAGCCGTTTTTTACCATGTTCCAGAATATGGGAAACGGGGATGAAAGCAGCCAGAAAAAGTATCTTTTCCCGGCCTGCGCTCTGGTGGATGGCGGCGAGAACGGATTTTCTGAGTATGGATACCAGATCTACACGGATATCGATCTGTTAAAGACCCAGCTGAAAAAGATCTACCGGAAGAACCCGATCCCCGGACAGCCGACAAATAAAAAGGGAAAACCCTACAATTATTTTGTCTACAATATGATTTACGTGAATGTGGACGATATGGAGCATGTGACGGAGGTCCAGAAAGCGATCACAGATATGGGCTATGAGGCCTACAGCAGCATGCAGTGGCTCGAACAGGCCCAGCAGCAGACAGATATGATCCAGGCGGTACTCGGAGGCATCGGTGCTGTATCGCTGTTTGTGGCGGCAATCGGAATTGCAAACACGATGATGATGTCCATCTATGAGAGAACGAAGGAGATTGGTGTGCTGAAGGTTTTGGGATGTGCGCTTGGAGATATCCGGACGATGTTTTTGATGGAGGCAGGATTTATCGGATTTATGGGAGGCGTTCTGGGACTTGGCTTAAGCTACAGCGTCTCTGCGGCCATCAATAAGTTTCTGGGAGCCAGTCTCTCCGGCATGACCGGCGGTTCTGGAGCAATCTCAAGGATCCCGCTGTGGCTTTCCGGATCCGCTGTGGTCTTTGCGGTCCTCATCGGCATGCTGGCCGGACTTTTCCCGGCACTGCGGGCGATGAAATTAAGTCCGTTGGCGGCGATCAGAAACGAATAAGATAAATGAGTCCTGGGTGCGCTGACACCTTAAAAATCTGACATTTCAGCCAGTCCGCAGGCAGGCTGGGGAGCAGCAGAAAAACTCCAAAGTTAAGCCGCGCATGGAAAGGCGGACGGTTGCCAGACAACAGAAAAATCGGGATTAAAAGATCCGGTAAACCAAAAGACACGCCATACAGATTTCACTTAAAACCTGTATGACGTGTCTTTTTCAATTCTTAAAATATCTGATCATTTACCCGGCACTTAAGCCTTGGCCGCCTTCTGTCTGGACAGTGTCTGTACACCCTCAATAACAAGGATGATCGCAAGGAAGATCAGAAGGATTCCGAGGATCGTCTGTGCCCACGGACCCCAGTCAGCGCCGCCTGCAGCGATCATGCCGATCTGGTTCTTAACTGTGAGTGCAAGGGATGTGATCGTAACGACGATCATGAATGCCATCGGGATCAGGAACATCTTATTGTTCTTTCCAAGGTTGCCAAGCCAGGTAGCAACAGCCAGAAGACCGATACCTGCAAGCAGCTGGTTAGCAGCTCCGAACAGACCCCAGATCTTACCGTATCCGTTCATACCAAGCAGGATACCAAGAACAACCGTCAGGATTGTAGCAAAGTACGGATTAACCATCACTTTCTTCCAGCCTTCTTTTACATCTGCACCAGTTTCACCCGGCTCCAGCCAGAACTCCTGGAACATGAAACGTGCAAGACGTGTTGCAGTATCAAGAGAAGTAAGACAGAACGCGGAATATGTAAGTACCAGTAAAGAGTTTAAGATGCTGTAGCTTCCCGGGATGATATCGTCGATCATGTGAGCGATACCGCCGCCGAAGATCGCTGTCGCGCCCTTTAACGCCTGGTCCGGATGAACCGCGTTCCACTTGTAAGCATAACCGATGGCGCAGAGAGTTAAAACTGCGAGAACACACTCTAAGAGCATTCCGCCGTAAGCGATCGGCTTCGCGTCAGTCTCTATGTCGAGCTGCTTGGATGTGGTACCGGAAGACACCAGAGAGTGGAAACCGGAGATCGCGCCGCAGGCAACCGTGATGAACATGAAGCTCCAGATGGGCGTGCCCGACGGGTGCATGCTGCCGAAGTGATCCCAGATCTCGGGGATGGTATAGGCAGGGTTGGTGAAGATGCCAAAGATGACACCGATGGCCATGATAATCAGGCAGATGCCGAACACAGGGTAGATCTTGCCGATGACCGCATCAATAGAGATAAAGGTCGCGATGAAGTAGTAGGTCAGAATGATGACCAGCCAGAACAGCAGCGAGGTCATCACGCCGGATGCGCCGCTCTGGCTGCACAGCTCAACGATCAGACCGGCAGGGCCCACGGCGAACACGGTGCCCACCATGATCAGCAGCACAACAGAGAACACACGCATCACGTTCTGCATCACGGGGCCTAAGTATTTGCCGGTGATCTCCGCGATGGAAGCACCGTCGTTGCGCTCACTCATCATGCCGGAGAAGTAGTCATGCACACCACCGGCAAAGATGGTGCCGAAGGTGATCCACAGGAACACCACGGGGCCCCACAAAGCGCCCTGCATGGCACCAAAGATGGGGCCAAGGCCCGCAATGTTCAGCAGCTGGACGAGGAACAGCTTCCACTGGGGCATCACGACATAGTCCACGCCGTCGTTGATGCGCACAGCAGGCGTTTCACGGTCATCCGGGCCGAAGGTATTGTCCACGATCTTGCCATAGACGAAGTATCCGCCCACCAGGATCGCAAGACAGAGCAGGAAACTAATCATACCAGAAACCTCCTTTTTGCCCCTGCCGGCCGCGGCCCCATTCTGCCGCATACCCGGGGCTCTTTTCTGGCCTCATGGTAGCACACTTTTTTCCAGCGGAGAAATATCTTTCCGGCATGGGGCCATATGGTTTCCGATATAGCTGCAAAGAATTTTTGCCGCTTTTCCGTTTATTTTTTGACCATTTATCAGCAAAAATAAAACCGGGCGCTTATTTTCGCCCGGTTTTGCATCCATTTATTGGTTTTTTTGTCAATTCCGAAGGGAGCAACCTTTGCCGTGCCTTAGCCGGAAAGCCCCTTTATTTTACGGTGGAAGCCGCTTCCTTGTGGAGCAGATCCACAAAGGCCTGCTCCTCGGGGCGCAGGCGGCCCTTGTCCGGGTAGACCAGCACATCCCGCATCTGCTGGCGCTGGGCCGGGCACCTTTTCAGCACCAGATGGTACTGCTCCAGTGCCCTGCGGGGCATGGGCGATGCCCACATGTAGGCCGTGGGCAGCCGCTGCAGGATCGAGAACTGGCTGCACCGCTCATACACGTGGATACGGCGTTCCGGGTTGACATGCCAGCGCACACCGTCGCCGCCCTCCTCGCCGGGCAGCTGGAAATCATCGTGGAGGATCTCCATATACTTGTCCAGCTCAGCCAGGTCGCGGATCTCCTTCCGGGCCAGCGGGCCGTCCCGGTTGGTCAGCAGACTGTATTCAAAATCCATAATGGGTTCCATTTTCAGGCCCCGCCGGGCGCAGTAATGGGTATAGTGCTCGTCATCCTCCACGGCATACCGCAGCAGAGCCAGATGATACCCCTGCCGCAGGACATGATCCAGCGCCTCCATGGAGCCGCCCTCCCGGATATGGATGTGGAGCCGTTCTATGGAGGACACCTTCTCCAGATAATCCACCGCCGCATAGGAGGCATAGGTGGCGTGGGGGATCATTACCCGCAGCTCGGCGCAGCGCTCCTGCGCCTCCTGCACGCTCTGGTCCAGCCGGTCCACCTCCCGCAGCACCCGCTCGGCCTGCTCGATGAAATGCCGCCCCTGCTCCGTGGGGATCATGCCGGTGGATGACCGCTCAAAAATGCGGAGATGGTATTCTTCTTCCAGATTTTTCAGCGCCTTGCTCACGTTGGGCTGAGCGGCATACAGCCGCTTTGCCGCCGCACTCACAGATCCGCATTCCATGATGGCGACAAGATACCGCAGTTCTGTAATGTTCAACTTTTTCTCTCCTTTTGGCGTTTTTTCCCTTGCGCCTAGTTTATCAGGCGGCACACGGGGCTGTCAAGCGTTGACGGGGCCCCGCTGCCGTTTTATAATGTAAGAAACAATCTGCCCGAAAGAGGTCGAAGAGGATGGAAGAAAAAAACTACCGCGTTCTGCGCATTGAGGAGCAGCTTTATGGCTGCGAGGAGCTGCCCGAGGGCCAGCCTGTGCTCTGTGATGTCCTGCTGGAGGCTGCCGACGGCACGCAGCGGGTTCTCCCCTACCCGGATGCCGAGCTGACCCGGCTGGACATCAACGAGGGCAGCACTGTCACCCTGCGGGATCACAGGCTGGCCAAGGCGGTGCACAAGGTCTATTTCACCCGCCACGGCGAGACCGTGTGGAACGTGGAAAACAAGATCTGCGGCATGACCGACAGCCCCCTGACCGAAAAAGGCCGCGCCCAGGCCCGGGAGCTGGGCGAAAAGCTCCGGACCAGCGGCCTCCGCATCGATGAGATCCTGTACTCTCCCCTGTCCCGCGCCGCCGACACCGCCCGGGCCATTGCGGAGGCCACCGGCATTCCTGCCCGGTGTGAGCCCAGGCTCCGGGAGCAGTGCTTTGGCCGCTACGAGGGCACGCCCCGGGACGGCGAAGAGTTCCGTATCTCCAAGACCCACTTTGCCGACCGCTACTCCGGCGGCGAGAGCATGATGCAGCTGGCTCAGCGCATCTACAACCTGCTGGACGAGCTCCGGGCCGACACCGACAAGACTTTCCTGCTGGTGGCCCACAACGGCATTGCCCGGGTGGTGCAGTCCTATTTTTACGATATGACCAACGAGGAGTACGCGGCGGCAGGCATCAAAAACTGCGAGTTCGTGGAATTTACATTCTGAAAACAGAAAGGACCCGCCGTGGGTCCTTTCTTTGTTTGCGGTTATTCTGCCTTGCGGTAATGGAACTGCCGGTCTCTGGTGATGAACAGGCCGATGCTGACCAGCAAAGCGGCCAGCTCGGCGGCAGTCACGGCCAACCAGATGCCGTCAATGCCCAGCAGGAGCGGCAGCAGCAGAACCGCCGCCACCTGAAACAGCAGGGTGCGCAGGAACGAGATGAGCGCACTGGTCACACCGTCGCCCAGGGCCGTGAAGAAGGAGGACGCATAGACGTTGAACCCCATGATGAGGAAGCTCAGGCCATAGAGCCGGAAGGCCCGGGTGGTCAGAATGAGCAGGTTTTCATCATAGCCCACAAAGAAGCGGGCCACATGGGGGATGATGAACATGGAGCCGATGGTCATTCCCACTGCAACCACGCCGATGAGCTTCAGGCTCTTGCGGTAGAGGTTGTTGACCTCTTTGCGGTTATTGGCACCATAGTGGTAGCTGACGATGGGCGCACTGCCCACGGCGTAGCCCACAAACACCGCCACGAACAGGAAGGATGCGTACATGATCACACCATAGGCGGCCACGCCATCCTCGCCCGCAAAGCGGAGCAGCTGGTAGTTGTACAGGATGTTCACCAGCGACATGGAAAGGTTGGTCATCAGCTCAGAGGAGCCGTTCACACAGGCTTTCAGCAGCACACCGCCCTCAAACTGCGGGCGGCAGAGGTGGAGCAGGCTGGTGTTGTTCCGGTTGAGGAAGTAGAACACCGGCAGCAGGCCGCCCACCACCTGGCTCAGCATGGTGGCAATGGCGGCACCCTCCACGCTCCAGTGCAGGATGCCCACCAACAGCACGTCCAGCACCATGTTGGTGCAGCCCGCACCCACCGTGAAATAAAAGCCCAGATGCGGCTTTTCGGCGGTGACAAAAAAGCTCTGGAACATATTCTGCAGGATAAAGGTGGGCAGGCTGAGCATCAGCACCCGGCCATAGCGCAGGGCGTAGTCCAGCATCTCGCCTTCTGCACCCAGCATCAGGGCCACCGGCCGGAGCAGCAGCATCCCCAGCACGGACAACACGATGCCGGCGATCAGCGCCGTTGACATGAACAGGCTGAAGTAGCGGTCAGCTTTTGCATTGTCGCCCTCGCCCAGCGTGATGCCCACAATGGCGCTGCCGCCGGTGCCCAGCATAAAGCCCACGGTACCCACCAGCATGGGCACGGGCATGATGAGGTTGACTGCCGCAAAGGCCGTTTTGCCCACAAAGTTTGAGACGCACAGGCCGTCCACAATGCCGTAAATGGAAGTAAACAGCATGGTGCCGATGCAGGGCAGCACAAAACGGATCAGCCGTGAATAATCAAAGTGATCCGAAAGTTGGATTTTCTGTTTTGACATGGATTCTCCTTTTTGCAGGGGTGGATCACATCATCCCGCCGGGCCGCCAGCCGGTGCAGTAGCGGGCATAATCGCGGTCGGCCTGTTTGACGTAAAGGAGGAACTGTTCCCTGCCTTCCTTGTCCGTGACCTGACGGACTTTGGTGGGCAGGCTCTGGCGCTGGAGCAGCTCCAGCTCATCGTTGAGCTCTTCCTCGGTATCAAAGGCATCCAGCTTGGTCCAGTGGGTGGCAAAGAGCCAGATGTTTGCAAGGGTGTTATTCATATTCAGTCTCCTTTTCCGGGGCATCGGCAAGGGTGCCGACCCGGTAGAACGGCGCAATGGCGTTGGCATCGCCGTGGCGCACGATGGAATAGGTAATATCGCAGTAGGGCTGGATAGCGGTGCTCTTTTCCACGGTGGAGATGAGCAGCACCTGCAGCTGCAGGCGGCGGAACAGCTCCATCATGGGGCGGATGCGGTCACTGGTCATCTTGCTGAAGGCCTCATCCAGCAGGACAAGGCGGATGCTGTTCTCGCTCTTCTGGTAGATCTGCAGCAGGCTGGCGCAGATGGCCACATAGAAGGGAGCCTGATTCTCACCGCCGGAGGAATCGCGGCTGACGCGGGAAAGATAGGCCTGCTGGCCCGAAACGGTGTTGGTCACCTTGATGTCATAGTCCAGATAGGTGCGGTAGTCCACATAATCCGAGAGGGTGGCACCGGAGGTGGTGCGGCCCTCCTGCCGGGCCCGGGTGTTCTCGTCCACATCAGCCATGATCTTTTCCATCAGCGCGTCCACCTGCCGCTCGTAGACGGGGTCGGCGGTGGCGGCAAGGTTGTCCAGCGAGTCGCCATCGGTCATCTGCTGGTTGCCCTTGTCCACAATGACCTGATAGAAGGCGGCCAGCTGGGGGTCACGGCTGGGCTCCAGCTCAAAGCGGTAGACTTCCTCGCCGTAGGTCAGCTGCTCCATCACCTTGTTCAGCTCCCGGAACTGGCGGCGGGCGTTGAAAATATCATCCTTCATGCGGAACAAAATGTCCTTGCGGAAGCGGTCCTTGCAGTCCCGCTGTGCCTGCTCCAGCCGGGCGGCGTAGCGCTCCAAGTCGATGCGCACAAGGCTGTCGTGCTGGGCGCGGTACCGCTCCACCCCGGCCAGACCCAGCGGATAATCGCAGACGTAGTGCTCGTTGTAATCCCTCTGGGCGGGTTCCAGCGTGGAAGTGAGATAAGCTCGCAGGGTATCGTCCAGCCTGGTCTGTGCCTTTTCGGCAGTCTGTGCGGCGGCACGGGCCGTGCGCCCGCCCGTCATCAGGCCCTTTTTGCGTTCCTGTGCCAGAGGCTCCAGCAGCGGGTGCTGTGCAAAGAATGCCTCTGCCGCCTCCCTGCTCTGTGCAGCGGTCTCCACCGCCTTGCCCTGCTCCGCCTCACAGGATGCGATCTGCTTTTCGCAGACGCGGATATCGCCGCCCACCTGCTCCACGGCCTTGCGGGCGGTCTCCCATGCGGCTTCCCGGGCTTCTTCCTCGCGGTAGAGCTGCTGCAGCATGGGGTTCTCGCGGCAGTCCGCCAGTTTCTGCTCCTGCGCGGCGTAGTCGGCACGGGCGGCATCCAGCGCGGCCCGGCTGGCCCAGAGTTCGGCCAGCTGTTCCAGCGCATGGCCCCGCAGGACGTTCTGGTACTGGTCGTAGGCAGATTTCAGGGTCTTTTCGGCCTGGGCGGCTTCGCGGCAGCGGTCGGCCCGAGCGGCAAGCTGTGCTTCCAGCGCTTCGGCACGCTCCCTGCGGGCATCCAGGCCGATATAGCGCTGGGGCCTGCGCAGGCGTTCCAGCCGGAAGGGATGGTGGCGCAGCAGGTCCCGGGTGGCGCTGTCGGGGAAATGTTCCAGCGTGTCGGGGGTGTCGCAGCAGACGATGCGGCGCAGGATGGTGTCCGCATACTGTGCGGCCAGCGGGTTCTCGCTGGTGACCTGGGCGGCAAGGCTGTCGGCGGGGGCCGTCTCCGCATGGCGGTCCGCCTTGCGGATGCCCGGGGTATCCAGCAGGCTGATGGGCCCCACCCGGTCGCCCAGCGCCACAAAGGCGCTCTTGGCGGCGGCGTAGTGGGCAGGCGGCACAAGGATATCGAACCGGCGGTCACCCAGGCAGGCCTCCACACAGTCCTGCCAGCTCTCATCGGCCACGGTCAGCAGCTCACAGAAGATCTTTGCATCCGCTGTCATGCCGCGGCTTTTCAGCTCGGCATTCACGGCATCCCGCACTTTGGTGGCGGCATCGCCGTGGGGGTAGACCCACTTGCCGCCGGACACGGCGTTCAGCTCGGCCCGCAGGCCTTCCTGCTCTTTTGCCAGATCCGCCGAAGCCTGCCGGGCAGCAAAATACTGCTCCTCCAGCGGCTTTTCGATGCGGGCCAGCGCCTCGGTCAGGGCGGGGAGATGTTCCGCCGTCAGGCGTTGGGGCCAGAGCTCCTTCTCCACCGCAAAGCCGCTGCGGTTCAGCTGAGTCAGCAGGCCTGTGATGGTATCTGCAGTCGCTTCCAGACTGTTCCTTGTCCGGGCCGCTGCATCCAGCGCGCTCTTTTTCCGGGCCAGCTCCTCGGTCAGGGCATCCAGCGCCCGGCCCGCGCCGCTGTCACCGGCCGCACCGTGGGCCGCCAGATAGGCCCGGCGGGCTTTGGCTTCGGCATTCTTGGCGGCCTCGTATTTTGCGTTCAGGTCGGTCAGCTGGCGGCGGCCTGCATCCAGATGGCTCTGCCAGGAGGCATCCTCACCGGCATCCGCTTCGGCGCGGGCCAGTAGGGCCGCACCCCGGTTGACAAGGGCATCCGTCTCTTTGTCAGCAGCTTCCCGGCCATACGCCACGATCTGTTCCAGCGCGGCGGCACGGGTCTGGGCCTCGGCCAGAACGGCGTGGAGGTTTTCCAGCTCCACCCGGTCGCCCTGCAGCGCTTCCAGATCCAGTTCAGGCTGGGGCAGGATGTACTGGTACAGGAACTCCCGGAAATTGGGGATCTCGTCCATGCTGGTGCCCATCTGGAACACTTCATTGAACTTTTTGC
>OGDE01002043.1_pt1 | contig 10998 bp, 6 predicted proteins | sample 1570321 | NCBI WGS metagenome assembly OGDE01 (sample SAMEA2581976, study PRJEB24529) | metagenome | biome: Human gut stool | place: China | collected 2011 | reverse complement strand
CTTGACTATTTACATTCTCTTGGGCGTGATTTTTTATCTCATGGGTATTTCATTGGTATTTTCATTGGTATTTTATGATTGGTTTGTCTTGATGAAACAAAATTAAGGGCTTTGTTGATATAATTCAATGTACAAAAGTACATATTCCTAGAATATTGTATAAACCGTACCTAAGATGTGTGATTCTGTTTGCTATGTTTTATCTTTCTTGTAATTTTGTGCTTAGTTAATTGCATCAAGAAACATTTGTTTTTATACTGTATGAAAAACCAAAAGATTTGGATACTATGCTGGTTGGGCTGTTTGTTGTTGTCGTCATTTTCGGCGAAGGCTGCAATCGAACTTCGCAGCGAACGACTGACTACTGCTGATGGACTTGCAAACAATTCTGTGCGTTATATTTATCAAGATAGTAAAGGGTTTATCTGGATGGCCACACTGAATGGCTTGAATCGTTATGACGGTAATTCTCTTATCACCTTTCGTCCTCAGAAATCGAAAAAGATTTCTCTGGCAGACCATCGGGTGAAGGTGCTGGAAGAGGATCAGAATGGTTTTTTGTGGATTACAACGACAGCCGATTTAATCAGCTGTTATGATTTAAGGCATGACTGTTTTGTCGATTTTACCGGTTGCGGAGAATATCAGGATCATTATCGTGGCTTTTTTATAACAGAAGAAGCTGTGTGGCTATGGGGAGCTTCTCACGGATGTCGCCGTGTGACCTATCAGGATGGTCGTTTCACTTCTACATTATTTACCGTACAAAATGGCTCTTTGAAGAGCAACAATGTTCATTTTATCCGTCAGCACGGAGATAGAGTATGGATAGGAACACAGCAAGGTGTTTATTATTGGAAAGATAACAAGCTGGTGGCGGTAGATGAATCTCATTCGTATTGGAAGGCTATGTTTTACGAGGATAATCTTGTTTTTGTGACATCAGAAGGTGATTTGTTTTACTTTCAGACAGACGGAAAACTGAAATCTTTGGGAAGCCTTCCTCGTAAAACAAAAAAATGGGCGATGACCGGACTTTTTCGGATTGGTCAGAAACAGTATATCTTGACCTCAGAAGGTACGCTGTGTCTGGATATGAAGACTTTTAAGGTTGAGTCTGCTCCGGCATACTATAATATTCCTGAAGGACAGGTTAAAAAAGATGATAAAGGAGATTATTGGGTATATAACCGTACTGGTAATTTGTATTATATAAAATCGGATACAGGAGAAAAGAAAGTGTTCTCGGTAATGCCTTATGACAAGCTTGGATTCATTGATAAGGAACGATATTACATTGTGCACGACAGCCGAGGGATTATCTGGATTTCTACATATGGCAACGGACTGTTTGCTTATGATCCGGCTACGGAAAGCATACAGCATTTTACATCCGATTCGGGTATCTCTTCTCTATTGGCTTCCAATTATCTGCAATGTCTGATGGAAGACCGGTCGGGAAGTGTCTGGGTAAGTTCTGAATTTGCGGGTATATCTAAGTTGAGTGTATTGAATGAAGGCGCATCACGTGTGTATCCCGAAAAAGATTCTATGGCCGACCGCTCGAATACGGTGCGTATGATTGCTTCTACTTCTGATGGAGATATCTGGGTAGGTACACGTAGTGGCGGTTTATATATTTATGATGCAAAGCTGGAGGTTCAGAAAAAGAAATTTCATCATGATATAAATACTTATGCTGTTTGTGAAGACAATGAAGGGAATCTGTGGATTGCTACCCGTGGTGAAGGCGTATGGATTGGAGATGTAAAATATCGGTATGATAAATTGAATGATAAGTCGCTTTCATCGGATAATGTCTTTTGTATGTTGAAAGACCGTAAAGGTCGTATGTGGATAGGTACGTTCGGTGGAGGTTTGAATCTGGCTGTTCCTACGCAGGATGGAAAGTATGAGTTCCGCCATTTCTTTACTCGTACTAACGGACAGCGGGAAACCCGTACGTTGTGTGAGGACAGTAACGGATGGATATGGGTCGGATCAAGTGAAGGTATATTTGTCTTTGATCCGGATAAACTTATTGCAGATCCGGAAGCCTATAAACATTATTCGTTGGAAAGTGGTGATTTGCAAAGTAATGATATCCGTGCGATAATACGTGACCGGAAAGGACATATGTGGCTGGCTGAGTCGGGAGCTGGATTTGGTATGTCTGTTGTCGGTCATAATTACGATAAGCTGGAGTTTACTCATTATACTTCACAAGATGGGCTGGTAAGCAGTATGGTACAGGCCCTAATTGAAGATGATAAGGGGATGATATGGGTTTCTACTGAATATGGCTTATCTTGTTTTAATCCGGAAACTGTTACATTCGAAAATTATCTTTTTTCTGATTATATATTGGGTAATGTATATAGTGAAAACAGTGTTCTGAAGCTGCAAGACGGACGTCTGGCATTGGGTACAGGACAAGGTATTGTTATTGTAGACCCAAAGCATGTTTCGGTGAAAGATACTCCTATGCAAGTTACTTTTACGGATTTGAAACTGAATGGTATATCAGTCATTCCGGGAGATAAGGATTCTCCATTGGAAGCTTCATTGGCTTATGCAGAGTCTGTCCGGTTGAATTATGAACAAAATTCGTTTGTGATTGAATTTTCTACATTCAACTATTCAGATGCTGGATTGTCGAAGTTTGCTTACAAACTGGAAGGATATGACGATACTTGGAGTGCTCCTTCTTCTTTGAATTTTGCAGCTTACAAGAATCTGCCTCCAGGATCCTATCATCTTCATGTAAAGGCAAGGAATACAGCTGGTACATGGTCGGATGAGTCTGTATTGAAAATCGTAGTTGTTCCTCCATTCTGGGAAACGACATGGGCAATGCTAATTTATGTCCTATTGAGTATAGCTGTTTTATATGCGGCTTATCGAATAATATCGAAGATGAATACCCTACGTAATAAAATTAAGGTAGAAGAACAGCTGACGGAATATAAACTGATGTTTTTTACAAATATATCGCATGAGTTCCGTACACCTCTGACTCTGATACAGGGGGCTTTGGAACGTATTCATCGTGCCAAGAAAATTCCTGCTGATATGGTAGGAGCTGTCCGTGTAATGGATAAAAGTACACAACGCATGCTGCGGCTTATTAATCAGTTGCTTGAGTTCCGCAAAATGCAGAATAACAAGTTAAGTTTATCGCTTGAAGAAACAGATGTGATAGCATTTCTGCGTGAAATTTATCTGATTTTCAAGGATGCTGCTGAGTCGAAAAATATGGAGTATGTGTTTTCTCCTTCTGTGTCAACGTATAAAATGTTTATCGATAAAAGTAATATTGATAAAGTAGCCTATAATTTATTGTCGAATGCATTTAAATACACTCCTTCTAATAAGAGAATTGAATTTAGTGTATCTGTTGACGAAGCGAATCATAAACTGATAATGAAAGTAATCGATACGGGAGTAGGTATTCCCGTAGAAAAGCGTGGAGAGCTGTTCAAACGTTTTATGCAGAGCAGTTTTTCAAGCAGCAGTATGGGGGTAGGTTTACACCTTACCCATGAACTGGTACAAGTACACAAAGGTACGATATCATATGCAGAAAATCCAGGTGGCGGTTCTGTGTTTACAGTTGTGCTTCCAACAGATGCTTCCGTATATGAGGGTAAGGATTTTCTTATACCTGACAATGCTTTGCTGAAAGAAGAGATAGAAGCTGAAAAAGCACACCAGGCAGAGGATAGTTGGGAGGTATCGGAAGATGAGAAAAACGAAAAGAACACCTCAACGGAGCCACTTAATAAGCGTAAGATTTTGATTGTAGAAGATGATAATGATGTACGTGAGTTTTTGAAAGAGGAGCTAAGTCCTTATTTTGAAGTGGTAGCAGAATCTGACGGAACTTCCGGACTGGAACGTGCGAAAGTTTATGATGCGGATTTGATAATAAGTGACGTTTTAATGCCCGGATGTTCAGGGTTTGAACTGACGCGTAAATTGAAAAATGATTTTAATACCAGTCATATACCTATTATTTTATTGACAGCTCTTAATTCTCAGGAAAAACATCTGGAAGGTGTTGAGGCTGGAGCCGATGCATATATAACGAAACCTTTCAGTAGCAGTCTGTTGCGCGCCCGGGTATTTAAACTGATAGAACAGCGCGACCGCTTGCGGGAAAAGTTCTCAAAAGATCCTCATGCTGTACGTCCGGCTATTTGTACAACAGACCGTGATAAGGAGTTTGCCGATAAATTGGCTGAAACTTTAGGAGAGCATTTGTCGGATCCGGATTTTACAATCGATGAATTTACTTCAATTATGGGACTTGGCCGAACTGTCTTTTATCGTAAGGTAAAAGGTGTGACAGGATATTCGCCGAATGAATACATACGAGTTATGCGTATGAAAAAAGCGGTTGAACTCTTGGCTGAAGGTAAATATACAGTTGCAGAAGTGACTTATCAGATAGGAATGAATGATCCGTTCTATTTCAGTAAGTGCTTTAAAGCTCAGTTTGGAGTACCTCCGTCATCTTATTTGAGAGGGGAGAAAGAGGAATAGTTTATTCTATCACTTTTTCTAGTATTAAGCTAAATTATTAAAACTGGAAAAGACTCTTAGGAGATGAGGCTCAAAATAAAAAACAGAGATAAGTTTACTTACAATCTATAAGCCGCAACATAAAAAATCTCCTGCCTTTAGTCCTATAATTGTAATAAATAAGGGTTAAAGCAGGAGTTTTTTATTGCGAAGTTTTAATCTATAAGATTTTTACTTTTGTACTTCATTTTGAGCCTCTTTTATAGAATGACGATTATCAACTTATTTCAATTTATAAATTTCGCTTCCAGCCAGAAGGAAACAACCTGTTCCAAAATCATCAAAATCAGGCTTGCTGTCGTAAGTTACGGGCTGTCCGTCTTTAGGCTCCTTTCCTGTTCCTTGTACATAACCTAAGAACCCATCAGGATGAACAGCGTCTTTCACCATTGCATTCCAGGCTTTGAGTACTATTGGCAGATATTCGTCGCGATCAAGCAATCCGTTGCGTATTCCCCATGCCATTCCATATACAAATAAAGAAGTTCCTGTCAGCTCTTTTCCGCCGAAGTGATTAGGATCGTGTAAGCTTACATTCCAGAATCCGTCTTCACGCTGGCAAGCTTTGATAGCCTTGCTCATAGTCAGAAAGTCGTTTATATAATCTTGGCGGTGAACTTCATTGGCAGGAATTTCATCGAGTACGCGGACTAGGGCAGCGTATACCCAACCGTTTCCACGGCTCCAATAACAGTCTTCTCCGTTAGGTTCTTTGTAAGGAGGGTCGAAGTCCTGATCTCTCCACCATAATCCGTCCTTTTGATTGAACATGCCATGTTCTCCATGCTGGTTGCGTGTGTATTCGTACATCTGCCACATCTTGTCGAAATACTTCTGCTCTCCGGTCAGTTTACCCATTTTGGCGAAACCAGGCATACCCATTTGTATGGCATCTATCCACCACCACTCATTGATTTGTGGAGTGTTGACCAACATGTTGAGGTTGGATTTTACATTTAGCAGGATTTCCGGTTTAGGGCAGAGGTTGTACATGTCGATATATACTTGTCCGCAGGCATAATTGTCGGCATGTCGGGTTGTTGTTCCTCTCCACATCCCCCACTTATGAAAATCCCCCCATTGATAAGCATATGCGTAATATTCAGTATCCGGATAAATGGAGTAAAGAGCCAGCAGTCCCTCGTAGTACACAGTGCGTGTCCAGATATTGCTGGCCCGCATCTTTCCTTTGACAAAACTGGGTAGTGTGCAGTCCGGATTATTCTTCATATAATGTTTGTTCACTTTGATTAAAGTGTTCAGAGTTTCTTTCTGGTCGGGCAAATTTTGTGCATGCAGAATATTTGTCCCTCCCAAAGCGAAAACTAAAGCTGCAATAAATAATTTTTTCATGGCCTTTGCTTGTTAGTTATTGTAATATAAGTTTATTGACAAAAATAGTTGTCTGTCTTTATATATAGAATGGAAAATCATACAATAGTCTTTGATTTTATTCATTTAGCTCGTTTTAGGGTAAAAATGTACGAATTTATCAGGATAATGTATGATTTTCTATTTTGAGGTTATAGGCTTTTCTCTATTTTTGCCAATGTGAAAAGTAAAGATAATTTGTTTTATAAAAAATATACTATGAATAAAGTGTGGACAAGATGTGTTGTTTCTATTGCTTTAGCTTTGTTCGTTTTGCAGGCTTCAGCAAAAGAAGTTTTCCCGGACGGAACTCCTATACCCGACTGGTTTCGTCAGACAGAAATCGTTAAGTTGGAAGATTTAGGAAAAAGCTATCGTATTACAGATTATGGAGTATTGAATGACAGCACAATCATACAGACTCAGCAGATACAGGCCGTGATTGATAAAGCTTCTCAGGAAGGGGGAGGGGTGATTTATATTCCTCAGGGAACTTTTTTGAGTGGATCATTATTTTTTAAACCTAATACCCATCTTTATATAGAGAAAGAAGGAACACTGAAAGGTAGTGATGATATCAGCGATTTTGCAGTCATTGATACACGTATGGAAGGACAGAATCTGAAGTATTTTGCAGCGCTGGTCAATGCTATTGGTGTGGACGGATTTACGATTTCAGGAGAGGGACGTATAAACGGTAATGGTCTGCGTTACTGGAAGTCTTTCTGGTTGCGTCGTCAGGTGAATCCTAAGTGTACGAATCTGGAAGAACTGCGTCCTCGTTTAGTTCATATTGCCGATTCGAAAGATGTTCAGTTGTCTGGTGTTCGTCTGGAGAATTCTCCATTTTGGACTACTCATTTGTATCGTTGTGAAAATGTAAAATTGTTGAATCTCCATATTTTTGCACCTCATTTCCCTGTAAAAGCTCCCAGTTCTGATGCTATCGACATTGATGTATGTACCAATGTCTTGGTGAAAAATTGCTATATGTCTGTCAATGATGATGCGGTTGCACTGAAGGGTGGAAAAGGTCCTTGGGCAGATCAAGATAAAGAAAATAATGGGGCTAACCGCAATATTATTATTGAAGATTGTGTATATGGTCTTTGCCATAGTGCGCTGACTTGTGGCAGTGAGTCAATACATAATCATAATATAATCCTTCGCCGTTGTCGGCTGGATAATGCGAAACGGTTGTTGTGGCTGAAAATGCGTCCCGATACACCGCAGAATTATGAATATATTACCGTAGAAGAGATTACGGGAACTGTTTCCAGTTTCTTGTTTGCAAAGCCATGGAAGCAGTTTTTCGACCTGAAAGGGCGTAAGGATACACCATACTCCTATTCCAGTCATGTGACAATGCAGAATATCACAATGGAATGTGATGTCTTGTTTGATGTGACCAAGGCGGACGATCAATATAAATTGTCTGATTTTACTTTTAAGAATTTGGATCTGAAGGTGAAAAAGAATGCGAAAATAGAAGTTGACTGTGTTGATAATTTTGTATTGGAAAATGTTAAAGTTAATGACAATATAATCAGGAAACAGGTTTTAGATTTTAAATAGGTATTAGTATTTTAAGGTTTAATTTTTTACTTTCTTCGGGCAGATTTCAGGCAGTCTGTCCGATTTTTTTGTTTCCCGACAAAGCTTTTTGCTGATATATATGGCTGTGTGTTTTGTGAAATTTGTACGAATTATCAGTGTGTTCATGGTTATAGTAAAGGATTTCTTTGGAAATATAAGGACGAATCATTCTTAAAAACTTGATTCATTCAAAAAATATGCTGTTGTTTTATGTATTTTTTTGTACAAAAGGAACAGACATTCGTACAAATTTTTCGAAAAGAAGGTGATGTTTTTCCTGACTTTTCAAGATGTTTTTTGGGAAATACGACCAGCTGTGATGTTGAATTTCAATCAGATTGAGTGAGAAATTTGCAGTCTTCGATGAATAAAAGGGAGAAAAACAAAAAACCGACTCTCATAATGAGAATCGGTTTTCTGTATGTAATGAATACGGCAATTGCAAGACCGATAAGCATAGCAACTGCAAGAATCCAGTTTACTTTTGTAACATCACCAATTGTTATTTTCCATCCAAAGTCTGCTGCATTCTGGTTGATGTTGTCTCGGATGATTGTCATGAAAATCAGACCAAATCCGAATGGAAGAGCGATATACGGTGCTTTGTGACCAAATGCGATGGTACATGCAACACCACGTCTGTCCAGTTTCATCTTGTTCATCATACTCAGTAATGGTGGAACAAGAATCGGGATGTATGCAATGTGAATCGGAATGATATTCTGAGATGCACATGCAATGATTAATAAGATTCCCAGTAAAAGCCATCTGTTACCCTTTACAGTTTTTGCAATTTTAACAGATAAGATTTCTGTAATGCCGGTGTATGCCATACAAGAAGCAAATGTACCAAGCAATACGTATGCTAAGGCTGTTTCTGCGTTAGAACTGAATCCGTCGATAACGCAGCTCATAATACTCACTTCATCTCCGGAGCTGACAACCGGCAAACCCCCGATAAGACCGGCTACAGTCAGAGATACGAGCATGGAGAGTAATACATTAATTTTCAGCAGACACAATACACAAAGTAAGAGTACTGCTACGATTACAGGATTTAGCATAGAATTACCTCCCTCTTTTCGTAATATTTAGTTTTTTTATTTTGTCTCTAATGAACCACTGATTGCCTCCTCAACTGCTTTAATCAGTGCATCATTCTTAATAATTTCTTCACAGTAATTAATATCACCGTATAATTCTCTATCCTGGTCTAAAGTAGCAACTTCTTTACGAACTAAGTCATAAGCTGCCTGTGTACCTTTACCAAGACCTTTGTTACCACGCATATCGATACCCTGGCAGGCTACCATAAGTTCCATAGCGAGTACACGTCTTACATGTTCTGCAATTGTTCCGGCTTTTCTTGCTGCAATCATACCCATAGATACGTGGTCTTCCTGACCTGCTGAAGATGGAATACTATCTACAGATGCCGGATGAGCCAGAACTTTATTTTCAGATACTAATGCCGCTGCTGAGTACTGAACAATCATAAATCCTGAGCAAACTCCACCGTGTGGTGTTAAGAATGCCGGCAGATCGCTGTACGCCGGGTTAACCAGACGTTCAATACGTCTTTCAGAAATATTTGCTAATTCAGATGTAGCGATTCCTAAGAAGTCAAAGCTTAATGCCATTGGCTGTCCGTGGAAGTTACCACCGGAGATACCAGCTCTGTCTTCTTTAAAGATAATTGGGTTATCTGTTACAGAGTTAATTTCGATATTTACATGGTCGAGTACGTAGTTGATTGCATCTTTACTTGCACCATGAACCTGTGGTGAACAACGAAGAGAATAAGCATCCTGAACACGGATTTCACCCTGACGAGTTGTATTTTTGCTTCCTTCGAGTAATTTTAACAGGTTTCTTGCAGTAGCAAGCTGTCCTGAATGAGGACGTACATCATGCACTCTGTGGTCAAGTGCATCTACAACACCATTCTGTGCTTCAAAGCAGAGAGCATCTGCGATATCTGCAACTTTGACTAATTTTAATACATCATATAAAGCAAGAGCACCGGCTGCTGTTAAAGCCTGAGTACCATTATTTAATGCAAGACCTTCTTTTGCAGATAATTCGATTGTAGGAATACCTGCACGTTTCATAGCTTCTGCTCCCGGAAGCAGTTCGCCTTCATAGTAAGCCATACCAAGACCAATCATAGGAAGAACCATATGTGATAATGGTGCCAAGTCTCCAGATGCTCCAAGAGAACCCTTCTGTGGAATAAATGCGGTAACACCTTTATTTAACATGTTTACCATTGTTTCAACAGTTTCTAAACGAATACCGGAGAATCCTTTTACTAAGTTGTTGATACGAAGTAACATAACACCCCTTGCCACATCAATTGGGAATGGGTCACCGGCACCAACTGCATGAGTAATAATTAAGTTTCTCTGAAGTTCTTTACACTGTTCCTGAGAAATTACAACGTCACTGAATTTACCAAAACCAGTTGTGATACCGTAAACAACTTTTTCCTCCGCTACTAAGTCGTCTACCACTTTTCTGGAATCAATGATATTCTGTTTTGCTTCTTCTGCTAATTCGATTTTTGCATTTTCGCGGCAGATTAAAGCAAGCTGCTCCAATGTTAAATCATTTCCTGTAATTACGATACTGCTCATAATCGCACCCTCTTTTCGTTTATTTTATAGTGCAATTATATCTAATAGTACGTCAAAAAAACGTCGATAAATGTAAGAAACGCACAATCTATTTTTTCGAATTGTTTTATTTTTTAGCACAATTCCCCAATTAGCGGACATCATTCTTTATGATACGGACATTTGTGTCAGCACGTTATCATGGTAAAACTGTAAGTTGAATTTTTTCTCAAAAACTTTGTTTTTTCTTTTGTGTAAAGCGGACATTCGCAATCCGCTTCGCTACTTGCTCATGAACGCAGTCGCTTTGCGCTCTGCACACTTGAAGCGGTGGAATGCTTATCTGCGTTCAAAAAAGAAGCTGGCTCTTTTTAGAACCCAGCTTCCTTACTGATCTGTCTGATAACCGAAACGGTTGTCGGATTATTCATTTTTTCTGTCAAGCTTACTGCTTTCTTATAATGTTTCTTTGCCTGGTCTTTTTCACCAAACCGAAGCAGAACCAGTGCCATATATGCCTCAGCACGCTCCAGCCCCCAATAGTATCCATTTTTCTCAAAACAGGCAATCGCTTTTTCAAGATACGTTCTGGCCTCTGTATTTTTTTCCATAAAATAATACATCTGACCTACATTAGAATAAAACTGTCCCAGACCATTTGTTACAACTTTTTCTGTTCCCTTTTCTATCGCTATTTTATAATAGGAAAGTGCAGATTGATACTCTTTCATTTCCCTGCATACATCTCCGATGTAATTATAGCAGGCTGCAATATTCATTGCATACTGTCAACCTTCCCCGCCGAGAATCGGAGAAGATTTCGTAGCACGTG
>OGDE01002039.1_pt1 | contig 11012 bp, 8 predicted proteins | sample 1570321 | NCBI WGS metagenome assembly OGDE01 (sample SAMEA2581976, study PRJEB24529) | metagenome | biome: Human gut stool | place: China | collected 2011 | reverse complement strand
ATGGCTTTCTGACCCGCATGAGCACCAAGAACGGCCGCAAGGTCATCAATGCTCGCCGTGCTAAGGGCCGCAAGAGCCTGACCGTCTGATCCCGCTTTGCCAGGGATCCGGCGCAGAATTGAACATGCGCACAAAAGACTGCTGATCCAGAATTGGCGGTCTTTTTCTTATTTTGGACGTTCTGCGCGCGGAATGACTAAAAATTTGGCAAAAGATTTGGCACAAAAAACGCCCGGACAGCCTTTTCATGTCGGCGTTTTTTTGCTATACTGAATTTTGAACTTTGCCTTTAGGGAAGTTCTGCGATTTTTTAACCGAAAAGGAGGCGACGGAGCAGTGCGCTATCGTCCCATCCGCCGCAACAGCGAGTTTGGCCGCGTGTATGCCCGCGGCAAGTCCTATGTGAACCCGGCGCTGGTGCTGTATGTGCTCAAGACCCGCGGCAGAAAGACCCGCGTGGGCCTGACAGCCACCAAAAAGATCGGCCATGCTGTCCAGCGCAACCGCGCCCGCCGCGTGATGAAGGCTGCCATTGATGAGCATCTGGATCAGAACATCGGCGGCTATGATCTGGTGTTCGTGGCCCGGGGCATGACCCCCCGCCTGAAGAGCTGGCAGCTCAGCGAAGTGGTGGCCAGGCTCTTTGCCCAGGCCGGCCTGCCCGACAAGGCAAAGCAGCCGGGCGCAAAGCCCCCTGCCACGATCCCGCCCGCAGACCGGGCCGCAAAACAGTGAATCCCGTCTCCCGCGTCTGCCGGAACGCGCTCTGTGCGCCCATCCGGTTCTACCAGCGCTTTATCAGCCCGGGGCTGGGCCGCAACTGCCGCTTTACCCCCACCTGCAGCCAGTATGGCATAGAAGCCATCCAGACCCATGGCTGCATCAAGGGCTTGCTGCTCACCGCCTGGCGCATCGCCCGGTGCAACCCGCTTGGCCGCTGGGGCTTTGACCCGGTGCCGCCCAAAGGCCGCTGGGTGAACCCGGAGCGGAGACTGTCCCCGGCAAAGCTGTTCCGGGGGCGGCACGGTTAAGCAGCGTGCTTATGATACACGGCTCCTTTGTACAACCTCTCCGTCATTGCTTCGCAATGCCACCTCCCCTGGTAGGGGAGGCTTTGGCAGCCCGATCCAGTTGACGGTTTTGCCAAGGGCTCCCCTATTAGGGGAGCTGGCAACGCCGCAGGCGTTGACTGAGAGGTTTCATCCGTTCTTATGCTTCTTGTGACGCTCCGCACTGTGGGCGGGGTGTCCTTCTCATAAAAATCTAAACGTCCCGCACCACAGGCGGGGCAGAATGGACGAAACTATGAATCCTTTGTACATCCTGGGCTGGCCCTTGGGCTATGTAATGGAGTGGATCTACAAGCTGATCCCCAACTACGGCTGGGACATCATCCTGTTCACCCTGCTCATCACCGTGATCAAGATCCCCCTCCAGCTCAACCAGCAGAAGAGTATGGCCCGCATGAGCGCTTTCCAGCCCATGGTGGCCGAGATCCAGAAAAAGTACCGCGACAAGCCCGAAAAGCAGCAGGAAGAGCTGATGAAGCTGCAGGAGCAGGGCTACAAGCCCACCGCAGGCTGTATGCCCATGCTGGTCAACTTCCTGGTCATGTTCGGCGTTATCGAGGTGGTGTACCGCCCGCTGCAGCGCATCTTCCACATTGGTGCCGATGCCCTGACCGCCGCAGGTGAGGCCCTGACTGCCATGGGCATCAGCTTTACCACCGTGACCCGCGACACCAACATCATTGCACAGGTCATTGCAGGCGAGAGCACCGTCTCCTCCTGCTTCACCCCGGATCAGGTGGCTACCATCACCGAGTTCGGCCAGCACATGGATTTCTTTGGCATCGACCTGACCCGTGTGCCCCAGTACAGCCTGGCTGCAGAGAACCTGCCCCTGCTGATCCTCCCGGTCCTGGCGATCGTGACCATGTTCCTGTCCACCCACATCAGCATGAAGGCCAGCGGCCAGGAGATGCAGGGCAGCATGAAGCTGACCATGTATATGATGCCGCTGATGTACGTCTTCTTCTGCTTCACCGTGCCCAGCGCTTTCTCTCTGTACTACGTTGTTTCCAACATCCTGATGACCGTGCAGAGCCTGTTGATGAAGAAGATCTACGACCCTGAGAAGATGAAGGCAGAGGTCGCCGCCGAGATGGCTGCCCGCAAGAAGGAGCAGAAGCGCGGTGTAAAGAGCACCACCATCAAGGTCACGGATGAAAAGACCGGCGAGGTCGTGGAGAAAAATATCTCCGCCAGCGAAATGAACAAGCGCCGCCTGGAGTATGCCCGCAAGCTGGATGAGGAGCGCTATAAGGACGAGCGCACTGTTCCGCTGAGCGAGCTGGAAAACAAGAAGGAGGATTGACGGTTATGATCCGTACTCAGGAAGCGACCGGCAAGACGGTCGATGAAGCCCGCGCAAAAGCCTGCGCCCTGCTGGGCGTGCAGGCCGACGACCTGAATGTGAGCTATGAAGTGCTCGAAATGCCCCAGAAAACCGGTTTTCTGGGCCTGAAGACCACCCCCGCCAAGGTGCGTGTGAGCGTGGAAGAGCCCGATGCCCCGGCCGCTCCCGTGATGGAGGAGAAGGTGGAGCCTGAGGTGAAGCCTGTTGTGGAGGAAGCTCCCGCTGAGGAACCCAAGGCCGAGGAGCCTGCCGCTGCCCCTGTGGCAGAGGAGGCCGCTCCCGTTGAGGAGGCTGCAGCCCCCGCTGCCGAAGGTGAGGAGCCGGAAGTTCCCATCAACATCGAAGAGAACGCCAAGGTCAAGGCCGCTGTGGACTACCTGAAGGAAGTCATTGCCCTGATGGGCGTGGAAAATGTCACCTTCAGCGCCGTGCAGAAGGGCGAGGCCACCATCATCCGTCTGGATGGCGAGAAGCTGGGTGCCCTGATCGGCCGCCGCGGCGAGACCATGGAGAGCCTGTCCTATCTGGCAAGCCTGGTGGCCAACCGTCTGGAAGGCGATTACATCAAGCTGGGTCTGGACGTGGCCGGCTACCGCGACAAGCGCGAGAGCGACCTGACCGCACTGGCACAGCGCATTGGTGCCAAGGTGCGCAAGACCGGCCGCAGCTTTGCCATGGAGCCCATGAACCCCTACGAGCGCCGCATCATCCACTCTGCCATCGGCAAGATGGAGGGTGTGCGCAGCGAGAGCAAGGGGGAAGGCCGTGACCGCCGTGTGGTCATCTACTCCACTGCTCCCGATGCCCAGACCGACAACACCTACGGCGAGCGCCGCCCGCGGGGCAATGGCCGCCGCCCCGGCGGCAGCCGCAATGGCGGCTTCCGCGGCGGACGCGGCAGCAGCCCCCGGAATGGCGGTCCCCGCAATGGCCGCCCCGCAGGCAGCCGCGGTCCCCGTCCTTCCAGTGTGCCCGAGCGTACTTATGCTCCCCGTGACGCAGAAACTGCCGCACCCGTGGCACCCAAGCGCACCGAGCGCGTGGATGATTTTGCCGATTTCAGCTTTGGCAAGATCGAACTGTAAACCTCGCTGAGTTTTGCACAATGCTGCCCCCTTCCGGTGGAAAACTGGAAGGGGGCTTTTTGTCTCTTTCCTTTTTCGTCGCTTCGTGATACAATAATTCTGATTTGAGAGCGGAGGGAGAGCACCGATATGAAACATTCAACGATCGCGGCCATTGCAACCGCGCCCGGCGCAGGCGGTATTGCCGTGGTGCGTCTTTCCGGCCCGGAGAGCTATGCCGTGGCGGCAAAGGTGTTCCACCCGGCCAACCCGGCAAAGCGGGTAGAAGATGCCAAGGGCTACACCGCCCTGTTTGGGCATTTCATGGAAGGGGAGGAAGCCTTTGACGAGGGCGTGGCCCTCTTCTTCCGGGCTCCCCACAGCTACACCGGCGAGGATGTGGTGGAGCTTTCCTGCCACGGCGGCAGTGCGGTGGCCCGGCGGCTGGTGGAAAGCTGCATCGCAGCCGGGGCCGCCCCCGCCGCTCCCGGCGAGTACACCCGCCGCGCCTTCCTGAACGGCAAGCTGGGGCTGACCCAGGCCGAGGCCGTTATGGACCTGATCTCTGCCGATGGCCGACAGGGTGCGGCGCTGGCCAATGCCTCCCTGAACGGCGCGCTGGCGAAGAAGATCGGGGCTGAAAAGGATGCCCTGACCGCCCTGCAGGCCCATCTGACTGCCTGGGTGGATTTCCCTGAAGAGGACGTTCCCGCGCTGGAGGATGCCCAGCTGGTATCCACCCTGACTGCCGTGAGGGGAGAACTGGACACCCTCATCCGGAATTATGATGCCGGTGCTGTCCTGCGGGAGGGTGTGGACTGTGCCATCGTGGGGCGGCCCAATGCGGGCAAGTCCACCCTGCTCAACCTGCTGGCCGGGTTCGACCGGGCCATCGTCACCCCCGTGGCGGGCACCACCCGGGATGTGGTGGAGCAGGCCGTCCGGCTGGGGGACATCCGGCTGAACCTGTTCGACACGGCCGGTCTGCGGGAGACCGAGGATGCGATTGAGGCCGAGGGCATCCGCCGCAGCTGGAAAAAGCTGGAAGAGGCGGGTCTGATCCTGGCGGTGTTCGATGGCTCTGAGCCCCTGACCCGGGAGGATCTTGCGTTGGCGCAGCGGTGCGCCGGCCGCCCGGCCATTGCACTGGTCAACAAAGAGGACAAGCCCACTCAGTTTGACGCAGAGATCATTGCAGGCGATTTTGCCATGGTGCTCCCGGTCTGCTGCCAGGAAGAGGGGAGCCGCAGAGTGATCGCTGCTGCTGTTGCCCGCCTGCTGGGCATCAACAACATCGACCCCCACGCTGCCAGCCTTTCGGGCCAGCGCCAGCTTGCCGCCGCCACCCGTGCACGAGATGCAGTGGCCGGTGCACTGGATGCGGTCAGCGGCGGGTTCGGGCTGGATGCCGTATCGGTCTGTGTGGACGATGCGCTGGATGCCCTCTGTGACCTCACCGGTGAAAATGCGTCGGAGAATGTCATCAATGAAGTGTTTGAGCGGTTCTGTGTGGGGAAGTAATGGAGGGCAGCCCGTCTGGCAGCTTTCTCCTCGGACACGAAACGGGCCATTCCATCGCCCGCCCTATTGCCTGCGGCAACAGGGTCCCACCCCAGCGGACGGTCCTCGGAGAAACTTCCAGCCGCTCTGCCGGGTAACAGCAGATTGAACCATAGAGGAAAGTATAGGAAAAGTATGAATCATCTTGGAGATTACGATGTGATCGTAATAGGCGCGGGCCACGCTGGCATTGAAGCGGCCCACGCTGCCGCCACGCTGGGTGCCAAAACGGCGGTGTTTACCATGAGCCTGGATGCCATTGGCAACATGCCCTGCAACCCCAGCATCGGCGGAACTGCAAAAGGAACGCTGGTACGCGAATTGGATGCGCTGGGCGGTGTGATGGGCCTTGCGGCGGATGCCACCTACCTGCAGAGCCGGATGCTGAACAAGGGCAAAGGCCCTGCCGTTCATGCCCTGCGCGTTCAGACCGACCGCAAGCGCTACCACGAATATATGAAGCACGCCCTTGAGCTCACGCCCGGCCTTGCCATCCATCAGGCCGAGGTGGTGGGCATTGAGGTGGAGAACGGCCATGTCAAGGGCGTTGTGACCCAGCTGAACGGGGAGTACAGCGCAAAGTGTGTGGTCATTGCCACGGGCACCAATCTGGGCGGCAAAATTTTTGTCGGTGATGCGTGGTATGCTTCCGGCCCTGACGGGATGCACGCCGCCAATGCCCTGACCGAAAGCCTGAAAGCCGCCGGTCTGCCCCTGCGGCGGTTCAAGACCGGTACCCCTGCCCGCGTCCACCGGAGAAGCATCGACTTCTCCAAGCTGGAATGCCAGCCCGGCGACCCGGACGGTGAACTGCAGCCCTTCAGCTTTCTGACGGATGCACCCATGCACAACAAGGTCGAATGCTGGATCGCCTATACCAACCCCGAGACCCACCGGATCATTCTGGACAACATCCAGCGCAGCCCGCTCTACGGCGGCATGATCGAGGGGGTCGGCCCCCGGTACTGCCCCTCCATTGAGGACAAGGTGGTGCGCTTTGCGGGCAAGGACCGGCACCCCATCTTTGTGGAGCCCTGCGGCGAAAACACCGAGGAAATGTATCTGCAGGGTGCGTCCAGCAGTCTGCCCGAGGATGTGCAGAACGCCTTTTACCGGAGCATTCAGGGCTTTGAACACATTGAGATCATGCGCCCGGCCTACGCCATCGAGTATGACTGCGTAGACCCGACCAGTCTGGAAGCCACACTGGAGAGCAAGGTGGTGCGGGGCCTGTATGGTGCGGGCCAGTTCAACGGCACCTCCGGCTACGAGGAAGCCGCCGCGCAGGGTCTGCTGGCCGGTCTGAACGCCGCCCGCAGTGCAAAAGGGGAGAGCCAGCTGATCCTGGAACGCCAGACCAGCTATCTGGGCACGCTGGTGGATGACCTTGTCACAAAGGGGGTCATGGACCCTTACCGCATGATGACCAGCCGGAGCGAGTACCGCCTGACTCTGCGGCAGGACAACGCCGATCAGCGGCTGACTCCCATTGGCCGGGAGTACGGTCTGGTGCAGGATGACCGCTGGGCAAAATACCAGCACACCCAGAGCATTCTGGAAGCGGAGCGCCGCCGTCTGCACGAGACCCATCTGCGCACCGCTGACCTGCGCGCTGCCATGGAAGCAGCCGGGCTGACCCCTGCCGCTGAGGGCGGCATTGCCGAGGAGCTGCTCCGCCGCCCCGAGATCAGCTACCCGCTGTTGGCGAGTGTGATCGGCTGGGGCGAGGGCATCACCCCCATGCTGGCCGAGCGGCTGGAGACCGAGATCAAGTACGCAGGCTACATTGCCCGGCAGGATCGGATGATCCGAGACGTGGCCCGCCACGAAAAGACCCTGATCCCCGCAGATTTTGAGTATGCTGACCTGACCGGCCTGACGCTGGAGGCCCGTGAGAAGCTGACCCGCATCCGCCCGAAGAATCTGGGGCAGGCGGGCCGCATCCCCGGCGTGTCGCCCTCCGATGTGGCGCAGCTGAGCATTGCTTTAACAGTCAGAGAGAAAACCTGATGCACTGACGGAGAGGTTGACGAAGGAGGGCAGAACCTCTGTACAACCTCTCAGCCGCCTGCGGCGACAGCGCTCCTGATAGGGGAGCCATTGGTAGAAAGAGAAAAGAATTGCCTAAAACGAAAAGGGACAGATAAATGATCGACAAGAACAGACTGGAGCAAAAATGTTCCATGTGGAACATTGCGCTGACCGGGGACCAGCTGGACCAGCTGGATGCCTTTGCGCAGATCCTGGTGGACTACAACCAGAAGGTCAATCTGACCGCCATTACCGACCCGGAGGGCATTGAGGACAAGCACTTCCTCGACAGCCTGCTGTTTGCCAGCCAGCCCGAGGTGGCAGGAAAGATGGTGGACGTGGGTGCCGGTGCCGGATTTCCGGGCATCGTGACAAAGATCTACAAGCCCGAGCTGGAGCTGACCCTGATGGAGCCCACCGGCAAGCGGGTGGAGTTCTTGAAATATGCCTGCGCTCAACTGGGCCTGACCGGGGTGGAGTTTGCCAAGGAGCGCGCCGAGGAAGCCGCCCGCAAGGCATGGCGGGAGCAGTTTGATCTGGCCTCTGCCCGTGCGGTTGCGGCGCTGCCCATGCTGGCCGAGTACTGCTTACCGCTGGTCAAGGTGGGTGGCAGCTTCCTTGCCATGAAAGGCGCTTCCGGCGAGGAGGAGCTGGCTGCAGCCCGCGGTGCCATCCGGAAGCTGGGCGGTGAGTATAAGGAGACCCGCACCCTGCATCTGCCGGGCGGCGATACCCGCACCCTCATCCTCTGCAAAAAGATTTCGCAAACTCCGACAGCCTACCCCAGAAACGGTGGAAAGATCGCAAAGTCTCCGCTGAAATAACGCAAAACCGCAAGATAAATGCCAAGCCCTGCCGAACGATTCTTCTGGCAGGGCTTTTTGATTTCTGGTACACTGGAACTGCAATGAGAAAACTTTCCACCGTTTCCCGGGAAACAGTGGAAAACTGTGTCACATTTCAGCGAAAGGGGAAAGAATCATGTTTGAATGGAAGAAATCTGCCGGAAAGATCTACACCCTGCCTGTGGAAAGCATCCAGCCCTCACCGTTTCAGGCCCGGACTGTCTTTGATGAAAAGGAGCTGGCGGGGCTGGCTCAGAGCATCCGGGAAAACGGCCTGTTACAGCCCATCTCGGTGCGGAAGATCGAGGGAGGTTACGAGCTGGTGGCAGGGGAGCGGCGGCTCCGCGCCTGCAAGCTGGCCAAGATGGAGACCATCCCGGCCATCCTCTGCGACTGCGGCGACCAGCGGACTGCGGCGCTGGGTCTGCTGGAAAACATCCAGCGGGAAGACCTGAACCCCTTTGAGCAGGCACAGGGGCTGCGGGATGTGATCGCCCTTTGGGACTGCACCCAGGCCGAGGCGGCCAAACGGCTGGGCATGGCACAGCCCACCCTTGCCAATAAGCTGCGGCTGCTGCAGCTGACCACCGACCAAAGGCAGTTCGTGCTGGACAATGGCCTGACCGAGCGCCACGCCCGGGCTGTCCTGCGCCTGCCCGAGAACCGGCGGAGCGAAGCCCTTATCACCATTGCCAAGCGGCGGATGAATGCCCGGCAGACCGACCTGTATATTGAGCAGGTGCTCAATGCCGCCGCCCCGGGCAGACACCGCATCTCCATGGTCAAGGATGTGCGCATCTTTGTCAACACCATCGACCATGCCATCCGGCTGATGACGGACAACGGTGTGCCAGCTACGGCCCACAGGGAAGAGCGGGACGGCTATATCGAATACACGGTGCGCATCCCAACCGCAGCCGCGCAAAGATAAAACGCATCGCAATTTTCACAAAAAATGCAATTCCACAGGGTTTTTACGCAAAATAATCAGGAAACAGGTTCAAAAAGCCGCGCTGATGTGCTATACTAGTCTTTAAAGGGGCTTTGCTGGTGGGAAAACAGCGGGGCCCGGCCTCGAATGTTCCACGTGGAACAAATAATTTTCCCGGGAGGAAACAAAGAGCGTGGCTAAAATCGTTGCAATTGCAAACCAAAAAGGCGGCGTGGGCAAGACCACCACGGCCGTGAACCTTTCGTCCTGCGTTGCGGCTCTGGGCAAAAAGACGCTCATCGTCGATCTGGACCCGCAGGGCAATACCACCACCGGTTACGGCATTCCCAAGCGGAGTGTCGATGTGGGTACTTATGAGCTGCTGATCGGAGAGGCGGAGGCAAGGGATGCCATCCGCAAGACCGAGTTCCGCACCGATGTCATCGGTTCCAACACCCGGCTTGCGGGTGCGGGTCTGGAAATGATCGACCTGCCGGGCCGCGAAAGCCGCCTGCGCAAGGCGCTGGCCTCGGTGCAGAAGGACTACGACTTCATCTTTGTGGACTGCCCGCCCAGCCTGGATCTGCTCACCCTGAACGGTCTGTGCGCCTGCGACAGCGTACTGATCCCCATCCAGTGTGAGTATTACGCACTGGAGGGCCTGTCGGAGCTCATCAGCACCCTCAAGACCATCCGCAAGAAGTACAATCCCTATCTGGACATCGAGGGTGTGGTGTTCACCATGTTCTCCGGGCGGTTCAACCTGACGCTGCAGGTGGTGGATCAGGTCAAAAAGTATTTTGGCACCAAGGTCTACAAGACCACCATCCCGCGCACCATCCGCATCTCGGAAGCGCCCAGCTACGGCCAGCCCATCAATTTCTATGAGCCCAAGGGCAAGGGCAGCGAGGCCTATATGGATCTCGCCATTGAGTTCGTAAAGAACAACCGCCCGCATGAACCGGCACGCCGCCGCACAAAAGGGAACAGTGCCCCCGCCGAGCAAAAAAGCGCACTGGAACAAGTGAAGCAGGGGGAAGCGTAACCTATGGCAAAAAAAAGAGGAGGACTGGGCCGGGGCCTGGAAAGTCTGTTTGAGGACACAGCCCCCAGCTTTGAGTCCGATAACCGGATCGAGACGCTGCCTCTGCGGGAGATCGAGCCGGACCCGGCCCAGCCCCGCAAGACCTTTGATGAGGAAACGCTGGCAGAGCTGGCGGCCAGCATCTCAGAGCACGGTTTGCTGCAGCCCATCGCGGTGCGGCCCCACGGGGTGGACCGCTATCTCATCGTGGCCGGTGAGCGCCGCTGGCGTGCCTGCCGGATGGCGGGCCTGACCGAGGCACCTGTCGTCGTGAAGGATGTCACGGATGAGCAGGCCATGGAGCTGGCGCTGGTGGAAAACCTTCAGCGCGAGGATCTGGACCCGGTGGAAGAAGCACTGGGCATCCGGGAGCTGATGACCCGCTGTGACCTGACCCAGGAGCAGGCCGCCCGCAAACTGGGCAAGAGCCGCAGCGCACTGGCCAACAGCCTGCGTCTGCTCAACCTGCCCGAAACGGTGCTGGAGCTGCTGAAAAGCGGTTTTCTCACCACCGGCCACGCAAAGGTGGTGCTGGGTCTGCCCACTCCGGAGCTGCAGGAGCAGGCGGCACAGATCATTGCCGACCATGAGCTGAACGTCCGGCAGGCAGAGACCCTGTGCAAGAAGCTGGCCAAGCCCCCTAAAGAGCCTGTGGAGCCCGCCCCGCGCGGCACCCTGCCTGTGGAGGTGGAGGAGAGCCTGAAGCAGGCGCTGGGCAGTGAGGTCAATGTGGCCTACCACGACGGCAAGGGCAAGCTGACCGTCCACTTCTACTCGGATGAACAGCTGAAGGCTTTTGCAAACTTATTAGGGCAATATCAGGTTGAGGATTAAACCTCTCCGTCATTGTTGTTGCCTGGTAGGAGAGGCCCTGGCAGCCGATGGAAGCTTTTCGTATACGCCGCCAGCCCGACTGAGAGGTTGTACGAAGGCAAGCCTCTGCCCGAGAAGAAAAACATAGCGATCTAAGGCGCACGCCGCCTTTGAACGGCATGGGAAAGGGCTTACCTGCCCGTGCGAACCGAAATAGAGTAAGGAGAGTAAATCATGCTTGATATCAAATTTGTCCGTGACAACCC
>OGDE01002034.1_pt1 | contig 11053 bp, 8 predicted proteins | sample 1570321 | NCBI WGS metagenome assembly OGDE01 (sample SAMEA2581976, study PRJEB24529) | metagenome | biome: Human gut stool | place: China | collected 2011 | reverse complement strand
TGAAATTAATTACTAAGAACAGTTCCAGAAGCTCTCTTCTGCTTTCGATATTTCGAAGGAGACATAGATTTCCAACGATTAAATGTTTTGAAAAATGTAGCAAGATAGGTAAATTCATCTGGCTCGATCAAAAATCCTTGTCCGGTTTCTAAATGATATGTTTTTTCGCGAATTTGAAAAATACCTTTTCTATTTAATATAAAGTGAATTATATAATGTGGACGTACTACAGGTCCAAAACTATGAAGAGGTTCGGTTGTAGAGTACCCACAAAATTGTAATAGAAGATCACGATCTTTGTTATTTAAAAATGTTAATACTTGTGTTTGTTCCATAAATTACCTTCATTTCTTTGACTATTATAAAATATTTATCAAAGTTAATCAACATTTTGACAAAAATATAAAACAAAACTTCATAACTATAATGTCATATTGATGCTATACTTTAAGTACGTCATGAGAGAAGGAAAAAATAAGGGCCCTGCAATCAAAAAGGAGAAAAACGATGAATTTAACAAAAAAAGAAAAGTTTTCATTTGGCTTTGGAGTGCTTGGAAAGGACGCTATCTGCTGTTTTGTAGGTAATTTCCTAATGTTCTATTTTACAGATGTTTTGTTTTTGGCACCAGCTTTTGTAGGAACATTATTTTTTGTAGCAAGAATATGGGATGCGATCAATGACCCGATGATGGGACTGGTTGTTGATAACACTCATAATCGATTTGGCAAATTTAGAACGTGGTTATTGGTTGGAACGCTTTTAAATGCAGTTGTATTTTTTGCAATGTTTAATACATTCGGACTTCATGGAAAAGCACTGTATATTTATGTATCAATTGCATATATTCTTTATGGAATGACATATACGATCATGGATGTTCCATACTGGTCATGGCTTCCAAACTTAACAAATGATCCACATGAAAGAGAATCAGTATCAGTTATTCCAAGATTTTTCGCAAGTTTAGCAGGATTTTCTATTGGTGTTTTTGGCTTAAGTATGATCAATGGAATGGATAAGATTTTTGGAAATGGCGATAGAACCGCTGGTTTCCGTATGGTAGCATTAGTAATTTCTATTTTATTTGTATTTACGATCAGTGTAACAATCGTTAATGTAAAAGAAAAAGTAACTGAAAAAGCAGCAGAACATACAAGTTTTAAACAGATCATCAATATTTTATTTAAGAATAAACAGTTAATTGCATATATTGGATTATTATTAGCTTATAATCTTTGCATGCAGATTGTAAATGGAATCATCATATATTATTTCAAATATGTTGCAGGAAAAGAAGGATTATTCTCTATCTTTAGTGTATGTATTTTAGCAGAAATGGGAGGACTTGTTGTATTCCCTAAAATCGTAAAAAAATTAGGCAGAGAAAAAATGTTTGCAATGGCTTGTACATTTCCAATCATTGGTCTGATCATTATTGCAGTCGCAGGCTTTGTGGCACCAACAAACCCATTATTCGTAATCTTAGGAGCTGGAATCTTAAAACTTGGTTCAGGATTTGAACTTGGAGTTGTAACAGTTTGTATCGCAGATGTTATTGATTACAACGAATTATTATTTGGAACAAGAAATGAAAGTATTATTTGTTCTACACAGACATTTTTAATGAAAGCATCTCAGGCAGTATCTGGTCTGTTAACAGGTGTAGGACTTGCAATGGTAGGCTATAATGCATCATTACCACAGCAGTCAGCAGCAACATTAAATGGAATTAGAATCATCATGATCGTCATTCCAATGGTATTTGCAGTGATCAGTTATCTGATTTATGCAAAAGCATATAAATTAAAAGGTGATTATTTAAATAACATGGTCAAAGAATTAAATGTAGTTCATGAGGCCTAAAAATTAAAACGAGTAGGAGAACTTTTATGAGTATTTTTTATCACGAGACATCACAGGAATTTCATCTGAAAAATGAATCTGTCAGCTATATTATGAAAGTACTGAAAAATGGACAGATCGGACAGCTTTATTATGGAAGTGCGATTCCGGATAAAGAAGATTTTGGATATTATATAGAAACAATGCATCGTCCAATGTCATCTTATTTGTTTGAGGGAAATCTTACATATTCCCTCGAACATTTAAAACAGGAATATCCATCATATGGAACAACAGATTACCGCGAACCTGCTTTTGAGATCTTGCAGGAAAATGGAAGTCGTATTTCGGATTTTGTATATGAAAGCCATAAGATTTATGATGGAAAACCAGAACTTCAAGGATTACCAGCTGTTTATGTAGAAGAAAAAGAAGAAGCACAGACATTAGAGATCATTTTAAGAGATTCGCTTACTGGGGCAAAAATGACATTATACTATACGATCATGAGAGATTTTCCAGTGATCACAAGAAGTATGAACCTTGAAAATGATGGAGATCAGTCTTTTGATCTGACAAGAGCGATGAGTGCGTGCTTAGATCTTCCAGATAAAGACTATGAGTGGATACAATTATCAGGAGCCTGGGCAAGAGAACGAGAGATTAAGACAAGAAAATTAGAACAGGGAATACAATCTGTAGGAAGTCTTCGAGGAAATTCAAGTCATAACCATAATCCGTTTATTGCATTAAAAAGACAATCTGCGGATGAATTTCAGGGAGATGTCATTGGTATGAGTCTTGTATACAGTGGTAATTTCTTAATGCAGGCAGAAGTCGATACCTATGATGTGACAAGAATACTTATGGGAATTCATCCAATGGGATTTCAATGGCATTTAGAGCCAGGAGAATCTTTCCAGACACCAGAAGCGATCATCACATTTTCAGAAGATGGGCTAAATGGAATGAGTCAGACATTCCATAAATTATTCCGTACAAGATTGGCCAGAGGATACTGGAGAGATAAGGAACGTCCGATTTTGATCAATAACTGGGAAGCAACGTATTTTGACTTTAATGAAGATACGATCGTAGAGATTGCAAAATCAGCAAAAAAAGCTGGAATTGAAATGTTTGTTTTAGATGATGGATGGTTTGGAACAAGAAATGATGATAAGCAAGGACTGGGAGATTGGTTTGCTAATTTAAATAAATTAGAGCATGGTATTTCTGGATTATCCAAGCGAATTGAAGAAGAATGTGGTATGAAGTTTGGATTATGGTTTGAACCAGAAATGGTAAACGAAAACAGTGATCTATTTCGTAAACACCCAGATTATCGAATCGAAACTCCAGGAAGAAAATGTTCTCATGGAAGAAATGAATTTGTATTAGATTTTTCAAGAAAAGAAGTTGTTGATTGCATTTATGATCAGATGGAAAAATTATTAGCAGATTCAAAAGTATCTTATATAAAATGGGATATGAACCGAAGTATTACAGAATGTTTCAGTAAAGGATGGGCAGCGAATAAGCAAGGAGAGATTTTCCATCGTTATATTCTTGGTGTGTATGACCTTTATGAGCGTCTGACCAAACGTTTTCCAGAAATTTTATTTGAATCTTGTGCAAGTGGAGGAGGACGTTTTGATCCAGGAATGCTTTATTATGCACCACAAACATGGACAAGTGATGATAGTGATGCAATTGAGCGTATTAAGATTCAATATGGAACAAGTATGGTATATCCATTAAGTAGTATGGGTGCTCATGTATCGGTAACACCAAATCATCAGCTGTTTAGAAATACACCATTATCTACAAGAGCGAATGTTGCATATTTTGGAGCGTTTGGATACGAATTAAATATTGCAAAATTATCAGAAGAAGAACAAGAAGAAATTAAAAAGCAGGTAGAATTTGTAAAACAGTATCGAGGCTTGATTCAGAAGGGAACATTTTATCGTTTGTTAAGTCCGTTTGAAGGAAATATTGCGGCATGGATAGTCGTATCAGAAGATAAAAAAGATGCGATCATGGGATATTATAAGATTTTAAATGATGTTAACTGCCCATATCGTCGATTATGCCTTCATGGATTGGATGAAAAAATGGAATATACAATAGAAGGTGTTGATGGAGTATATTCAGGACGTGAACTTATGAAAGCTGGAATGATCACTTCAGATCCATCCGCTGGACAAGTTTTAGATGGTGGAGAGACATGTACAGATTTCTGGTCTAAGATTTATTTACTTCATGGTGAAAAATAATGAATACAAAGACTATGAAAATTATAATGATGCTTCTGGGAAATTTATTGCTGGGGATTGCTGTGGCAATCCTTCGAATGTCAAGATTTGGAACAGATCCATTTACATGCATGAATCTTGGAGTAAGCGGATTTTTGAATATCAGTTTTGGAACATATCAGCTGCTTGTTAATATTATACTTTTTATATTTGTTTTATGGAAAGGAAGAAGCTGCATTGGGGCTGGGACTATTGTGAATATGGCTGGAATTGGATATATCGCAGATTTTGGAGTGTTTGTTTTGACAAAATGTCTCGGGCAGCCAGAGATGCTATCTATGCAGATCAGGATTCTATTGATGATCTTTGCAGTCACTATGTGTTCCTTTGCAGCAGCGATGTACATGGAAGCAGATATGGGAATTGCACCATATGATGCATTTGGTGTGATCATTGAAAAAATAAGTAATAGAAAAATACCTTTTAAAGTAGCCAGAGTTTTGACAGATGTAATTTGTGTGGCAATTGGATTTTCATTTGGAAGTATTGTAGGAGTTGCAACAGTTATTACAGCGTTTTGTATGGGACCATTGATTGAAGTATTTCGAGTTCAATGTATGGAGAAATTGATTATAAAATATGGCAATTAGTATGAAGTTAAATGAGGTAGAGAAATGAAGAAAATAAAAATCTATGCACCTGTTGATGGTGTTGTTAGAAAATTATCTTACGGGAAGGATGCAATCTTCTCAAAAAAAATATTAGGAGATGGATGTGTGATCATACCAACAGACGATAAAATTTATGCTCCAGTTACAGGAAAAATTGGTGCAATGGTAGATACAGGACATGCAGTGGGATTTATCTCTGAAGATGGAGTAGAAGTGCTGGTTCATATCGGTATGGATACAGTAAATTATGAGAAAGATTATTTCTATCTGGAGAAAAAAGTTGGAGACTATGTTCAGGCAGGAGATGTGATCGGACATTTTGATCTGAAAACATTAATTTATGATGAACGCAATGTTAAGACTCCAGTAGTAATCCCAACCAAAAAAGATAAAATCAAAATTAACTTGTTAAAAGAAGGACCAATTGATCTGGAAACAGAAATTATGGAAATTGTATTTTAACAACATAAAGAATATAAAAAAGAACGAAAACTACATATGAACACGAAAAGACAGCCAGATGGATGAAATCTGGCTGTTTTTGAATTTACAATCATCCTATGAGAATATGAAAAAACTTTGTTTTACAGCGTTTGACCATGGGATTACTCTTTTTCTATCATGATCATTTACAAGGAGTAGAGCAAGAGTTACGGACGACAAGATTACATGGAAGTGTCAGACGAATCGGAGTTTGCTGATTCAGAGAATCCTCTTTTGTCCGAAGTAAAATATAATGAGCAGCATATTCTCCCATAAATTCAGCCGGTGTATGAATCGTTGTCAGCGGAGGGTTTGAAAAACTTGCAACGCTGATATCATCAAAACCAATGATGGATATATCATCTGGAATTTTATAACCATTCTCATATAAAGCACGCATTGCACCGATTGCAAGAGGATCACTGGCAGAGAAAATAGCGGTTGGAAGGTCGCCGTCAGCAATCATTTGTTTTGTCATGTTATATCCGGATTCAGCAGAATAATCTCCCTCATAAATAAAAGATTCATGGTCAATGGAATGTTCATGGCAGTAGTTGATGAAGGTATCTTTACGTTCTTCAAAATATACACTGTTATCAGCGAGAACTTCTTTTCCGCCAAGATAAGCAATCTTTCGATGGCCGAGGTCATACAAATAATCCAGCGCTTCAGTAACTGCCTGTTGGAAATCAAGATTGATCGTATCACAATAAATCTTTGGTGTCTTCATATCAACAAAAATAGTGTTGGAATTAAGTTTTTGAAAAGACTTAATCTGAGATTTATTAAATTTACCAATACAAATCAGACCTTGAAGATCCTTGAGTGTGTCAGGATAATTGCAATCGCTCTGGAAAGCACGGACAACGTGGATATTATGATCGGCACAATATTTTTCAATACCGACACGGATTGCCTGATAATAAGGATCTTCCAGTTCCTGAAAGACAGAATACCATTGAAAGATACCGATAGAAATCGATTTTTCAACGGTATTTTTTAGATGCTTTGTATAATTTAATTCCTGGGCAACCTTTAAAACGCGCTGTTTTGTTTCGTCGGTTACACTCAGGGTATCGTCTTGGTTTAAAATTCTTGATACAGTTGCAGCAGAAACAGATGCTTTCTGTGCAATGTCTTTGATTGTTGCCATGGAGATAAAATCCTTTCTCATAAATATTAATTTATCTCATTATAACAGAGAAAAGCACAAAAGTAAATTTAGTAAAATAAAAGTAAAAAATTTAGTAAAAATATATTGACAATTTTACTAAAAAGTTTTACTATACAAGTATCAAAGACAGTTGACTAAAAACAGGAGGAAAGAAAAATGGGAACAACTAATGGAAAGGTTCCAGGCAGAGTAAAATATACTTTTGCATTTGGAGCATTGGGAAAAGATTTAATTTATGGAATGATGGCGACATTCGCTATGATCTACTTTACGGATGTGTTGAAAGTATCACCGGGTTTTGTAGGAATCGTTTTCTTCGTAGCAAAACTTTGGGATGCATTTAACGATCTATTTATGGGAATGATCGTAGATAACACAAGATCACGCTTTGGAAAATTCGTACCATGGCTAGTGATCGGAACTTTAGTCAATTCCGTTGTGTTTGTCGTATTATTTACTGACTTTAAATTAACAGGAACTTCACTTTGCATCTTCGTTGCAGTGATCTATGTATTATGGGGAATGACTTATACGATCATGGATATTCCATACTGGTCTGTAATTCCAAACCTTACATCAGATCCACACGAACGAGAAGTTGTTTCCGTTTTACCTAGAATTTTCGCAAGTATTGGACAGTCATTAGTCATCGCAGGATTCGGTGTTCAGATTATTGCAGCCTTAGGTGGAGGATATATCGGATATCATCGTTTTGCTATGATCATTGCAGGAACATTTATTCTTACGATCGGAGTTGCAGTCTGCAACTTAAAAGTAAAAGAAAACAATGCACCAAGTGAGAAGATTTCTTTCAAAGATGTATTCTCAATCATTAAGAAAAATGACCAGTTACAGTCAGCTGTAGGACTGATTCTTTTATATAATGTAGGAATTCAGTTTATCATGGGTGTTGCAGTTTACTACTTTACATATGTATGTGGAAATGCCAACATGTTATCAGCTTTTATGATCAGTGCATCTATCGCAGAAGTTGTTGGATTGATCATCTTCCCAGAAGTAGCAAAGAAATTATCAAGACATACATCATTTTTACTGGCATGTATTTTACCATTTATTGGTTTAGCATTATTATTAGTTGTTGGATTTGTATGCCCACAGAACATTGTATTAACAGCAATTTCAGGAGTGATCGTAAAGACAGGAACAGGATTAGAACTTGGATGTGCGACGGTATTCTTATCTGATGTTGTTGACTATGGTGAGTACAAACTGGGAACAAGAAATGAATCCGTTGTATTCTCTTTACAGACATTGATCGTAAAATTCACAGCGGCTTTAACATCACTTTTCATTGGATTTGCACTGGAACGTACAGGATATATTCCAAATCCAAACGCAGTACAGTCTGCATTAACATTAAATTCTATTCGATTTTTAATGTGTGCGATCCCAGCGGTGTCCATGCTTGTAGCCTATGTAGTTTATAAAAAAGCCTATCATTTGGATGACAGTTTCATGAAGAAAGTTATTCAGACAATCGAAGAAAGGAGAGCAAATCGCAATGCCGAACAGTATTAAAAAATTAGAAGAAGCTTTTAAAGAAGGGAAATATGATCAGTTATTAAAAGATATCTATGTAGATGAAAGTGTTCTTGCATATCAGCAGGAACGCTACATCAAAGCATTAGAATCCTTTGAAAAGATTTATGGAGAAAAAGAAGTAGAAATCTATAGTGCTCCAGGAAGAAGTGAAGTAGGAGGAAACCATACAGACCATCAGTTTGGAAAAGTTCTTGCAACTTCCATTAACTTGGATGCGATCGCAATCGTTGCAAAAAGAGACGACGATGTGATCGATCTGAAATCAGAAGGATATGAAAGAATCATAGTAAGTCTTAGTTCTTTTGACCCAGCCAAAGCAGAAAAGGGAACATCACAGGCACTGATTCAGGGAGTTGCTTCTAAATTAAAAGAAGAAGGATATAATATCGGTGGATTTGAAGCTTATGTGACAAGTGATGTATTAAACGGAGCTGGAATGTCATCTTCTGCAGCATTTGAAGTACTGATCGGAAATATTTTATCTGGGTTATATAATGATATGAAGATCGATCCTGTATTTTTGGCGCAGGCCGGACAGTATGCAGAGAATGTATACTTTGGAAAACCATGTGGATTGATGGATCAGATGGCATCTTCCATTGGAGGTCTGATCAATATTGATTTTGAAGATCCTCAAAGTCCAAAGATCAAAAAGGTTGAAGTGGATTTTGAAGAATATGGACACAGCTTATGCATTGTGGATACAAAAGGATCTCATGCAGATTTAACAGATGATTATGCAGCAATCCCATACGAAATGAAAAAAGTTGCTAATTACTTTAATCAGGAAGCATTAAGAGAAGTTGATAAAGATGATTTTTATTTAAATCTTCCAAAGATCAGAGAAATCTTAGGAGATCGTGCAGTTCTTCGTGCAATGCATTTATTTGAGGAAAATAAACGTGTAGATCAGCAGGTAAAAGCTTTAGAAGAAGGAGATTTTGATACATTTAAGAAATTGATCAAAGAATCTGGGGATTCATCCTTTAAATATTTACAAAATGTATATTCAAGCCACGACCTGACAAATCAGAGTGTATCAATCGGATTGGCGATCAGTGATATTTCCTTAGGTGATAAAGGAGTCAGCCGAGTTCATGGAGGAGGATTTGCAGGAACGATTCAGGCATTTGTACCAAATGATATTGTTAGTATGTACAAAAAGAACATGGAACATGTATTTGGTGAAGGAGCATGTCATGTCTTAAAAGTACGCCCATACGGAGGAATGAAGGTATTATAAGATGATGAAAGTAAGAATGATAGAACAAAGAGATAACGGAGTCTGCTTATTCGAATTAAAAAATGATGAGATCAAAGTGATCACAAGTAACCTTGGATGTCATGTATTATCTGTATTTACAAAAGACCGAGAAGGAAACTTTGGGGATGTTGTTCTTGGATTTGAGAATGTGGAAGATTGTTGGCATGGAGATGGAAGTTACATGGGAGCGATCGCCGGACGTGTTGCAAATCGTATCGGAGATGCAAAGTTTGAATTAAATGGAAAGACATACGAATTGGCAGCAAACAATGGAAAGAATTCTCTCCATGGAGGAATCAAAGGATTTAATCAAAAGATATTTAAATATGAATTGTTGGAAGATGGAATCCGTTTTATCTATCTCTCACCAGATATGGAAGAAGGATATCCGGGAAATCTTTATCTGAAAGTTGTGTATCGTTTATGCGATAATACATTAAAAATGGAATATGAAGCAGTATCCGATCAGGATACACTGATCAATATCACAAATCATTCTTACTTTAATTTATCTGCTGGAAAAGATAAAATTTATCATCATCAGTTAAAGGTAAAAGCGGATGAGATTGCATGTGTTGATGAAAACTGTCTTGCCAATGGAACATTTTTAAAGATAGAAAACACACCATTTGACTTTAAAGAATTTCATGAGATCGGAGAGCGGATCAACGATGATCATGAACAGTTAAAACTTGCCGGAGGTTATGATCATTCTTTCATGGTAAAAGATGAAGATGACCAGTTAGTTCTATATGACAAAGAAACTGGAAGAAAAATGACGATGACAACAACACTTCCATGCATTCAGGTATACACAGGAAACTTCCTGTCTGGCGGATGTAATGGAAAAGGTGGGAAACCATACGAAAACAGAGATGGTGTTGCCTTAGAAGCCCAGTTCTTACCAAACTCCATACATATAGAAAAAGAACCAAAGGTAATTTTAAGAAAAGGCGAAGAATACGAAGCAGTAACAACATATCGATTTGAGGTGGAATAAGATGGATTTACAAAAAGATATCAAAAAACTTGTAACATATGGACTTGATAAAAAACTGATCATGCCAGAAGATGAAATCTATACGATCAATCAATATCTGGAAGTGTTTCGTTTAGATGAGTACAATGATCCAGATATCACAGGTGAAGAAATTATTTTGCCGGAGATTTTAGATCGTCTGACAGATGCAGCATATGATCGTTATATTATTAAGAGTGATGATATTGTCACAAGAGATTTATTTGACACAAAATTAATGGGAATCCTGACACCAAAACCAAGCCAGGTCATCAAAGAATTCCGTACCTATTACGAAGAGAGTCCAAAGAAAGCAACAGAGTTTTTCTATGAATTCAGCCAGGATACCAACTATATCCGAAGAGACCGCGTCAAAAAAGATATGAAATGGAAAGTAAACAGTCCATACGGAGATATCGACATCACGATCAACCTGTCCAAACCAGAGAAAGATCCAAAAGCGATTGCAGCAGCGGGAAAAGCGAAATCCTCTTCCTATCCAAAATGTCAACTTTGCGTAGAAAATGAAGGTTATGCAGGACGCCTCGATCACCCGGCCCGTGAGAACCACAGAATCATCCCGATCACAATTCAGGATAACCCTTGGGGATTCCAGTACTCTCCTTATGTATACTATAACGAACACTGCATCGTATTCAACGGACAGCATATTCCAATGAAGATCGATCGTAATGCATTTGAAAAGCTCTTTGATTTCATCAAGCTTTTCCCACACTACTTCCTGGGATCCAATGCAGACCTTCCGATCGTTGGCGGTTC
>OGDE01002030.1_pt1 | contig 11067 bp, 10 predicted proteins | sample 1570321 | NCBI WGS metagenome assembly OGDE01 (sample SAMEA2581976, study PRJEB24529) | metagenome | biome: Human gut stool | place: China | collected 2011 | reverse complement strand
CGGATAACATTTCATCAATCAGTTCGTCCGTAAAGGATTCCTCTAAATCCGTATCCTCCCGGTACGGCATGATCCGGCTGTCCCAGTTGGACTCCAGCAGATCATCAAAATGGAAACGATTTCCAGAAATTGGGTGATAATGCGTATGGAGCATATTAAAGAGCTCCGCTTTACTGCAGGGCACCGCTTTTACATCACACTCCACCAGGTTGTGAAGCAGCTTTTTGATATCTTCCTTCAAATGTTTCGCTGCTTCCTGATACAGCTCCTCCTTGGTTAGGATGGCTGCCAAATCCGGTGGCGCGCTCCAGGAAACCACATACGTTTGAATAAGGTTCTGCCTGGCAGCATCCGGTCCTGACACTTTCGCGATATAGGCCAACTGACTTTCCACATGACGGATGCGCCAACTGTATGCTTTTATTTTTTTCTGGAGCAGGAGCAGCTGTTTGGAACGCTCCCTGGTTTCTATGGAATCAAAATCACTCCTTACTGTTTCAAATTCTTTTCGGAGGGCTTTATAGTCTTCATTTGTCTCAAAGAGCATGTCCTGCAGTTCGGTTAAGATCCGCTCATATTCCCGGACAGTGCCATCCATATTGATGTCTTCCCCGTATATGCGGTATGTAACCCTGGATGTAAATTCCGATATAAAGGCAGCATAGTTATTTTTGACCCTTACTTTTTCCCCAATCGGCTTTGTGTAAAAGTCGCTGCCACCGCATTTTAGTACCACAATAAATTTCTTCCCACCATTTGTCACGATGAAGCCCGGCCCGATCTCATCAATCGGTACCAGTTCATCCGTCTGGGAAAACAGCCCTCTTTCTTCTGTTTCTGCCTTTTTTGTCTTTAAGCTCTTTTTCCTCATCCGGATAAGCCAGATGGCAGCTATTCCCAGAACCAGAATGGTCAGCCCTAAAAACGCAGCCGTAAGCCGGGTAAAATGATTGATACTTTCCACCTAGAATTCTTCCTCCCATTCCGTGTCTTTGTAATAAGTTCTGCGGTTTAGCCGATGCGCAATCAGGCTGATGATCAGCTCATCAGCCGTACGTCCGCCAAATGCCAGCAGGGAGCTTCCAAAATCGGGAACCGGAAATGTGACCCCGATAAAAAGACCTACCTCAAGCATCACGCCAAGCCACACACCCAGAAAAGCCAGATGGATCATTGCCGTGATTTTAAATAGCAGATAGGCAATCACCCCGCCGCCCAAGCACACCAGTAATGATTTGTTTGAAAAGATCCACCATTTTGTCACATCCGTAAAATCCGGTGGTCTAAGTTCTGTCAGCTGATCCATGCCATTCCTCCGTTTCTAATCCTGCAGCATACCCAAAAACAAATTGATAAGTCCCACAAAGCAGCTGATACAGAAGAACACGATCACTTTCGTTCCCACCACGTCAATAAATTGATGTTTACCCTGATTGGTATCATTTGCTGCCAGTTTAATACCTGCTATGATCAATGACAGAACCATTCCCCCTATGGATAGATACAGGCATAAACTGTAAAAGGAAGCGATCGGGCTCTGTAACGCTTCACTGTCACTAAACCCAAAATCGGATACCTGATCGTATGGATCCAGCTCGATCTGCCCATCTCCCATTCCAAAATCCATATCCGACAGTCCCGCGCCGGTTGAAGACTCTGTGATTTCTGCCGTTTCGGTTGATTCTGCCGGTTCCGCATAAGCACTCATTTTCATCGCACCTACCAGCAGAAAAGAACTCGCTAAAACAATTCCGATCCATGCGCCTGGCCACTTTTTTCTACTGGAACGCATCGCCAGCCGCCTTATAAACCAGACTTACAAAGAAGATTGCCCCAAACGCGCAGATCATGCCCACGAAGATCCGGAATATCTTCTGCTTTGTTTGCTTTGCGTCAGAGGTATCACCAAATGACAGTTTTACGCCTGCATAGATAAACAACAGCACAAAAAGTCCCACTGCCACCACAATCGCAAAAGCATAGCCGCTTCGGAACACATCCTGCACCTTCGTGATCGCTTCCGTAAAAAGTCCTCCGCTTGTCGCATCTTCTTTCATCCAGTTTGCATCCTGGACCGTCTCCGCATAAGAGCAGATCGTCATCATTCTACTTAAGACTGCAGCCTGCATGGCCAGAAGTGCCTTCCTTCCATTTTCTTTCCATCTTCTGAACATTCCTAATGTCCTCCTTCATCTTTTCTATTGCTTATGAACAGTTCCTGCCCATATCCAGTGCCCCAACCTGGTTGGAATACTGGATATACGCAGAACAGTCAGAAATTCATGGGAAACTGCCGCAGTTGCAGCAGTCTTCCCATAAACAAATTACTCGTTGGAATCTTCTTCGAAACTTTCTTCCGTTTCTTCTTCCTGTGTTTCCTCTTCCTGAGTTTCTTCCTCTTTTGTCGACTGATTTCCCGGGCCCGTATGCAGCGTTACCAGATGAATGAAATTATTTTCATCATCCTTGGTCCAGATGCACCAGCCCTTATAAATTTTCACATCCTCCGTATAAGGTTTCAGAAAATTCATAAACAGGGACAGCTTCTCGTAAAAGCACTCTCCGCTTTCCGCAGTCGTCTTGACATCAATAGCTGATACAAAATTTTCATTTTTCATATCCGAAATGCTCATCGTCTGTCCTTCAAATGAAACTTTTACCGTATCAACCTTCTGGGCACCTGCATTCATAACGCTAAGCGCGCGTCTTAAGCTGTTGCTGTCTGCCTGAAATTCATACTGCACGGTTTCCGTATTTCTGAAAGCCGCTTCATACATCCGCTTATCAACAGCACTCTGTATATTCAGGCGAAGCTGATAAATCGCATCCGGCCACTTAAGAGCGATACCAATGATGCTTTTATGCTCCTCATCAAACTGAAATGAAATACCGAACTGGTTATATTTGTTGCATGCCAGAATCTTGATCAGGGTTCCCGGGTGGATCGTCAGATAGGTTGAGATTGCATCAACATAAGGTTTATAAACTTCCTCTTTCACCTCAGACCGGTCTTTACTTTCAAAACGGACCATCGTTGGAGATAAATCCACCGTTAACATCGTGTTCTGGCGATCCGTGGATGCCATTTTCAAAATCGGGCCCTCTCCGGTTAATACCGGAAGGAAGCCGATCCCGCTTTTTGTAGTTGCCATATGGGGTAAATACTGTGAGATCTTCTCCAATGGAATGCTCATACTAAATGCATCCGTTTTCGGATTTTTCACTTTGGTCGGCTCTTCCACGAAGCTTACCGGGATCTGAATTGCCGGCTTTTGGGAAAGCAGGGTCACCTGCTTTTCCTCAAACTGCATATACACAATGTCTGTCTGCTCCGCAACAGCCCTGACCGAACCGGCAAACCGCGCCGGCAAGTAAACGGAAAGTTTCTCAACCGGCACCACTTCACCCTTTTCATCAAGTCCTTTGATCTTAGCCTCGAACTTCACGCTGGCGGTGGTCGTTTTTCCCTCTACGGAAAACATACACGGGTAACCTTTTGCCGTTGCCTTATTACTGGCCAGAAAGCTGATAACCCCCTCTTCAATCGTGATCTTATCCATCAGTTCCAACATCTTTTCGCTGGTAGCTGCAACGATCATCATCTTACTCATATGTTTCCCCTTTCTCTTCCACTGAATTTTCCAGTTCATCTGTTAAGATACGCTCATGCGTCTGCGTATCCATTTCATACATTTCCAAAATCATCCTTTTGGCTTCATTCATGGTGCCGTCCGTATCTACCTGGCCGCCATCCCACTCTGAAAAATCGGAATGGTATAACTGGTAATCATAGCCACCTTCCGAAACCTGAACATATAAATAGCCCTTATTACCCAACTTCCAGGCACACTCATCTTCCGTAATCTCCGGCTCCGGAGCACAGGTTGCCTGGCATCGTTCAAGACGGTCTGCCAATTGGCAGATATGGTAAACTTCACTGCCAAAACGCAGATGATAATCATCCATACATCCGCAGGCCACAATGACTGTGCTGTTCGGATACTTCACCTCTACATACGCACCATCCGGGATCTGAAACAGCTCCCGGTAATTCGGATCAATGAAGCGGATCATGCGTGTTTCATCCGCTTTATCATTTTTATATCGGTTCATAACGTCCTCCTTTTTAGAAATCAAACAAAGAAAAAATATTTGCCATACCTGCCATGGGCTGCTTTTGTGGCACTACCACTGCCGGTTCCTCGTTTTCCGGCTCCTGCAGATCCATAAAATCTTCATCCCACTGGCCGAACAGATTTTCAAACAGCTCATCTTCCTTTGCTTTTTTACGTCGTTCTACCTCTTCTTTTCCAAGCAACTCCTCGTATACCTGCATCGTCACATACGACTCAGCCTGTTTGTCAGAGCTGTGGAGCACATCAAACATCTTTTGCAGGGCACTTCCAGACTTTACATCCTGATCCGCCAGGCTTGATGCCAGTGCAACCCTCGCATCGACACCCTCTGCCATGGCAGAAATTCCTTCCACGGAGAACTTTCCCTGAATGGCTGCCGTTGCAACCTGCTTCTCCGCGATCAGTTCAATCACTTTCGCCTGCGCGGTTCCTTCGTAAGCCATATAGTACGTTCTGCATTCCATGGTCTGGTTCATCCGGTAGTGACGCCTGGAAGCCTGCCAGACAGTAAAAAGACTGTATCCCAGCTGATAAAAGATCAGGGTCGGATAGTTGTACTTCTTCTCGCCTTCCGTCCAGCACAGATCAACTCCTGTCTCGATGAGTTTTGGATTGGTGATAAATACTTCCACGCCGTCCTTTGCCCGCTCACGGATCCAGGTTTCCCTCTTTAATGCTCCCGGGCTCTCCGCTTCCACAACAACGGCAAAGATCCCCGCGGCTTCCAAAATATCCCGGAGCCGGTGTGTGACATTCCATTCATTTTTTCCGGAGCATTCAGCGAATACTACGGATTTTCTGCCTTCCGAAAGCTCTGATTTTATCAGTTCAATGAGCTTTTCTTCTTTCGGCAGCAGTTTTTCTCCCGAACGGTATTCATCGTGCTGAGCGGCTCTGATCAGAATGTCTCCATCAACCGGATTACGGATCTCTTCGTTGCCATACGGCATGTCCGGATAAAAAAGCCCATATTGTAATGCCTGGCTGAGTAACGCAAATCCACCGCTTTCTCTTCTTTTTGCATACGCAGTCAGTCTTGACACCAGAATGGAATGATCCCGGGCCACCTCTCTTGCCATCGGAACGGTCACAACCATCTCCTTTAGATCCGGCAAATAGGATGACATGTCCGAAAGGTCCAGAAAAACGGCACAATCCAGCAAAAAGTCTGTAAAGATCGTAGGGCTGATTCCCGGCTTTGTCTTTGGCGACGATAAACTCCGGCCGCGGGCAGATACTTTCTCCGCAAGATCCTCCTCCGAAGATGATCCCGCATATTCATAGCGCTGCTCCACTTTTCCGTATTGCTTGGAAAAATTCGCAACATCTGTCCAGCGGTACCCCTTCGATGTCATTTTCCACGGTGCCAGCCGGTAAATCAGGTAATAAAGATCCTCTGCTTTTCCGCCGGCGATGGTTCCAGTCAGTGCAAGCTGTTTCTTCGTTGCCTTGATCAGGCAGTGCATTGCATTTCCCTGGGCACTGTCTCCGTCCTTACACACATGGCACTCATCAAAAATAGCGATGTCAAAATACCCTTTCATGTATTTTTTAATATACGAAGCAGGCGAGTATTTTCTTACCCCATCTCTTTCTGAAACAGATATCGGTTCCGTCTCATTCTCTGCGTAATACTTTCTTGCATATTCTTTATGTACCCAGACCGTAGTCTTTCCTTTTTGGGCTTTGTTTCTGAAGTATGTTGCCCGGTACCAGGGGCTGATTTTCTTTGCACCGATGTTTTTTACATGCGGCATCCATAAAGATTCCCCACACCAGATGCAGTTGGAATTCCTCCCTGTTTTATACGCAAAGTCGTTAGCAGTAAGCCCGCAGATACCGCCTGACGCTGTATAGGCAGCAAGCACCTCTCCACAATACGGGCATTTCATTCCATAGATTGTCTCGATCTTAGTTGTCCCTTTTTCAAAGTCTTTACCGCCGCAGGAAACACATTTTCGGACGGGCATATTTTCTACTCCGCAGTCTGGATTCCTGCATTTTTTCATATACGCCATCTTAGCAATTTCCTTTTTCGGTACCGGCTTCAAACTGTAGGAAAGCTTTGCAAAATCTTTCGAGAGGATATAAAATTCTTTTCCAACCCTCAGACTTCCGCGCTTTCTAAGCTCCAGCAACTGGGAAAAATCGGTTATGATCGTTGCCTTTGCATATGGGATCTGGCGTTCAATCTCCCCTTTCCATTTTTCAAGGAGATGACCAGGACACATAACGAGGTTCCTATACTTCACCAAAGACTCATCCATATAAATATCTTTGAGCGCTTTGTGGCTGCGACGCATCTCCTTCTGCACAAAATAGCTTTCACAGATTGCAGCAGCCTGCGCTGTCTTTCCTGTGCCCATGCCCTCACAGATGATGGAAAAGGTTGAACCATTTAAGAGGTGTGTGGTAACACCATTCACCATGGCCGCCTGCTGAGGGTAAAGCCGGATAGAGTTTAGTGTAAATGCATCCACCTCACCTTTCAGTTCGCTTTCCGGGCTCAGGAGGTTTTCAAGATTTTCCACGAGCGTTGATCCGTACTGTCGGAAATACTCATCCATGCTGCTAAAGTTGATCGAACGCTGCTCTTTCTTTGAAATCCAAATCTGTTTCTCCTGAAACAGGACCTGAATAGCTGACTTTAAAGCCTCATAATCAAAGGCTGCCAGATCATATATCTGCATTTCTCTCATATCATCCGTTCCCTGAAGCGAATATTCCGTTTCAATGCATTCTGTATAAAGACGATTGGAATAAGCATTGATCAGGCCCTCTTTTAAGGCATATGAAAGGATTGGTTTTCCCCACCACTTAAGCAGTGGCAGCGGATATTTTTTCATCAGAATTTCATAAAGTTCTTCTCCTGCAGTTTCTTCTTTTGAAACGAACAAATCGTTTCCAATCGCTGCATTTAAGATTACTCCATGATAAAACCGCTCTTTTCCGCGCATGATCGGCACATAGTAAGCTTTATAGGTACCAACCACGTTATATCGCTTCTCCGGCCCGTTATTGTTCAGCCAGATTGTGTTCTGCTCTGTGGTACACATCGTACTTGCTATTGCCTTTGCTTCCTGCAGCGTCCGGGTAAAATAACTGATGTAGGCCACCTTGAGTCCCCGGATCAGCATTCGCTCCAGATATGCCTCAAACATGCCGATTCTGATCATTCCATTTTTCATCACACTGCCCTCCCCTACGCTAATTCACGGATCGTACCGAAATTATCGATCACATGCAGCGTGATCTGGTTGCGAGTAGTAACTAAAACAGAATGAACCTCTTCTTCATCGTTAAACTCCGGAGTTTCAATCTGAACTGGCTTTGCCTGCCCTCTCTGTAGGTGTAAATCACCGCGGTCTTCATTTCCAGCCAGACCCTGTCCGCCTCCAGCAATTGCTGATAAATACAGCAGATCCTTTTTCAGTGGGACTATCGGCTTTCCGAGTCCGACCGACTGGTATGCATTGGTCTGCAGAGCTTTTTTAAGCACTGGCACCAAGGCACTCGTATTATGAAGTAAAATTGCCTCATCGAATTCCTTCGTTGTAAAGAGCTCAATCTCACTCTCCAGCGATACGGGAACTTCCATGCGTGTATCTGGGTCTTTGGGAATGTACGGAATATTCTCAAGCGGTGCCCCAGGATTTGCGATCATCCACTCCTCATACTCTTTCCGGTAAAGCCCAATTGATACACGCTTCTGGCCAATAAATACTACCTGTTTGTATTTCTCAAACTCCTTATCGTCAAAGCGATAGAAAGCCACAGGTTTAAACCTTGCCAGCAGGCACTTTGCAAATTCATCGAGATTCATTGTGGTAAGGGAAACAACCAGGACAAGATACCCCTTTGTTTTCATTAACTGGTAGATCCTTTCAACAAAGAGTTTTTCTAATCTGGTTGATCCATCATCTCCGCCTACGCCATATGGCGGATTGGCAAAACACAATGTAAATGACCGGTTCGATGCCCGGATCCCGCCAATAAAGTCAGCGCACACTGGAAATTCGATTTCCTGCTTATACTGCTCAAAGGTTTCCCGGTTCAGTTCCACGCCAAATGTATGAACAGAACCGGCTTCATCTGCCCTCTCGCACTGACTTAAAAACGCCTTCAATGCTTCTGCATTACCAAACGATGGCTCTAAAACGCAGCATTCTCCCTGCAATCGGAACAGTCTTCCAATTTTTGCGGCATGCACCGGATCCGTGTAGTAAGCTCCTAGCTTACTTTCATTAAATAATGTTCGCGAAAACATGTTCTGTTTGATGATTTGCTCCATCATCATTTCCTCCTTTTGGAATAGTCTTAAAATAAAAAAATCCCAGTTATCGCTAACCGGGATTTGAATATAAAAAATAGACTATTCCCTCCAAAGACCCCTATGGGCTCACTCACCGCCAGAAGCGGTATCTTTGAAAAAAATAATCTAATGAAATTATTATAACAAAGCAATTCTAAGATTGCAATATCGAAACTGGCAACACACTCGCTGCATATCCTGATAACTTATTAACCCCCGCTTCAATTATTCAGAAATTGAAGCGGGGGCTTTTGATGATCCTGACTCGTGGAATATGTTGCACTGGCATCTGAAATTTCATGCAGCCCTGCCCTCTCTTCCTGCCAGAATCGGTCGTAGCTATTGAAAATTTATATGTCCCCAATCAATGCATCCGTCTACCTGGTTTTCCAGAAGGTAACGTATCAGTTTCACGCAGGTTTCCCGCGGGTCAGCATCGATCTCATCATGAACATCCATCAGGTAATCTTCATACCAGTCATAAGGATAAATGTCCCCATAAGTTTCTCTGTAGTCTTCTTCTGGATCTTCGTCATACACCTCTTCCGGATTGTGATCAAACGTAACCGCAATATGCTCAAGCTCATTTATATCTGTCTCGTGGTCGTAGAGGTAGTAAAGGAATGAATCACTACCGCCCATTCCGCTATAGGCCCGCGAAAACCATTCGCCTGCAAGTTCCTCCTCATCTGATCCATTTCTGTGCCATCCACTTAAATCACCAACAAACGCTTCCAGCAGCTGCGCCGGATGCTTAAAACCGGCTTTAAATGTATAATACAGAAGAGCATGATACTGCTCATCTGTAAGCTTTGGGCTTATATCTCTGTCTGCTTTTGTCGCAAGATCGGACGCTCTCTGTTCTCTGTCTAATATCATTTTATCTCTCCCTTTAGGCATAATATTTTATAATGCTGTATTGTTTATTCTCTAGGTGTCCCCTTCCAGTCGATTTTTTGGCCGCATCCATGACAATAATTCGCCAATCTCGCTGCATTTGGCCCCCAGCCCAAACGGGTACCACAATTGGAGCATGTATACAGCGTACCTTTTTTTACATCATGCAAGGCTCCAAGTGGATGAACCTCTATTCCCTTTTTGAGTGCTCTCTTTGCAACTTCCATGGCTTCGTGAAATTTCTTTACTTCGTCCTCTGTTCCATTTATTTTAACATTCATTTTCTGAATTACCTGTAATGCCTCATTTTCCATCATCTGACATACACCTCCGTATCTCATTTTACAAAATTGTCTGTAAACTACATATGATTCTCACTCAATTATCCATTTTAATAGCAAACATTTATCTTGTTAATCAAGTATATTTCTATATTATTCCTGGCCATATCCTCATTCTTTATGTCAACCATTTTTGCTAAATATACCATAGATCGCTTCGCAATTGTCGAATGCTTTATATCTTTGTGATTGGTATATTGTCAAAAACAAAGTACTCCCTTTTTTAAGGGGGCATATGTTGCAATTTAATTATAACTAACTGGTGCGAAAAAAGGAAGTCGTAAAAGTAAAACGTTATACTTAATATTAATTCACCAAAATCACCGCAACACCCCGTTGCAATAAGTCTGACGGAATTTTGGTTCCACTGATTTTGTGGAAAATGTGGATGTGCATTTATTTGGTAAGGAACAAAATAAGAGCCCCCTCTCGGAAGCCCTTAGAGAAATATCTTTTAATGTATTGTTTCTGCATAAGGAGCGTTTTGGCAGCTCTACAACTTTAATGCATTATAAATATCATTAACGTTATAATCCGGAGCAAAGTCAGGAGCTACATTCATAATTTTTTGAATCAAAGGAACGTCTTGCTCAACAAGATCATTTGCAACTTCCTCTGCGGAAGAAAATTTCTGCATTTTTACACAGACTTGCTTAATTAACTGCATAATTCTGCCTTTTTCAATGCCTTCCTCATGTGCCTGATTTCTCATTATTTCCATCTCACGACACATAATCTCCACTCCTCTCTCATCTTCTTTAAAATACCGGACACGATCTGCAAGAACCTTGTTGTACATATCCTTTGCATCTGTACAACTAAAATCATGCATCAATCGTCCAAGTTTTGTTTCATCCTTAATCTGGGAATTTACATATATAATATGTTCCTCATCCTCAAATAATTTTCCAGTTTCCCTTACTACCCGGTCTATATGATAGATCGGGAGTCCCGCCTTCATGACATCATTTTCTGTAATAAAGATCACGAAAGTCTCATTCAGATCCTCATACTGATCACCTGGTTCGGTGACATTCGCATCGATCAGTGCACTGTTGTATCGGGCTCTCTTAGCGCCGGCACCTCTGTCACTCCGTTGAACCTCTACATTAAATACGCGATTGTGACTATCGACTGCAAGAATGTCCAGCTTTACGGATCGTCCCTGCAAATTCTTAATACCACGCTGGCTGTGTGCTTCCAGAACACGGATACCTTCATCGTTCAGGATTATCCGCAGTAACAGTTCCGCACACGAGATATCTTCAAATACTTTAGTCATGAAGTCATCGTCCAATAAGCGGAAACCTCTACGTCTTTGCCGAGCTTCCTGATGTTTCTTCTCAAAATCCATTCATCTTCCTCACTTTCTCTGTAATGT
>OGDE01002027.1_pt1 | contig 11070 bp, 8 predicted proteins | sample 1570321 | NCBI WGS metagenome assembly OGDE01 (sample SAMEA2581976, study PRJEB24529) | metagenome | biome: Human gut stool | place: China | collected 2011 | reverse complement strand
GTATGCCGTCTGGTAAACGCAATTTCGGTTGTATACTATTTCCACCATATCCTTAATTTTATCACGTGGTAGTGTGAAAGGCATGGGCCGCAATTCCTCACCTGACTGAAGTCAGATGTTTCCTTGCGGCATTTCTATGAACTTGCAATTTGAAGACGGACGTTCCGAAGACGGCCGCCTCAGGGGAGGCGGTCCCGTCGCCTCTCACCTTGCGGCGAACCTTGCCGACACCGCCGCCTTCGTCTCCTTCGTGAACTGCAACGACTCGCGGATCTTCCTCACGGTCCTGCGCAGCGTGGCGTCGTCAAGGCGGCCTTCTGCGCGCCAAGACTCGATGCGCGAGCAGACGGCCTCAAGGTCCGCCGTCGCGAGCATGGAGAGGCACCAGGCAAGCGACATCGAAAGATAGTAGTCACCCGAGGCGGCAAGCACGAGCGCCCTGCTCGTCCCGCCTCCCAGAAGGTCGAGCGCCGCCTGCGTCCATCGGGCGTCGCGGTAGTGCTCAAGGAGCCAGACCTCCGCCACGCGCACGGTCCAGGGATCGTCCGAGGCGAGCTTTTCGCCGACGTAGCCGATGAGCTCCTCCCTGTTCTCCCTGAAGACCCTGACGGCCGATCCCGTCAGATCGCAGGTCGCCCAGCCCGTCATGTGCGGCAGGAGCCTGTCGACGAAGGCGAGCCGCTCCTCGACCTCGAGCCCCTTCGCGCCGCCCGCCACGATCACGCAGACCATCAGCGCCTCCTGGGAGGCGAAGCCGCCCGCAGCGAGCATGGCGTTGAGAAAGGCGCGCACGTCCTCCGTGCGCATGACGTCTCGGGCCACTCTTCGCACGAGCGGCATGCGCACGCCGAGGCGGTCGGTGACGCCGGGCTGGAGGCTGTCGCCGAAGGCCTTGCAGGCGGGATCGGCCAGAGTTGAGAGGCGGTCATGGAGTTCGTCGGGGGGCATGGTTTCGGGATTTCGTTCGAAATCAAATGGAAGACTGTTGAAAAAGCCGCCCCGGCGAAAACGCCGGGAGCGGCTTCATGGCGGATCCGGACGCAGAACGCGGATGCGCCCCGTCATCGAGTCCTCTTACTTGGCGGCCTTGGCGGCAGCCTCGCCCGCGATGCGGCCGAAGACGATGATGTCCGTGTAGGCGTTGCCGCCGAGACGGTTCGTGCCGTGCGTGACGCCGGTCACTTCACCCGCAGCCCAGAGACCAGGGATGACCTTGCCTTCGGCCGTCAGGGCCTCGGCCTTTTCGTTGATGCGCACGCCGCCCATCGTGTGGTGGGTGGACGGGACGGCCTTGATGACGTAGTACTTGCCCTGCTGCATGTCCATGAGGCCTGCGCGGTGGTTGAAGTCCTTGTCATTGCCCTTGCCGGCCATGTCGGAGACGCGCTTGACCGTCTTCTGAAGCTGGTCGAACGGGATCTTCGTGAAGTCGGCGATGCACTTCAGGTCGTCGCAGGTCGTCATGATGCCCTGCTTCGTGAAGGCTTCGTACTCGTTGGCGTGAGCCTTGACCGTATTGGAGATGCTGCCGATCTTGTCGTTCCAGAGCACCCAGCAGTAGCGGCCGGTCTGGTTGAGGATGGCTTCGGAGAGCACGTCGCGGCGCTGGAGTTCCTCGACGAAGCGCTTGCCTTCCTGGTTGAGCATGATGGCGCCGTCGAAGCGGGCGTCGGCGATGAGCTCAATGGCGCCCGAGATCGGGTCGCAGATCGGGTAGGTCTGGATGTAGCCCATGTTCACGAGCTCGGCGCCCGCGCGTTCGGCCATGTAGAGAGCTTCGCCCGTGGAGCCCGGGGCGTCGGTCGTCTTGAAGCGCTCGTCGATCTTCGGGTTGTACTTCTTGACCATTTCGGGGTTCGCGCCGAAGCCGCCCGTGGCGAGCACGACGCCGCCCTTGGCGTTGAACGTGTATTCGGAGCCGTCCATCGTGGCCTTGACGCCGACGACGCGGCCGTCCTTGTCCTTGATGAGCTCTTCGGCCTTCATGTTGGTGATGACCGGGATGCCGAGTTCATCGGCCTTGGCCTGGAACTTGGCGATGAATTCCGTGCCGGTGTGGCCGACCGGAATCAGGGCGCGCTTGCGGCTGTGGCCGCCGAAGAAGAAGAGGTTGTCGTCCTCGAAGCGCACGCCGAGGTAGTCGCGGCACCACTTGGCGGCGTCAAGCGCTTCGTGCGTCATGACGTTGATAACCTTCATGTCGCCCTTGCCGTCGCCGCCCTTGAAGGTGTCTTCGGCATGGAGTTCGGGCGAGTCGTCGTTGATGCCGAGCTTGGGCTGGACCCAGTTCTTGGCGACATTCATTTCAGCGCCCGAGATGAGCGAGTTGCCGCCGACGGCGGGCATCTTTTCAAGAAGGACGACATTGGCGCCGGCATTCTTGGCGGAGATGGCGGCGGAGAAGCCCGCACCGCCCGCACCGATCACGACGACGTCGTAGTTCGAGGTCTTCGGCAGTTCGCGGGCGGCCTTTTTGAGAGCCTTCTTGTCGGCCTTGGCGAGCGTCACGCCGGCCTTCTTCGCAGCGTCGTTGACGGCGTCGATGAAGCCCTTGGCGGAGAACGTCGCACCGGAGATGAGGTCGACGTCGGTGGAGGAGAGAGCCACGACCTGATCCTTGAGGTCCGTGAAGACCTTCTTGGCGAGAATCGGGTTTTCGGCGTTCTTGACGATCTTGATGTCCTGGATCTTGCCGGCATCGAACGTCACGGCGACCGTGATGTCGCCGTGCTTGCCGACGCCCGTGCCCTCGGCGGTCACCGGAGCGGCGAAGACGGAAGCAGAAAGCGTGCCGGCCGCGAGAAGAGCGGCGGCGGAGAGAAGAGTCTTCTTGAACATTTTGGCTGGTCCTTAAGATGAGTTCCCCTGAGGACGGTCCTCTGAGGAACTGCTTGGAGTGTGGGAGTACACGACGGTACGCATCATACACCAATACATTCCGTCCGGTCGGTTTTATATCAGTCAAAAACCTAGGACAATCCCTTAGGATTTTTACCAATAACGATTACCCTTCCCTTGAGCATCAAGGCTTATGCAAAATCTGTGCTACAGGTCGGGATTTCCCTCATGGCACTTTCCCTCAACAACAAATACCGCTCAGTCGGTTTTTAGGAGCATAATGCGGACCCATGGAGCGGCCGCCCGCAGGGGGTAAGTGTCGGGCTGGCCCGGCTCCGCATCCTCGGACGCCCGACTGCGTCCTCAGCATCCCAACCCACTTCAGGACCAGAAAAGAAGAAACAAGACAACAAAAAGAGGCCCGTCCCGGCATTGCTGCCTGAACGGGCCCCTTTGTTTTGCGGCTTCAGTCACCTGAGACAATCAGGCTCAACCGTGATGGTCCTCCTTGAACATGCGCAGGCCGGTGCTCATCGAGGAGAGCGTGGTGGCGCCGCCCATGACGTCTTCGCGGAAGCTCATGTAGATGTGGGCGATGCTGAAGAGGATGAACACGTACATCATCACGTGGTGCACCGTGCGGACCGCCTGGGCGTCTCCGAAGAGCACGAACACCCAGCCGAACCAGGCCATCCAGCTCGTGTCCCAGCCCCAGGACTGCGCGTAGAGCGCGAGGCCCGTGATGATGATCACGAAGGAGCCGAGCACGAACATCGCGAACATCGCGAGCTGCGCAAGCGGGTTGTGGCCGGCGTATTCAGGTGCGGACTTCCTCATGAAGAGGTAGTAGGCGACCTGGGCGAACACGCCCTTCCACCACTTCATCGACAACAGCGGCGGGAAGAAGATCATCCTCGCGTAGCGGTTGCCCACCGCCACCCAGAAGAGGCGGTAGATGAAGAGCGCCGTGAAGAACAGCCCCGCGGCGAAGTGCACCATGCGCACGTAGCCGAAGTCGTAGGTGATCCACGTGTCCCCGAGGTTGGAGACAAGCGGTCGGCCGATCAGGTAGCCGGTGATGATCATCGCGAACATCGCGACGGCCATCAGCCAGTGCCAGACTCGGATCGGGGCCTCCCAGACGTATACGGGCCGGGTGCCTCCGCTCGCATCGACTTCAAAAGTGACGGGATCGATTTTCATAGCGGCCTCCCATCAGCGCACCTTGACGCTGCAGAGTTCCTCGCCCTTCGGGCTCAGGAGATGAGTGGCGCAGGCCAGGCACGGGTCGAAGCTGTGGATCGTGCGGATGATTTCGAGCGGCTGGTCCTCGACGGCGACCGGGGTGCCGATGAGGCTCTGCTCGAAGGCGCCGAGCTCGCCCGAGGGAGAGCGCGGCGACGCGTTCCACGTCGTCGGCACGATGGCCTGCCAGTTGGCGATGCGCGTGTCCTTGATGATGCACCAGTGGCCGAGGGCGCCGCGCGGGGCCTCGCAGAAGCCCACGCCGCGGGCTTCCTTGGGCCAGGTGCTGGGCTCCCACTTCTCCATGTTGGCGGCGCATTCGTCGCCCGCACGGATGTTGGCCGTCAGGTCGTCGACGTACTGGACCATCTTCTGGGCGGCCCAACGGCACTCGAGCGCGCGGGCTGCGTGACGGCCGAGCGTCGAGAAGACGGCCTCGAGCGGCGCGTTGAGCTCCTCGAGGAGCGCCATGGCGGGCTCCTTGATGTGCGGCACGTTCTTGGCGACGCCCATGACGAGGCGCGAGAGCGGTCCGACTTCCATCATGTGGCCCTTCCAGCGCGGGCTCTTGATCCAGGAGTACTTGCCGTCGGCGCCGAGCCATTCGAACTTCGTCTTGTCGCCCACGGAGCCCTTCGAGAGCTCGAAGGCCTGCTCGGTGATGCCTTCCCACGGATGCAGGCCCTTGCCGGCGTCCGGATAGCGGTACCACGAGTGGTCCACGAATTCCTGGATCTCGTTGAGGTCGCGCAGGTCGACGTCGTGCACCTCGTTGAGGTTGCCGTTGATGATCGCGCCCCGCGGCAGCTGCATCGAGGCATCGGACCAGTCGTTGGCGATTTCGGGAAATTCGCCGTAGCAGAGGACATTCTTGTTGGAGAGGCCCGCGCCGTACTTGAACCATTCGGGATAGAAGCCCGCGATGGCCTTGATGTCCGGCAGATAGACGTTCTCGACGATCTCGAGCGAGCGCTTCGCAATGTCGCGCATGTAGTTGAGCGTCACCTCGTTGACCATCGTGCCCTGGGCGCCCGTATCGTGCATGTTGATCGGGCAGGCCATGCCGCCGACCAGATAGTTCGGATGCGGATTCTTGCCGCCAAGGATCGTGTGGATCTTGATGATCTCCTTCTGGAAGTCGAGCACTTCAAGATAGTGCGTGACGGCAAGAAGGTTCACGGCGGGCGGCAGCTTCATGGCCGGATGGCCCCAGTAGCCGTTCTTGAAGATGCCGAGCTGGCCGCTCGCGACGAACTTCTTCAGGCGGTTCTGGACGTCGCGGAAGTAGCCCACGGAGGCAAGCGGATGACTCGGGGAGATCTTCTGCTGGATCGCCGCGGTTTCGCGGGGATCGGCCTCAAGCGCCGAGACCACGTCGACCCAGTCGAGCGCGGAGAGCTGGTAGAAGTGCACCAGATGGTCGTGCACGTAGAGCGTGGCATTGACCAGGTTGCGCATGATGTTGGCGTTCTTCGGAATCTTGATCCCGAGGGCGTCCTCGACGCTGCGCACGGCCGCAAGGGCGTGAATGCCCGTGCAGACGCCGCAGATGCGTTCGACGAAGGCCCAGGCGTCGCGCGGGTCGCGGCCCTTGAGAATGACCTCGAGGCCTCGCCACATCGTGCCGGTGCTCATGGAGTCGGCGATTCGTCCGTCGTCGCCGAGCGTGGCCTGGACGCGCAGGTGACCCTCGATTCGGGTGACCGGGTCCACAACAATTCTGCGTTCACTCATTCTTCCTTACCTCCGATGTCCTTGTTGTTCTTCTTGGCGCGGGCCTGCGACACGGCGGACATGGCCACGTGCGCGGCAGCCGCGACGCCGACGACGCCGAGCGTCGCGAGGCCCACCTTGTCGGCGGTCGCCTCGATGCCGCCCCAGCCCGGAGGCAGGACCGTCGTCTCGTGCTCGTAGAAGGAGCCCTTGTCGAAGAAGTTGGGCTCGGAGCAGCCGATGCAGCCGTGGCCTGACTGGACCGGCCAGGAGAGGCCCTCGTTCCAGCGGATGGCCGAGCAGGCGTTGTAGGACGTCGGTCCCTTGCAGCCCACCTTGTAGAGGCAGTAGCCGAGCTTGGCGCCCTCGTCGTCGAACTTCTCGACGAACTGGCCCGCGTCGAAGTGGGCGCGGCGATAGCACTTGTCGTGAATGCGCTGGCCGTAGAACATCTTAGGACGGCCCATGCGGTCAAGCGGCGGCAGGCGGTCGTACGTGAGGATGTAGGTGACCACGCCCGTCATCACTTCGGGAATCGGCGGGCAGCCGGGCACGAGCACGATGGGCTTGTCCGTGATGATCTCCGTGATCGGCACGGCGTGCGTGGGATTGGGCTTGGCGGCCTGCACGCAGCCCCAGGCGGCGCAGGAGCCCCAGCCGATGACGGCCTTGGCGCCCGCAGCGACGTGCTTGATCTTCCTCAGGAAGGTCTCGCCGCCGGGAATGCAGTTCACGCCGTCGTCGTTGAGCGGCACGTTGCCCTCAACGGCAAGGATGTAGTTGCCCTTGTACTTCTCGATCGTGTCCTCGAGGGCGGCCTCGGCCTGATGACCGGCGGCGGCCATGATCGTGTCGTCGTAATCGAGCGAGATCATCGAGAGCACCAGGTCCTTGGCGACCGGATGGTAGCTGCGGATGAAGGATTCGGTGCAGCAGGTGCATTCAAGGCCGTGGAGCCAGATGACCGGCGTGCGGGGCTTCGTCTCCATCGCCTCGGCGATGTCCTTGGCGCCCGCGCTTCCAATCCCCAGGCTCGCGGCCGTGAGGGAGCAGAACTGCAGGAAGCTGCGTCGGGAAATGCCCTGACGCCGCAGCGCTTCGTATTGCGTTTCAAACATAGGATCTTCTCCGGTGAGGGCCTCCTGGCAGCTCTCCTGCTGCGCCGGGCCCGTCGTTTCAACGGTCCGTGCGTCTGAGCCGGCAAGCGGGAGCGAGGGCACCCGTCCGCCTTTTGCGACCGTTTGAGCACAGTCTAAACGTCCCCGAAGCGCCTCTCATACGGCAAAAGTCGCGCATTGGACATATGAGGCCTCCCCCCAAAGTACTACCTCGGGTGAATTATCATATGGTCCGCGAAATCTTCATACGGTACGTGCTCCCATACGATGACATGAAATTGTCCTCCTATTCTTCATCCCTCTGCGGCAGTCGTCTGCATATGGAGAGCCTCGCGAATCTGTTGCGGGCGCGCGTTATCACCGTCTTTCGGCCGCAGGCGGCTCCCGTTATAATAGTTAGCTTCAAAAAAACGACATGTGCCTTCGCCCATGGGCGGAGGTTCAGGACAGACAACAGCGGGAGCCCACACAATGCCCAACTTCATCAAGACCGCCGCCGTGGCCGTCGCGGCCGCCCTTGCGTGCGCCGTCGCCGGTGCCGCCGACTTCTCCGCCCAGACGATCCGCCTCGCCCACACCGCGGCCGTCTCGCACGCCCACCACGAGGCCGCGCTTCAGTTCGCGAAGAACGTCTCCGAGCGCACGGGCGGCAAGGTCAAGGTCGAGGTCTACCCCGCAGGCGAGCTCGGCGACCAGCCCGCGCTTGCCGAACAGGTCACGCTCGGCGCGCTCGACAGCGCGGTCGTGAGCCTCGGCAACCTCGCCATGTACTCGAAGAAGCTCAACGCCATGACGGCTCCGTTCCTCTTCAAGGACTATGATCACGCCCACCGCACGATCGACGCCTTCGTCATGCCCTGGATGAACGAGGGCCTCGCCCAGCACGACGCCGTCGGCCTCTCCATGTTCGACTACGGCTTCCGCCAGACGACGACCAAGGGCGTGCCCGTCAACTCCGCCGCCGACCTCAAGGGCGTCAAGATCCGCGTTCCGCCCGCCACGGGCCTTCTCGCCGCCTTCGACGCCGTCGGCGCCAACACGCAGAAGATCGCCTACTCCGAGCTCTACACCAGCCTCAAGCAGGGCGTCGTGACGGGCGAGGAAAACCCCGTCTTCACGATTCTCGCCGACTCGCTCTTTGAAACCCAGGACGAGCTCGCGCTCACGAACCACTACTTCGACTGCCAGGTCCTTCTCTTCAACAAAATGTTCCTCGAGGGCCTCCAGCCCGAACTGCAGGCCATCCTGAAGGAAGAGGCCGTCAAGGCGCAGAACCTCACCCGCGACCGCATCAGCCACGGTGAAGCCGCCGTCATCGAGGAGCTCAAGAAGAAGGGCATGCACGTGACGAACCCCGACCGCGACTCCTTCGTGAAGCTCATGAAGCCCGCCTACGACAAGATTGGCGAGCTCGCGGGCAAGGACGAGATGAAGAAGCTCCTCGACGCCGTCGAGGCCAACCGCGCCAAGTAAGCACGGAAGCTCATCCATGCTGATGTTCGTCATTTTCGGGGCGGTGCTCCTGCTGATGCTTCTCGGCGTCAGCACGGCCGTGACCATGGGGTTCGCCTCGATCGCGACCTTCCTCTTCGCGGGCGGCGACCCCACACGCCTCTTCCTCGTGCCGCAGCGCATGTTCGCGCAGGTCTCGGGGATCACGCTCATGTCGATTCCGTTCTTCCTTCTCATGGGGAACCTGATGACCGTGGGCGGCGTGAGCAAGTCGCTCTTCGGCTTCGGACGCGTCTGCCTCGGCCACCGCTGGGGCGGACTCTCCAACGCTGCCATCGTCGCCTGCGTCGTCATGGCCGCCATGAGCGGCTCGGCGGCCGCCTGCGCGGCGGGTATCGGCATGATCGCCATCAACGAAATGACGAAGTCGGGCTACGGGCGCCCGTTCAGCTGCGCGACGATCGCGGCGGGCGGCGCCCTCGGCCCCATCATCCCGCCCTCGATCACGCTCATCCTCTACGCGAGCCTCACGCAGACGAGCGTCAACTCGCTCTTTGCGGCGGGCACCGTGCCGGGCCTCCTGCTCGGCATCATGTTCATGGGCTGGTCCTCCTGGGTCTCCGCGCGCCGAAACTACGCCAAGACCGAACCCGCGCCATGGCGCGAGCGCCTTCAGGCCTTCAGGGAGGCCTTCTTCGCGCTCATGACCCCCGTCATCGTGATGGGCGGCATGTTCGGCGGCATCTTCACGGCGACCGAAGCGGCCGCCGTCGCGTCCCTCTACGTGATGTTCCTCGGCTTCTTCGTTTACGGAACGCTCAGGGTGCGCGACCTTCCCGCCATCTTCTGGAACACGGTCGAGCAAACCGCCAAGGTGATGTTCGTCATTGCCACCGCGGGCTTCTTCCAGTACGTACTCCTCTACACCCGCATTCCGCAGCAGGCGATCGCCTTCATGTCGACCTCCTTTGCGACTGCGGCGCCCGTGCTCCTTCTCATCATCGCGCTCCTCGTGCTGATGGGCTGCTTCATGGAGGGCACGGCCATCCTCCTCATCACCGTCCCGATCTTCGTGCCGCTCGCCAAGAGCTTCGGCTACGACATCGTTCAGCTCGGCATCGTGATGTGCATCTCGCTCGCCATCGGCGTGCTCACGCCGCCCGTAGGCCTCAACCTCTACGTGATGAGCTCGATCACGGGCGAGCACGTCCTTGCCATCGCGAAGGAGGCCGTGGGCTACGTCCTCATCATGATCATCGTGGCGATCCTCGTCGCCTTCATCCCCGAGCTCTCGCTCGGCTTCGCCAAATGGGTGCCCTGATGTCCGCCGTCATGAACCTTCTCAAGGCGGCCGACCGCTGCGTCTCCGTCACGGCGCGCACCGTGAGCACGCTCGCGCTCGCAGGCATCTTCGTGATGTTCATCGCCAACGTCTTCGTGCGCTTCGTGCCCGTCTACAACTTCACCCAGACCGACGACTGGATCCAGATCCTGCTCGTCTGGATGATCTTCCCCGGCGCCATGGAACTCGTGCGCACGCGCGGCCACTTCGTCGTCGACGTCATCACCGACCGCGTCGCGGGCACGAACTTCGGCCACTGCTGCCGCCTCGCCGTCACCGTGATCGAGCTCGTCACCTACGCGCTCATCTGCTGGTACGGCATCGTCTGGGTCCTGCGCGCACAGGCCACCTTCCAGTCGATCCCCTGGCTGCAGGTCCGCTGGGCCTACGCCGCCATCCCCGTCTCGGCCTTCTTCATGACGATCTACGGCGTGCGCGACCTGATCCTCGCCATCAGGGCCTTCCTGCCCGCCAAGTCGGCCTGACCGCGGCAAACTCATCAGACCGTTCACAAATGCACGCATGGGCGCGGCTCCCGCCGGGAACCGCGCCCTTTTCATGCCCTCAACATGTCCTTCCCGGATTTCCTCCCACTTTGCCGACACGTCCTTGCGCTTCTTTACACGGGTCTGAACCAACATTGCCCCAAGACCTCGTGGCGCGATTGAAAACACGCTCGGGAGGCCTTTCGCTCCCCGCCGCTCGTTCAACACGCCGCAGATCCGTCATTCCGCCTTGAGGGCGCTCCGCGGCACAACCTGTACAGGAGTCCGCTTATGCAAACGCTCGTCAGGCACGCCTCGGTCAAGCGCTTCCATCCCTCCGACCAGATCGTCCACTTCCTCAACCTCATCTGCTGGGCCGCGCTCGCCGCCTCAGGCATTGCGCTCGGATCCGCCGCACGCGCAAGCATCCGCCCGGAACGCCTCGACGTCTCCGTCCACTTCATCGCGGGCTTCGCGCTCATCATCGTCATCGCCGCATGGCTCGTCTTCTCGCCCGCGAGGGCAAGGCGCTTCGTGCACGAAATCCTACGCACCGACCGCCCGTTCCTCGCCTGGCTGCGCAATCTCGGCGGCTATCCAACAAAGCTTCTCAGGTTCCTGCGCCTCACGAAGGCCGAACCCTCGACCGCGCCGCAAGGCCGCTACAACGCGGGCCAGCGCATCGCCTACGCGCTCCTCGTGCTCCTCAACCTCACGCTGATCGGCACGGGCGTGCTCCTCTTCATCCTGCACCAGCCTCATGAGCAGTCGCCGTTCTATCAGGGCGCGCTCGCTGCCCACAGTTTTGCCGTGAATCCTCCTCGCCCAATTATTAATTGGACGGGGCTTCCCTGCCTTTTACCAGCAAGGACTGCCT
>OGDE01002019.1_pt1 | contig 11106 bp, 6 predicted proteins | sample 1570321 | NCBI WGS metagenome assembly OGDE01 (sample SAMEA2581976, study PRJEB24529) | metagenome | biome: Human gut stool | place: China | collected 2011 | reverse complement strand
TGTCTATACGCGCGATTTTTTTATCGTACTTGCCGTTTCTTTGCTGCTCAGCTGGGTGTTGGCGTTGGTTCATGTACCGTTGATGGCTAACCGTCGTCTGCATTTTGCCGTAGAAGCCGATAGTGGTGGCAAACGGGTTTACAAGGGGAAGATTTATGCCGCATTACGTACGGCACTTCGTTTCGGATTGGCACACCGGTGGAGTTTTGTCTTTACCATGGTCGGTTTGCTGGCTCTTTCTGTTTTTGGCTATCAGTACATGCGGCAGGGTTTCTTCCCCGATATGGTTTACGATCAGCTCTACATGGAATATAAACTCCCCGAAGGGAACAACTATACCCGCGTAGAACAGGATCTGAAAGAGATAGAAGCTTACTTGAAAGGGCGTAAGGAAATCCCCCATGTCACAGCTTCCATCGGTGGTACTCCCGGGCGGTACAATCTGGTGAGAAGTGTAGCTAACCCGTCACTTTCTTATGGAGAACTGATCATCGACTTCACCTCTCCCGAGGAGTTGGTAGACAATATGGATGAAATTCAGCGCTATCTGTCGGCAACTTATCCGGATGCTTACATCAAACTGAAGCGCTATAACCTGATGTTCAAGAAATACCCCATTGAAGCACAATTTCTGGGACCCGATCCTGCTGTTCTTCACCAATTGGCCGACAGTGCACGCAACATCATGAAGAATACCCCCGAAGTATGTCTTATCACTACCGATTGGGAGCCTCAAATACCTGTCCTGACCATTGAATATGACCAACCTGCCGCACGCGCACTGGGTTTGAGCCGCAGTGATGTCAGTATGTCTTTATTGACTGCTGCCGGTGGCATTCCTATCGGATCTTTTTATGAAGGCATACATAAGAACAATATCTATCTGAAATGTCTGGATAAGGAAGGACAACCGATAGAGGACTTGGGCAATACACAAGTCTTTTCTGCCTTACCATCCCTGAACGGGTTGCTGAACGAGGAGACCATGGTCAAGTTGAAGACTGGTACTCTTTCTAAAGAAGACCTGGTAGAAAGTATGATGGGGAGCACCCCGTTGCAGCAAATCAGCAAAGGAATCGATATTCGTTGGGAGGACCCTGTAGTGCCCCGTTACAATGGACAACGCAGTCAGCGTGTACAATGCTCGCCTGCTCCGGGCATTGAAACGGAGAAGGCACGATTGACCATTGCGGATAAGATAGAGCAGATACGGTTGCCCGACGGGTATTCATTGGTGTGGCAAGGTGAAAAGATAGCCAGCGACCAATCCATGAAGTATTTGTTCAAGAACTTCCCCTTAGCGATAATCCTGATGATCGCTATTCTGATTATGTTGTTCAAGGATTACCGTAAACCCATTATTATCTTCTGTTGCCTGCCGATGATATTCGTAGGGGTAGTGGGCGTGATGCTGCTTACCGGAAAGGTTTTCAACTTTGTAGCCATTGTGGGAACACTGGGACTGATTGGTATGTTGATTAAGAACGGCATTGTGCTGATGGATGAAATCACCTTGCAGATTAATGCCGGTATAGAACCGGTCACCGCGTTGATAGACAGTTCGCAAAGCCGTCTCCGTCCCGTAATGATGGCATCGCTCACTACTATTCTGGGGATGATTCCATTGCTGTCCGACGCTATGTTCGGTTCACTGGCAGCAGCCATTATGGGAGGGTTGCTATGCAGTACACTTATCACACTGCTTTTTATACCCATATTATATGCTTTATTCTTCAAGATAAGAAACGACTGATTAAAAAACGAGAACTGATGAAAAAGATAATTATACTTTCTCTTTGCTTTATGTTGTCGGACTTCTGTGCTCCGGCATTCGCACAGGAGACACTCAGCCTGCAAGAGTGTCGCGAAATGGCATTGAAATACAATAAGGAAATGGCGGCCTCCATTAAACAGACGGAAAGCACCCACTACACAGCCAAAAGTTACAAAGGGAACTTCTTCCCCAATTTTACAGCCAGCGGTACCGGACTTTACAGTAATGCCGACGGAAGTTACGGGATAGCCGGTGGCAATCTGCCCACTTTCCTGCCCGATGCGACCGGACAACTCATACCTAATGGCGGCTTTGCCTATTTTCCGGGTATCAACCTGGATTATAAGATAGGATGGGTCTATATGGGAGGGATACAGTTGGAACAGCCGCTTTATATGGGGGGCAAAATCACTGCTGCCTACAAGATGTCGGTACTGGGAAAACAGATGGCGCAGATGAATGAAACCCTGACTGCTACCGAAGTGATTCTGAAAACCGATCAGGCTTATGCTCTTGTCGTGAAAGCCAAAGAGATGAAGGTAGTAGCCGATGCCTATCATACGGTACTTACCGAGCTGAAGAAGAATGTAGAAAGTGCATACAAACACGGTCTGAAACCACAAAACGATGTATTGAAGGTACAGGTCAGGCTGAACGAGAGCGAGCTGGCTGTTCGTAAGGCGGAGAATGCGTTTCGGCTGGCTACCATGAACTTGTGTCATCTCATTGGAAAGCCATTGACTGCCGACATCCATGTTTCCGGTAACTTTCCGGAGATAGAGCAGGGATTGGAAATTCAGGTATTGGATATCACTGCCCGTCCTGAATATACTATTCTGGATAAACAAGTTGCCATAGCCAAACAGCAGGTGAAACTGAACCGCAGTGAATTGTTGCCCAAAATCGGTATCAAAGGTTCTTATGATTATGTACATGGTTTGGAACTGAATGACAAGAATTTCCTGGACAATGCCAGTTTTTCCGTCCTGCTCAATGTCAGCATACCGCTTTTCCATTTCGGTGAACGGAGCAACAAAGTACGTGCAGCCAAGGCCAAGCTGGAACAGACCCGCCTGCAACAGCAAAGTCTGAACGAGCAGATGTTGCTGGAACTAACCCGGGCGGCCAATAATCTTGATGAGGCGAAACTGGAAAGCGAGCTTGCCGACCGTTCTCTCCAACAGGCCGAGGAAAACAGGCGTGTCAGCAAAAGCCAATATGAAGTGGGATTGGAAACCCTTTCCGATCATCTGGAAGGACAAGCCTTATGGCAACAGGCATACGAAACGAAAGTGAATGCACATTTCCAGCTTTATCTGAATTATGTGGCTTATTTGAAAGCGGCAGGTATATTATATAATAAGATTAATTTATAAAAACTTAAACCGATGAAAAAGAATCTTTATTGGATGGCAGGAGCATTCATCACTTTAACTGCTGTAGGTTGTACAGCGAAGAAAGCCAATGTATCTGCGGCAGGCAGCGATACCACACAAGTGGTAGATATGCATACTGCCGAAACCTCTCTCGATTACTATGGAGTTTACAAAGGTACGGTTCCGGCTGCCGATTGTCCGGGCATAGAACTGACCCTGACATTGAAGAAGGATCGCACCTATACGTATCATTGGGCTTATATTGACCGTAAAGATGCCGATTTCGATGAAACCGGTACGTTTACGGTGAAGGATAATCTGCTTACGCTTACTGAAAAAGGAGGCGAAGTGTCTTACTTCAAAGTGCAGGAAGGCAGCCTGGTGATGCTGAACAATGAGAAACAGCCTGCTACCGGTGCTTTGGCCGATGCCTATGTATTAAAGCAGGAAGAGGTGTTCCTCGATTGATTTATTGGATCTTCGCCCGGTACGTCCGTTCCGAAAAGGTAAAATTGAAAAAGAGTGTGACTCCCCGTTCCCGTTGCATGCCGTTAGGCAGATGAAGCTGGTCGCTGTATTTCACTCCCAGGGAAAGAACGTTGCCGTTGTACAGAGTGAAGTTGCTTCCTGCACTGACATAGTAGTTGGTTGCTTTCTTCTTCTGAATGACTATATAAGAGTTGCTGACGCCCGCTCCGAGTAACAGTTTCACCGGATTCCGGTAAATATTGCCTGCCGTATAGGCTGTGCCTGCCGACAATCGGTGTTGGTTCTCGAAGCGGACGTTGCTTTGTGATGACTTCATACGACTCCAATCCGTATATTTATATTCAGCTGTCAGCGTCCAGCGCGGACTGTTGTATGCAAGTCCCGCTCCCACAAACTGGGGGAGGCATTGGCGCACATGGCTTTGGCTTTCGTCAATCGATTCGTTGCCCGATGTGCTGCTTACCGACAAGGTATTGTCTTGTGCCAGGTCTTGCGAATATCCGTATACAGCTCCTGCCACGAGGTACTTATTCCGGCTCAGTGGAAATTTGTATTGCAAGCCGAAGTCAGCATAAAAGGCATGCTTGTATGAGCTTTCTTCCACACTGATACTTCCCTGGGTTTCTGTCTGTTTGATGGTCCCGGTTACGTAGGAAAGGTTAGCGCCGACAGAAAATCCCTTGAAAAGCCGATAGGCTGTACTGATTCCCATTTTAGACAATCCGCCTTCGCCTTCGAAGAGTGACGATACGGTGGAACTGCCGGTTCCCGTGATGTCCTGATCCAGTGTGATGGCATAGCCTACACTACTGACCGGTGCCATGAACACGGCTCCATACCAGCGTGGAGTGATGCGGCAACCGATGCTCAGGTTGTTCAGGTTACCTACCAGCGAGTGATTGCTCGTCCCGGTTTGTGTATATACCTTGTAAGCTCCCATTACTCCGGCGTCTATCAGGAAGCGTTGTCCCTCGATGGCGGTAAGTGAGGCCGGATTGGCTGTATTCAGGAAGTTGTAGCTTTGCAAGGCAATTCCTGCTCCACCAAGTCCGGAGTATTGTCCGCCTTCTCCGGTTGAGAGTTCGCCCAGTCCGAACATGGAAGTCGGGGAGTTGGCGGTATTTTGACTATATATTAATAAAGTGGAGTGGCAAAGAGTAAGCAATAGAATCAGGTTTCTTTTCATGGGTTATATGTTTTATAAAGTAGGGTTAGTTTCACGGGATTGCTGTCCGGATGTCTGGCATCCCCGAATACGACTCCGTTCAGGGTAGTGAAGAATAAGTTGTCCGGGAGCATCAGTTGAAGAATCTTCCGGTTGTATCCTACCGTTCCCAGATTGCTTTGCAGGAAAGAGGTGATATCGAAAGAGTAATAGGTATCTTCTCCCATCATTTCATCTGTTACCAAGCTTCCGGTTTGTACGGAACTGCCTGAAATATCAGTCACTACATCTTCCGTCACATTGTTTTCATCGGCTGTATACAGTGTCAGCGATTCGGGAAGGGGATACTGTTTGCCATAAGTTCCTTTTACCGGATATAGCCGGAGCAGGGCGCTTTCGATGGTCACCAGCCTGCCTTCGGCACGCAGGTCATTGAGAAATGGAAAATCAATATTGATATACATGCCGGTCAACCCTTGCAGATAGGACTGGTGCTCCGATTTTTCTGAAGGAAGCCCGTTGTTGAGTCCGCTTTGCAAAGAGGAGAGTGCGGTCCGGCTGCGGTCACAACTGACCTGGTTTAACCTCAGATCGCTGTTGGGTAAAAAATCTGCGGACAGTTCCGTGGCATCCGTTTCCGTCTGATGATAATAGAGAGTGATGCATAAGCTTGAGTCGTTCACCATGAAACCGTTGACACAATTTCCCCCTTCTTCGGGAATAAACGCGATACCTTTGAAATAGTCGCGGAAGTACTCTTGCGACTCCATCTCACGTGAACCGGCCTGAAAATGTTCGAACCACTCGACTCCCCATTCGTCGGGGAGGCGGATTTCATGTTCCCGGATTGTTTCGCCCGGGGTGGGGGTGAAAGTAAAGGAAGCCAGGGGAGTGGAGTGATAGGACACCTTCGAAGTAGTGTACAGATAACCTTCGTCCAAAGACAGATTCTCCGATAGACTGTGCAGTGAGATACGTTGCGGACTCAGGGTATCTCCCAGATAGTTACCCGATGAATAGAACCGGATGGTAATGGAGTCGAATCTGTAGTGAAACTGTCGGTACGTCATATTCGGCATAGAAAGCCGCCTTTATCTTTCCCCAGACGGGATCGTCAATGGTTCCTATCTGGCAGACAGTGTCACCCGATGTGGCAAGAGAGTCACTCAGGATAGTGCTGAGGCGTACGGTACAGGTATCGGTTTGTATGGTTCGCAGGGAGCTTTCCACCCATTTGCCTCCCGCCGTCGACAGTTCGTCACGACAAGAGGCGAGGAGTGATATAAAAAGAGTGATAAAAAACAAGGATAAGTTTTTTCGTTTCATGAATCGGATCATTTTTGCCGCAAAAGAAGACGATTTATTTTCCCTGTAAAAAAAGGATCGACTAATCGGAACGATTTATCGACTTCATTTTCGTTGGTAGAGAGAATGTGCCTGTTAGTCGATCCTTTTTTTGGCGCTTACCGATGTCGCCTACATTTGCGGTCAGTAATTAACGATTAAAAAAACAGAATAAAAGAATGACTGGAATAGAAAAAACAGTAACGAATAGGTCGGGGGCCGGAGCTTTGGTGCTCTGTGCCATACTTTTTTGCTTGTGCGCCTGTACGGAAGATGCTTCCTATACGGCAGGAGTCTGGTACCGCCGTTCGGACTTCGACGGGGTGGCACGGACCGATGCTGCCGGTTTCACCATTGGCAACAAAGGATATATCTGTGGAGGTTACAACGGGAAAACAACCCGTCTGGCCGATACCTGGGAGTATGACATCGACAATGACTGGTGGACGCAACGTGCCGATATGCCCGGTACGGTTCGGAATGCCGCTACAGGTTTCCCGGTGGGGAATAAAGGGTACATCACTACCGGTTACAATCCCGATCAGAAGTATCTGGCCGATACGTGGGAGTACGATCCGGAGACAAATACCTGGCGGCAAATGGATGACTTCAAAGGGGGAGCCCGTTATTATGCCCTTGGGTTTGGCATTGATAATTATGGCTATGTAGGTACCGGTTACAATGATAACTATTTGAAGGACTTTTATCGATTCGATCCTACTGCGGCAGCCGGTTCGCAATGGACTATCGTGAATGGTTTCGGTGGACAAAAGCGTCAGGGAGCCACAGCCTTTGTGATCGATGGAAAAGCTTATGTCTGTGGAGGACAGAACAACAATTCCGATGTGTCGGACTTTTGGCGTTTCGATCCTTCTGCCGCCACGCCGTGGACACAATTGAGAGATATTGCCAATACCAGCGATGATGATTATGATGACGATTATACTTCTATTGTCCGTTCTTACGGAGTCAGTTTTGTGATCGATGGAAAAGCGTATCTGACTTTGGGCTCTACTGCCGGAGGAAGTTATTATTCGAACTATTGGATCTATGATCCTGAAACCGATCTTTGGGAAGGAGACGACCTGACAGCGTTTGAAGGCAGTACACGCATCCATGCTGTCTGTTTTTCTACCGGAATCCGGGGGATCATTGCGACAGGCGGCAGTGGATCGAGTTCATACTTTGATGACACTTGGGAGTTGAAGCCTTATGAATATGAAGAAGAATAAGAGCATACTTTGGCTGACTCTCGCTATCTGCATGCTGATATCCTTCTTCTTATACCATCGGCATGAGGCTTGTAGGTATAGTCTCCAAATAATTGAAACGGAGAATGAAGGCGGATATGGTTACCGGATTCTTTGTGGCGACCGGGTAGTGATCTGCCAGCCATACATACCTTCACTTCCCGGACGGAAAGGGTTTGCTTCGGAAGAAGATGCCCGGAGAGTCGGAAAGCTGGTACTGGAAAGGATACGGTCGGGAAGTGATTTCACGATATCGGCTTCCGACTTGGAGCAGGTGACGGAAACAAATGGATTCCTTTACAGGGCTCACTGAAAATCGATATTTGAAAATGTATTTGCAAACAGGAGAATGAAAAGCGATACCTTTTGGTCTTTATAAGGCAAGTTTAAGGTTTCTTTTTGATAGGTTTCGAAGCACTGCCCCGTTGGTTTTAAATTAACGGGGCTTACCTTTTAAACCCAAATACCTTTGATTTAAAACCTATTTTTGTATTTGTATAGTGCTGCTTTTGAGTTGGTTATGGTTTTGTGCCGCCACGAATCGGTTTCATCCCGGTCTTCGCCTGCTTTGTCTGCTCTGTGGTGAAAATACTATTTCGAATAGATTTAAACTTACTCTAAAACTATTTTTTATTTTGGTTTGTTTTATCTTTGCATAGACACACTTCACAAAAAAATATGCTTGTATGCAGAGAGCCAAAAAGAATTATCTTATTTATGCGGTTATGTTGCTCCTTTTCGGGGCGCTTATTTACATGGCTATCGAGGAGGGAGATCGTTTTTCACACCATGCGGTAGCATCGTCAACTGTCGCAGAAGACACTCCTTTCACTATGTTTTGTCAGTTTGTCACCGACAACTTACATCATCCCTTGAGTATATTGCTGATACAGATCATTGCTGTCCTGCTGATGGTAAGGCTTTTCGGCTTTCTGTTCAAGCACATCGGGCAGCCCGGGGTGATTGGTGAGATTGTGGCGGGTATTGTGTTGGGGCCTTCTGTGTTAGGCTATTTTTTCCCGGATGTGTTTCAAGCCCTTTTCCCTCCCGAATCTCTTACCAATCTGGAGTTGCTGAGCCAGGTCGGACTGGTTCTTTTCATGTTCGTAATCGGGATGGAACTAGACTTTAGCGTACTCAAAAACAAGATAAACGAAACATTGGTCATCAGCCATGCGGGTATATTGGTTCCGTTCTTCCTCGGCATCGTGGCATCCTACTGGATTTATGAAGAGTATGCGGCTGCCCAGACCGCCTTTCTGCCGTTTGCCCTCTTCATCGGTATCTCAATGAGTATAACCGCTTTTCCGGTGTTGGCACGCATCATTCAGGAACGGAATATGACAAAGACTTCTTTGGGAACTTTGGCCATTGCTTCGGCTGCCAATGATGACGTCACTGCCTGGTGTCTGCTGGCTGTAGTCATCGCCATAGCCAAGGCGGGAACGTTTGCCAGTGCCCTTTACGCCATCGGGCTGACGGCTCTTTATATCATTATCATGTTTATGGTGGTACGTCCTTTCCTCAAGAAAGTGGGAGAGGTGTATGCCAATAAGGAGGCGATCAATAAAACGTTTGTGGCATTTATCCTGTTGATTCTGATCATTTCTTCCTGTCTGACAGAGATTATCGGTATTCATGCTTTGTTCGGTGCTTTCATGGCAGGAGTGGTGATGCCGCCCAGCATCGGATTCCGCAAGGTGATGATGGAAAAAGTAGAAGATATTGCCCTTGTCTTTTTCCTTCCTCTTTTCTTTGCCTTTACAGGATTGCGTACCGAGATCGGATTGATCAACAGTCCGGCGCTTTGGGGTGTCTGCCTGCTGCTGATTACGGTTGCCGTAGCAGGAAAACTGGGAGGATGTGCTGTTGCCGCGCGTTTGGTAGGTGAGTCCTGGAAAGACAGTTTTACTATCGGTACGCTGATGAATACACGGGGACTGATGGAACTGGTGGCACTGAATATCGGATACGAAATGGGAGTACTTCCGCCTTCTATCTTTGTAATCCTCGTCATTATGGCATTGGTAACTACTTTTATGACGACTCCGTTGTTACACCTTGTCGAGCGGATTTTTGCCCGTCGTGAAGAACGCTTGTCGGCCAAGCTGAAGCTGGTCTTCTGTTTTGGCAGGCCGGAGTCGGGACGCAGCCTGCTTTCCATCTTTTTCTTATTGTTCGGAAAGAAGATGAAAGCTGCCCAGGTCGTTGCTGCCCATTTTACAGTGGGTACGGATCTGAACCCCCTGAATGCAGAACAGTATGCCCGAGATAGTTTTTCCCTCGTGGACGAAAAAGCTTCCGAATTGGGACTTAGCGTTGAGAATCGTTACCGGGTAACCGATAAATTGGTACAGGATATGATCCGGTTGGCACGAAAAGAGCGTCCCGATATGTTTCTGTTGGGAGCCGGTAGCAAGTACAGGCCGGATACTGCGGGAAGCAATGGGGTGCTGTGGCTCTCTCTGTTTCGCGATAAGATAGACGATGTAATGGAGCAGGTGAAATGTCCGGTTGCTGTTTTTGTCAATCGTGGCTATAGCGGCAGCTCCCCCGTCTCTTTCGTACTGGGGGGAGTGATTGATGCTTTTTTGTTGACTTATCTTGAAAGTATGTTGGAAGGGGGAGCACAGGTTCATCTCTTCCTTTTTGATACGGATGATGAAGCTTTCCGGCAATCGACCGATCCGATCTTGGCAAAATATTCGTCTCAGATCCGGACGCAGCCTTTTAGTGGTGCTGCCAATCTGACTTCGGCAGCGAAGGATGGCTTGCTTGTGATGAGTCACTTATCTTATACGAAGCTGTCCGAAGAAGAAGAGGTGTTCCGCGATTTGCCTTCACTGTTGGTCATCCGGAGGCCTAAGAAGGGTTGAAGTTTCAAACCCGACAACTGCTGATTCGTATTGATTACTGAATTCTAACGACTAATTATTTTGAAAGATGACAATTGATAATCAAACCGGTCTGGTACTCGAAGGAGGAGGTATGCGCGGCGTATTTACCTGTGGGGTACTGGACTATCTGATGGACCATGATATTCGTTTTCCCTATACAATCGGGGTCTCTGCGGGAGCTTGCAACGGGCTTTCGTATATGTCTCGCCAGCGTGGACGGGCCAAGTACAGTAACATCGACTTGTTAGAGAAGTACCATTATATCGGATTGAAGCATTTGCTCAAGAAACGGAATATCCTGGACTTCGATCTTCTCTTTACGGAATTTCCCGAACATATTCTTCCTTACGATTATCAGGCATACTTTGATTCGCCCGAACGATATGTGATGGTGACTACCAATTGCCTGACCGGGGAAGCCGATTACTTTGAGGAAAAAAAGGATAAGAACCGTGTAATCGACATCGTCCGTGCTTCCAGCAGCCTTCCTTTCGTTTGTCCCATAGCTTATGTAGACGGCATCCCTATGCTGGATGGCGGTATTGTAGATTCAATTCCTTTGCAACGTGCCATACACGACGGATATCGGAATAATGTAGTTGTCCTCACCCGGAATCGTGGTTATCGGAAAGAGAACAAAGACATCCGTATTCCTCCTTTTGTCTATCGTAAATACCCCAAGATGCGGGAAGCGTTAAGTCGGCGTTGTGCTGCGTACAATGCACAGTTAGAGATGGTAGAGCGTATGGAAGAGGAGGGGGACATCCTTGTCATCCGTCCTCAGAAGCCTGTTGTGGTGGACCGCATTGAA
>OGDE01002016.1_pt1 | contig 11115 bp, 7 predicted proteins | sample 1570321 | NCBI WGS metagenome assembly OGDE01 (sample SAMEA2581976, study PRJEB24529) | metagenome | biome: Human gut stool | place: China | collected 2011 | reverse complement strand
GCTGGGTCAGGGTGGAAAGCGCCGTGCCGCGCTGGGCCAGCTCCTTTTCCTGCGTTTCCAGCGCCAGCCTGCGGGTGGAAGCGTCGGCCAGAGCGTCCAGCTCCTGTTCATCGGCAGCAAGCTTTGCAGCCAGTTCTTCCAGCTGGGCGCGCTTTTGTGCGGCCTGCGCCCGGGCCAGCTGTGCGGCGGCCCGGGCAGAACTCTGCTGGCGGCAGAGCCGTTCCAGCTCGTCATAGGCGGCAAGGGCGGCTTTGGCCTGTGTGGCCTGCCCGGCCAGCAGGTCCAGCTGTGCGGCATCGCCTGCATGACGGGCGCTCTCGGCCCGGGCGGCTTCCAGTACGGGCTGCGCGGCGGCAAGGTCAGCCTGCTTTGCAGCCAGCTGCTCTGCCAGCTGCCGGGCCTGCTGGGCCGCACCCAGCTGCTGCTGCACGGCGTCCCGGCGGAAGCCGGGCATCTGGCTCATGGCGGCAAACTGGCCGCACACGGTGTCCAGATCCTCCGCCGTGGGGGCCGCAGTCTCGGTTTCCGTGTCGGTGTTGCGGTCGGCACCGGAGGCCTGCAGGTCCGCAAGGCCGGTCATGCCCATGCCGGTCTGCCCGGCGGGGGTGTTGGCTGCCTGGGTGGCCGCCAGATACAGCACGATATCCGGCGTGGTCACAGCATCTTCCAGCGCAGTGCGCTCGTCGGCGGTCAGGTCGGTGCGCAGGCGCAGCACATCGCCGTCGGCGGTGTAGGCGTTCTGGAAGGCAGCGGCGTCCTCCTCGCGCATCAGCAGCGAGAGGGCATCCAGCGTGCTCTGCCGCACGGTGTCGGGCAGGGGGCTTTCGATGCCGCCCTGCTGGATGCCGGTGTCCACGATCTTGCTGGTGTAGTCCGGCAGGGCAAGGTCGCAGTACGCCTGCACGAACAGCAGTGCGAACACCACAAGGCAGACGGCCCAGTGACGGGCCAGCTGCTTAAAGATCTTTGTCATGGTTTGGTTCTCCCTTCGGTTTGGTGGTACGCGCAGCATTTTCCGCAAGAATGGCTTCCATCAGCGCGCCGCGCAGCGCTTCCATCTGGGCCAGCTGTTCCGGCTCCAGCCGGGCCATGACACTGGAAAAGTAGTCCCCAAGAGCAGCCTCGCACTGTCGGCAGGCCTCGTACCCCTTGGGCGTGAAACGCACCAGCGTCTTGCGGCGGTCGGCAGGGTCGGCAAAGCGTTCCACAAGGCCGTCCTGCTCCATCTGCCGCACCGTGCGGGAAATGGCAGGAAGCGGTTGATGAAGCTCCTGAACTAGATCGGAGATATAAACGGCACCGTCCTGTCCATGGAGACGAATGCAGCCCAGCAGCCCTTCCAGCATGGGGAAGTGGCGCTTGGGGCAGTCGGCCAGAGCGGCCTTCATGCCGGCCTTGGATGCTTTGCTCAGCCGGTGGATGTAGCGGCAAAGCCCACGGAAACTCAACGTGGATTCCTCAGACACGCGATCCCTCCTCTCAAAAATTGCTTAACAACTGTTAACTGTTAACGCTTGACAATAATAGCCTTTTGCAGGCCGGATTGCAACCCCCTGCAGGGATTGTTTCACAAAAGTTCACAAACGTTTGTGTCCCGCATACACATAAAGCAAAGGGGGCATCGGGCATGGAACAGCGTTTGTGGATGATCCTGCAATTGTTCGGCGGGGCGGCACTTTTCTTATACAGTATGGACACCCTCACGGACGCTTTGCAGCAGGCGGCGGGGGACACCCTGCGGCAGGCCCTTGCCCGGCTCACGGCCCACCCGCTGGCCGGGGTGCTCACGGGGGCGGCGGTCACGGCGGTGGTGCAGAGCAGCTCGGCGGTCACGGTGCTGGTGCTGGGCCTTGTGGGGGCCGGGCTGCTGACCCTGCAGCGGGCCGTGCCGGTGGTGTTCGGAGCCAACATCGGCACCACGGTCACCGCGCAATTGCTGGCCTTCCGGCTGGAGGATGCCCGGTATCTGCTGCTGGTGGCGGGGCTGCTGCTCTGGTTCGCGGGGCGCGGGCGTCTGCACGCAGCCGGGCAGGCGCTGTTTGCTTTCGGCCTGCTGTTTGAGGGCATCGCGGTCATGGCCGAGGCCATGGAGCCATTGGCAGCGGGGCCGGTGTTCCGGCAGTGGATGGCCCAGGTGCGGCATCGCCCCGGCCTGGGCCTGCTGGCAGGGCTGGGCATGACCCTTGCCGTGCAGAGCAGCTCCGCCACCATTGCGGTGCTGCAGCAGATGGCCGCCCGCCCCGGGCCGGACGGCGGGTGCCTGCTGGGCCTTGCGGGAGCCATCCCGGTGCTGCTGGGGGACAACATCGGCACCACCGTCACGGCGGTGCTGGCATCGGTGGGGCAGAGCCGGGACGCCAAACGTCTGGCGGCGGCCCACGCCCTGTTCAACCTGTCCGGGGCGGCGGTATGCTGGCTGCTGCTGCCCCAGTTCACCGCGCTGGTGCGGCTGGTCTCGCCCCACGGGCCGGAGAGCGCCGTGCTGGCCCGGCAGATCGCCAACGCCCACACCCTGTTCAATCTGGGCTGCACGGTGCTGTGGCTGCCCCTGACCCCCTGCATGGTGCGCATCGTGTGCATTCTATTGCCGGAAAAGCACGCCCCTGAGTTGAAACGAACGCCCTAAAATGGTATAATGACAGTGTATCGAACAATTTTGTGACACTTTTGTTGCACAAATGATGAACTGACCCTTCTGTGGGCCTGCAGCGGTGTGCGGCTGCCAGGGCACAGAGCAAACCAAGAGGACGTGTTACTATGAAGGATATCATCAACGGGTTGATCGAGCGGTTCCGCAGGCAGCATGTACAGGCCCGGCGCTATGTGGCCATGATGCTGGTGCTGGCCCTGCTCACCACCCTGTTCGTCAACTGGCAGCTCCATGGGGTGGGCATCTCCATGACTGCCGACTACCACTGCGGCTACGAGGAGCACCAGCACACGGCGGCCTGCTACGAAAAAGTGCTCACCTGCGGTTACGAGGAGGGCGAGCCGGAAACGCCCGTCACCTCTTCGGACAGCAGCGCCGATCTGGTGTCCGCCTACAGCGCGGAAGAGCCGGAAGAGCTGGAAGAGCCGGTGCAGACCGAGCCGGAGACCATCTGGGTGCCCCATGAGCACACCGATGCCTGCTACGAGGAGCACCGGGTGCTGACCTGCTATCAGGAAGAGCACGAGCACACCGACGACTGCTTTGACGAGTACGGTGCGCTCATCTGCGGCGAGTTCGAGCATATCCACGACGACAGCTGCTACACCACCGAGTATGAGCTGGTGTGCGGCCTGGACGAGGGCGAACTGGTGGAGGAGCCCAACCCCGCCTATCAGGAAATGCCTGCCAGCCGCCCCGTGGTGGACCTGCCCCCTGAGCCGGCCGAGACCACCCCGGACGAGCCGGTGCTGCATCATCACACCGACGCCTGCTACACCGAGGAGCTGGTGTGCACCATCCCGGAGCACCACCACACCGTGGAGTGTCTGGCCGATACCCAGGCCGACGTGGAGACTGCCGAGGAATGGCAGGCCGCGGCCAACGTGGCCCTGAACGGCAACTGGGCCGAGGACCTGCTCACCGTGGCAAAGTCCCAGCTGGACTACCAGCAGAGCGACAAGAACTTCAAGCTGGATGTGGAGGACCAGCAGGTGCTGCGCGGCTACTCCCGCTATGGTGCCTGGTACGGCAACCCCTACGGCGCCTGGGACGTGATGTTCCTGTCCTACTGCCTGCACTTTGCGGGTGTGCCCCAGACGGTGGTGCCCCAGCGTGCGGGCGTGATGGCCCTGCACAGTGACCTGCGCGGCTCCCAGTGGCTCACCGACGCCGACGGCTCCGCCGCAAGGCCCGGCGATATCGTCATCTACAACACCCTCACCACCGAGCAGGTGGCCGTGGACGAGAGCTCCTATGGCATCGCCCTGCTGGACCTGGACGAGGACCCCGACACCGCCGCCCAGCTCACGGCTTCCGAGCCGCAGGTGGACACCCGCACCGTGACCACCGAGACGGTGGGCGTCGTGTCCGCCGTGGACCCCGACGCCGGGACCCTGACCGTGATCTCCGGCAACGTGGACGGCAAGGTGGCCGAGGTGCCCGCTGCCATGTCCGACGTGACCAGTGTCATCTCGGTGACCGGTGCCTATGCCGCCGAGACCACCGCTGTGGCCCCGGAGGCCCCGGCAGGCTCCCAGGAGGAGCTGGACGGCAGCTATGCGCTGCTGGAAGATGAGGATGGCTTTGGTGCTACGGTGGAATGGGTCGGCGAGGCCCGGCAGCAGGACCCCGATGCCCCGGCCCTGCTGGCAGAAACTGCCGATACGGAGGTGATGCTGGACCCCGCCTGGATCACTAAGATAGCGTTCGAGCAGAAGGTCAATGGCTCCTGGGAGACCCTGATGGGGAATGAAGTGGAAAGCGGTACCAACGTGCAGGTCACCGTGACCTACAAGCTGCTTCCGGGCACCTTGACGCCGGACCGGCGGACCCTGTGCTACCAGCTGCCGGATGCCATGAAGCCCAAGCAGCCCACCTCCGGCAATATCAAGGACGAGACCGACAACAACAAGGTCATTGGCACCTATACCATCGACACCGACGGCCTGGCAAAGCTGACCTTTGACAAAAGTGAGAAGTTCACCGGTTTGGATGCCAACGGCAACCGGGAGTTTACCGGAACCTTCCAGTTCTCCCGGAAAGTATGGGCAGATGATTTTGCAAATGACAAAAACATTACCTTTAAAGATGGCTTTACTCTGACCATCAAGCGGAAAACAGCGGATATAAAGATCAGTAAAGGGTACACCGGCTATTGGAGTGCCTTTGAAAATCATCCGGAAAGTGGCACCTTCATAAACCATTATATGGTGACGGTGGAGACCACCAACGGTACCAAAGACCCGGTGACCCTTACGGATACCCTGAACACGAATCAGAGTGGAATCAGTGCTGGTGATTACCTGAAGGGCGGCACCTACCTGAAAAACTCCTTTAAACTTTACAAGGAGGACGCTTCGGGTAAACGAACGGAGATCCTGCCGTTCCCCGACTGCAAAATCCAGGAGGACAGCAACGGCAACCCCCAGGTGGTCATTAAGGACCTGGAAGCATTGGAGATCGAAGAAAAGTACATCTGGTACTATGACGTTCAGCGGAACTATGCGGACTTTGACGAAATGCCCGACGGTGTCGGTATGATCTTCAATACGGCAACAGCGAAGGCAGGGGACGGGGAGGAAAAGAAGGCTGAAGCATACTACACATGTAAAACCCCTCGCATTGAGAAGAACGGCCAGTACGACCCCAAAACAGGCCACATCCAGTGGACGATCACTGTAAAGGTACCCCATTCTTTCCTGGGGTCCTATATGCTGCAGGGCTGCAAGATCACAGATGCCTTGCCAGATCGTGTGAAAATCGTAGGGGATGTAAAGGTAGGCAACGATACGATATCGGCAGAGAAATTCCAGCAAAATGGCTATACCATCCCGGCGGATTTCACGGGGACAGAGCTGACCATCACCTTTGAGACCACCACCCCCCTGGGCGGCGGCTCGGTGAAAAACGTGGCACAGATCCTGACCAAGAGCGACCATACCTTTGAGGCCTCGGCTACCGTGAACATCGGGCAGGGGAATTGGACCCTGAGCAAGGAGCTGTCCAGCAGCAGCAAGGGCCTGGCCAAATGGAATATCTCTGCCGCCAATGCGGCTGGCGAAAGCAGCTTTACCCTGGTGGAGACCCTCCAGGACGCTGTGAACGAAAGCGGCCAGACCCAGCTGAACACCCACTACGCCTACGCCGCAGAGCTGGAGAAGGCTTTGGAAAACGGCCTGACCCTGACCCTCCACGACGGTGGCACCATGAACTATGCTGATGCTAAGGCCGCCGGGGTCATTGCCGTCACCTACTACAGCGGTGCCGACGGCACCGGCAGCACGGTGACTGCCAACGACCCCTCCACCTGGGTGCGGAGCTTTACCATCCAGATAAACAAGGCAGATGACAACCCGGTGCGGCGTGTGGAGGTAAAGGACCTCCCTACCCACGAGGATCAGCGCAATGTGCCCACCGGAGAGAAATGGACTTACAAAAACAGCGTCAGCATCCAAGGCAGCTCTCAGAGTGACACGGCAGAGGACACCTACCACAGTTACAAGAGCTTTGAAAAACGGGTGTCGGCGAACAGCGATCAGGACGAATCTGGTTACCAAAGCGGAGACCAGACCTACCAATACAGTGACCTCAGCGGCAACAACCTCCACTATCAGCTGGTGGTGCAGACCGCTGCCGAGGATGATGCCGCCATCGTCATCACCGATACCCTGCCGGAAAACACTGAGTTCAATGAGAACTGGGTAACGATCGGCATGGACGAAGGGGCCCCGGATAAGATCAGCGAGTTGAAGGGTGCCGCTGCCACGGTAGCCTACGAGAAAACCACCCGGCAGCTGACCATTACCATCCGCGACTACAACCTGAGCAAGAACAAACAACACAAGTTCCGCATTCTGTACAAGGTGGGGGTCAGCAACGACCCTGCTTGGCAGAACCCCTCGGTGGGCCAGGTGATCTACACCAACACGGCCCAGTGGGGCGAGCTGACCGAGACCCTCCACACCACGGTGGAAAAGACTGTGGACCCCCTGAAAAAGACCGGAAAGCTGGTGGATGGCAAAACCGACCGCATCGAGTACCAGGTGGTGGTGAACCCGGCCCGGAAGGACCTGTCGGTGGAAGCCAACAAGGCCCCGACCATTGAGCTGTGGGACGACGTAAAAGCCCAGAACGGTGCCATTGTCCGGGGAGACCCGGCGTCTGTAAAGCTGTATTACTTCCAGTATGACGAAGCCAACAACGCCGTGACCCGAGGGGATGAAGTGCCTCGCAGCCTGTACCAGGTGCTGCCGGCAGATGACGAGGGCTGGCTCCACATGGTGATCCCCAACCAGACCGCCATGATTCTGGTGTACCAATGTGATGTAAAGCAGGGCAGTGCTGCTGAGGATTACAACGTGGACAACACCGTCAAGCTGGGCAATGGGGACTCCACCGAATCGGATTCCATCAAGTTTACCTATGCATCTGCCGCCACAGCCTCCACCGGACAGTTCTTGCTCCACAAGGTGGACGATTACTCCGGCGTGGCATTGCAGGGAGCAGAGTTTACCATCTGGCAGTATGATCCGAAAACCCAGACATGGCAGCCCTGGAGCGGCGGCGTAAACGGCACCGTCACCACCAACGAAAAAGGCCAGGTGAGCCTGACGGTGCTGGAAAACGGCAGCGAACAGACCCTGAAGCCGGACCTGCTGTATAAGATCGTGGAGACCAAAGCACCCCAGAACTACCAGAAGGACGATACCCCCCACTATGTGCTGTTCCACAAGAGCAACGAGACCCCCCAGACGGCCTTTGATACCGCTACGGGCAAGGAGACGGTGATAGACGAGGGAAAGACCATCCAGTTTGATGATGTCCAGGTGGGCAGTGCCGCCCAGACCACCACGGCCCCGTATACCAACCGCTACAGCAACCTGACCGTCAGCAAGCTCTGGCTGGATGCCGACACCCGCCAGCCGGTGGAACCGGCGGCAGAGAATATTGAAATCCAGGTCTGGCGTTACACCGACAGCGTGGAGAGCAAGGAGCCGTTCGAGAAAGCTACCCTGAACAAGACCAACAACTGGACCTGGTCCAAGTCGGGGGACGAGCTGCCCCTGAAGGACGAGAACGGCAATGCGTACCACTACCTGGTGGAGGAAACGACCACCGGCAACTGGAACGTGTATATTGACAACAACGGCGTGCAGACCGGCAATATTACCATCCAGAACCGTGTTTACACCGGCTACGAGCTGCCGTCCACCGGCGGCATGGGCACGGCACCCTTCGGGGTGCTGGGCGGCGCACTGGCCGCTGCAGCAGCCCTGCTGCTGGCCCGCAAACGGAAACAAAACAAGGAGGAGTGAGCAGCCATGAAACAAAACAAAAACAACCGGGTTGCCGCTCTTCTGCTGGCGCTGTGCATGGCCGTGTGCTGTGCACTGCCCGCGCTGGCAGCCCCCGCGGCCAGCGCCAACATCGACCTGAGCCGCACCGGCAGCATGGACGTGACCCTGTACGACCACCAGAACGACGTCCCCCTGCGGGGCGGCGCACTCACCGTGTACAAGGTGGCGGACGTGGCCCGCACCAACGGCGACCTGCACTTTGTGTACACCGCCGACTTTACGGGCTGCGGCATCGCGCTGGGCGACCTGACGGACAGCACGCTGGCTTCCAGGCTGGAAGCCAAGCTGCCCGCCCGCGCCGCCGGCACCACCCATAAGATCAGCGAGCAGGGCATCGTCTCCTTTGACGCGCTGCCGCTGGGCCTGTACCTCGTGGTGCAGACCGAGAACTCCAAGGGCTACGAGGCCATCAATTCCTTCCTGGTGTCGCTGCCCATGGCGGACGAAAGCGGCTGGCGCTACACCGTGGACGCCACCCCCAAGGTGGGCGCGCCCACGCAGAAGGTGACCCCGCCCGAACCGGAAACTCCCAGCACGCCTTCGAAACCGGGCAAACCGTCCGAGCCGGAGAAGCCATCGGAACCGGACAAGCCCACCCAGCCCGACACCCCGGACATGCCGGTCAATCCCAACGACCCCAACCGCCCGGTGTCGCCCGGTACGCCGGATAACCCGGTGAACCCCGGCAACCCGGACAACCCCGTGGCCCCCGGCACGCCGGATAACCCGGTGGCGCCGGGCCGCCCGGACGGCAATGCACTGCCCCAGAGCGGCCAGCTGAACTGGCCCATCCCGTTCATGGCCTGCAGCGGCGTGCTGCTGTTTGCCGTCGGCTGGGTGCTGGACCGGAAGGAGACGCTGGCATGAACACAAAGCAGAAGATCGGCCGCGCCTGCATGATCGTGGGCATCCTGCTCATTCTGGGCGCACTGGCCCTGCTGGGCTATAACCAGTGGGACGCCAACCGCGCCGACAAGGCTTCGCAGGACGCCCTGGGCAAGCTGGAAGAGACCCTGACCGAGACCATTGAGGACAAGACGAAGGACGAAGAGCCGGTGGTCCAGCCGGAGCTGGACCCGGAGCAGGAGATGACCGTCACCGACATCGACGGCTGGGGCTACATCGGCTACCTGTCCATCCCGTCCATCGGGCTGGAACTGCCCGTGATGAGCGAGTGGAGCTATGCGGGCCTCAAGGTGGCCCCGGGCCGTTACAGCGGCTCCACCTACGCCGACAATATGGTGGTCTGCGCCCACAACTATGCCAAGCATTTCAGCCCCATCAAGTGGCTGGCCCTGGGTAGCGAGGTGTACTTTACCGACATGGACGGCCAGCGCTGGAGCTATGAGGTGACCAACGTGGAGACCATCCAGCCTACGGATATCGAAAAAATGATCACGGCCAGCGACGAGGACGCCTGGGACCTGACCCTGTTCACCTGCACCACCGGCGGCCGCGCCCGCTGTGCCGTGCGCTGCACCCGCACCGGTTACCCGGTCTTGGAGACCAGCGCGGCAGGGCGGATCACGGAGTAAGCAGGACGATTTGGAATTGCCTCCGCTTTGCTCTGGCAATATCAGCGGAAAATTATTTTTAAAGATATGCAATCCCGGAAAATCTGCGGATTTTCCGGGATTGTTTTTTCACGGATGGGCGTTAAGGAAAGTGGCCTGTTCTCTGGAAGGCAAACGATTTAGAATGCCCTCTGCTTTGCTCTGGGCATAAATAGCAGAAAAATTATTTTAGATTTTGCAAATCCGGCAGGGCTGCGGCCCCGCCGGATTTGCTTTTTCACGGGAGGGGGCGTTCCGGGAAACTGCATCGGCTGCTGTTGGCCTGCGGCCAAGACGCAGCGGGCAAACCCGCAGGGTTTGACTGAGAGGGTTTCCCGCACAGGCTGGCCTTTTGCACAACCGGCCGATGGTTTTTCTTGCTTTTTGAAGGCAGTATGGTACAATGGACTCAGAAGAGGACACAGGAGGTGTGTTTATGGGAACCCTTTCTTACCCGGAACTGGAAGCTACGATCCGGCTGCTGCTGAAAAAATACCACGCCGAATACGCCCTGCTGTTCGGCTCCTATGCCCGCGGCGAAGCCACCCCCAACTCCGACATCGACCTTGTGGTGGTGGGCGGCCCCGGCTTCCGTGCACGGGACATCTTTGCTCTGGGCGAAGAGCTGCGCCAGCTGACGCGGAAGGACGCCGACGTCTTTGAGCTGCGGGAGCTGAACACCGGCACCCCGTTTTACAACACCGTTATGCAGGAAGGGGTGCGCATCGCGTGAAAAAGTCGGACAAAGAGCGTCTGAAAAAGATCGTTTCCACCTGGGAGAACCTGTCCCGCCAGATGCAGCAGCGCGGCATCACACCGGAGCTTCTGCTGGAGGACGAGTTTGCCCAGTGGGCTGTCACTACCCCGCTGTACAACATCGGGGAGCAGGTTTACCAGCTGAGCAGCGAGTTCAAAGCCGCCTACCCGGACCAGCCGTGGAACATGGTGGCCGGCCTGCGGCACCGCCTTGTGCATGATTACGACGGTATCAACTGGACCATCATCGTGGAAGTCGTCTTTTCCGATCTGGACCCTTTTGTGGATGCTGTACGGGAGATCCTGGCCGGGATGTGAGAAACTCCCCCGCCAAAAGACATTCTTTTGCCGCTTTAAAAAACAAGGTTCTGCACCGGTTTTTGGTTTTATTTTTCGTTTTGTGAAGCGAGTTCAACTTTTCATCTGTTTTTTTGAAACATTTTCTGCTTTTCCGCTCTTGTAAATCCCCCGGAAAGGCTTTATAATAATAAAGCGTAAGCAGTCTGCGCTGCGGACTGCCGGTGTAAGCGTGGAAATCCGGGGCCGCCCGGAGCCGGTGACGGTTCCCTGCACGCATTGCGGCGGGCAGAGCGGCCTCGTCTTTTTCAAAATTTATAGAGTAATTGGGAAAAAGGAGTATTCTACTATGCTGACGAATGAATACCTGAAGCGCGTGTACGACGGCCTGGCAAAGCGCAATGCCAACGAGCCGGAATTCCTGCAGGCTGTGCGTGAGGTGCTGGAGAGCATCCAGCCCGTGGTGGAAAAGCACCCCGAGTACGAGAAGGCCGGCCTGATC